>ERZ1090866.117-NODE-117-length-34555-cov-8.056464_pt1 | contig 34555 bp, 22 predicted proteins | sample MGYA00478477_ERZ1090866 | MGnify/ENA primary metagenome ERZ1090866 (study PRJEB33644, sample SAMEA5815737) | chicken gut metagenome | biome: Chicken; feature: Gastrointestinal Tract; material: Caecum | place: Ireland | collected 2019-01-01 | study: A study of the... | reverse complement strand
GTCCATAACGGCGAAATTTTGTCGAATAACACGATACAAAAAGCGCATATAAAAAGCGATTCGTCGATTTTCTTCGACAAACCGCCATTGTTAAATTTGCATTTAATACTAAAATATATTACCCGTTATTCTGCATTATCTCAAAGGCTTTTCGCTTTGCTCGTAATCGGCTTGCGAGTTAAACCCCAGCGCAATATCCACGCCGTTTACGACTATGGCGTTTATCCTCGCGCCTATTTCAATCAGTTCTATTGTTACGGTTTTGTTTTTGAGAGTTATCATAATTTATCCTTATAATACACTGCTGTTTCATACGGAGCATATTTGCCGTCGGGTCTTCTCGTTTTTCCGCCGTTGCCGAGTAGATACTTTCCGTCGGGCAAGCCCGTTATCTCTTTTGCCACATCGAAGTTGCACACTACGAGTATGCTCTCGTCGCCGAGCGTACGAGTGTAGGCAAAATACCCGTCGTCATTTGTAATATCCTCGAACCTTCCGAATTTTACTGCGTCGCTTTCATTGCGCAAAGCGAGCAATTTTTTATAGAACCGAAACACAGATCTTTTGCTGTTTTTATCGTTTTCGAGATTTATATCATCGCCTCGACTGTGAAGCTTTATCCAAGTTTTGTCGGAAGTTGAAAACCCGTAATTTTTCGTATTGTCCCAGCACATCGGGCGGCGCATATTGTCGCGACTTCCGAAATTTATTCTATCCATGATATCGCTTTCGGATTTATGCGCTTTATAATAATTGAACGTTTCAACATCGTCAAAATCGCGTATCCCATCGTAATACGGATCGGGAGCACCGAACTCCTGTCCTTGATAGATAAACGGAATACCTTTAAGCAAATAGAACATTGCCGCGTACATAGTAGCGCATTCATAACGATATTCATTGTCATTTCCGAGCCGCGATATATAATGCGCATTATCGTGATTGTCCGTAAACAAGGTATATAACAACCCGTTCTTTTCCGTAAAATATTGCCATTTTACAAGGACGTTACGGATCTCGTCCGTCCTATAAGGTTTACGTGTGAATTTATCGTTCTTGCCTATATTAAAATGGTCGAACTGAAATATACATTTAAGCTCGTACCTATCCTCGCCGCAAATGTCTATTATCTTATCCTCGCCCATCGAACACTCGCCGACAGTGAATATATGCTTTACCTTTTCCCGCCCGAACAGCTCTTTTATATATTCGTGCAACTTTGGTCCGTTGTTCATTTTCCCGAGCGCGAAGTCCTTGGAAATGTAGTCGAGCACGTCGCACCTGAACCCGTCCACGCCGAGATCCACCCAATAGTCGATTATTTCCGCCATCTCCTTGCGAACCCTTTCGTTTTCCCAATTAAGATCGGGCTGACCTATCGCAAAGCTGTGCAAGTAATATTCTTTCGTCGGTTCGTTATATTCCCACGCGCTGCCGCCGAATACCGATCGCCAATCGTTGGGGATCTCGTCGCGCCAAATATAATAATCGTGGTACTTGTTATCCCGGCTCGAGCGCGCCTGCTTGAACCACTCGTGTTCGGTCGATGTGTGATTTCCGACGAAGTCCATTATTAGTTTTGTATCGCGTGCATGCAAGCCCGCGATCATCTTTTTCCAATCATCGAGCGTGCCGAACTCGTCCATTATATCGCGGTAGTCGGATATGTCGTAGCCGTTGTCGCAGTTGGGGCTTTTATAGCACGGACCGAGCCACACGGCGTTTATGCCCAGCTCTTTAAGATAATCGAGCTTGCTCGTTATGCCCTTTATGTCGCCTATGCCATCGCCGTTGCCGTCCATAAAACTGCGCGGATAAATTTGATATATATTCCAAGAAAGAAATTGCTTGTTCATATAAGATCCTTTAACGTCTGATTGACGCTGTCGTAAAACCTTTGTATATATCCCGCCACATACTCGGCTATGTCTATGCTTTGTTCTTTTATTAACGGCGTTAAGTCCATTGCGTAGTTCAAACCCGTATACACGTCGCATACGTTCCGTCCGAATGTCGCATTCGCCGCTCGTCGCCCTTCCACCGCAAGGTCATAACGCTTGCCGCCGATTATTTGGCTGTCGAACACGCTCGACAATGCCCAAGCTATGTTTTTATGTTTACTGCATTCCAACAATACTTTTTCGTCGTCGTTCATCTAATCGAGATCGCGCCACACCTCGCAGCCGTCGTAGTCTTCTGTTATTATGATGTTCATTATTTTTATGCCTTTACAAGTTCTCGCCGTTAGTATCGATTATATCTCGGTAAGTATACGCCGAGTCTTTGAGTATGCGCTCTTGCGTTCGATAATCGACGTACACAAGACCGAACCGCTTGTCGTATCCTTCCGCCCACTCGAAGTTATCCATAAAGCTCCAACACGAATAACCGATAACCGGCACGCCCTCGTCGCTCGCTCTTTTAAGTCCGCGTATATGCGTTCTCAAATACTCCGATCTCTGCGGATCGTGCACCTTACCGTCCTCGTACACGAAATCCATATTAGCCATTCCGTTTTCGGTTATGAATATGGGCAAGCCGTATCTTTTGTATATATACTTTGCCGAAACATACAGACAGTCTTTCGTTACCGTCCAGCCTATAGCCGTATGCGGCATACCCGTATATGTGTAGTCGTAGCCTTCCGCTATATCCGCGCGGTATATGTTATACGCGCAGTAATCGAGCGGCTCGTATATTTCATTTAAGTCGCTTTCGGTAAGCCAATCGCAGCCCTTGGGCGCTTTGCCCGCGAGCATGGGATCACACCACCATGCGGGATTATAAACCCCATTGCGGATGCAATCAAATGTAGCGCGATATGCCTTTTCTTCATCGCCATCTACGGGAAGCAACATATCGCAGGTGGAAGCAAAACCTATTTTCGGTTGCTGCTTTGCGAACTTCCGAATGATCTTGACCGCTTTTCCGTGTGCCAGCATGACGTTACGGGAAATATTTTGTATTTCCGTTTTGGGTAATTGTTCAAACGGTGCATGAACACCGATCTGGTAACCGTGTCCAACGAATATCTGCGGTTCATTAAATGTTAGCCAATATTTCACCTTGTCAGAAATGGAATCAACAATTGTTTTTGTAAACCGTTCAAACCATTCCACGGCAAGTGAAGTTTTCCATCCGCCCTTTTTATGCAACCAAAGCGGTAAATCCCAATGATATAAAGTACAAATTGGTTCGATTCCCAACTTTTCAAGCTCGGCAACCAAATCATTATAAAACTTAATTCCTTCTTCGTTGACGTTAATCTCATCTTTGGGATAAATTCTTGCGAGTGAAATCGAAAAACGATAACTATTTACCCCCAATTCCTTTAACAAGTGCAAATCCTCTTTCCATTTATGAAAATGATCGCAGGCAACGTGAGAAGTATCGTTATTTTTAACGTGACCGTTTGATAATGCATCCCAAATGTTTAATCCCTTTCCACCGTCTAAATAACCGCCATCCTGCTGCGTCGCCGCTCCGCCCACGCACCATATGAAGTCTTTTGAAAATGACATTATCGGTTTGCCCCTATTATGTGTAGTTATAATTTACTACTATCGAAAATAAAAGTTATCTTCCCTACGCCCTTTTTTGGCGTCCTGTACTTTTCCTGCGGCAACGATCCGCAAGCATTGGTACCGAGTCCGCTCATAAAGCAGTCGGCGCAAAGATACGTTCCGTCGCTCTCGGGCAGTTCGTAGTCGTGTTTCGTATTTTCTATTTGTTCCGCGCTATACGGCAAGCACGAGAAAGATCCCATGCCCTCGACGCGAACGGTATATTTTCCGTCGCACACCTCTGCGTAATCGGGAAGATAATGACTGCCGCACTCTTGCGGCTTTACATAGTGCTTGTATTGCTCTTTTACCTCGCTCTCGTACTCGCCTTTTATCGCGTACTCGTACATATCGCAGTACGTTTCGTCGTCGCCGTAAGCGTTGTATTTGAGTTTATTAAAAGCCTTGTCGAGCTTTATACAAAACCCTATCCTCGGCAAAAACTCGAACTTAGTCGTGTCCGTTTGTTCGCATTTCGTCGCTATACTTACGCCGTTATCCGAAAACATATATTTTATCTTTGCTTTTATTATCGGTTTAAGACTGTCGGCGGATACTATTACGTCGAAGGATATTTCTTTGTCGTTTACTTTATAATCTCGCACATACGGTCTTGCGTGCTTTAAGAACTGCGCGTTCCATTTATGCTTGATGTACATGTCGTTATCTACGGGCGCGCGCCATAGATTGAGCTTTATCCGTCCGTACTCCTTGCCGTCAGCTATCACCTTTTCTATCTCGCCGCTTTGTATATCTATTGCGTAACGGTTATTGCACGCAGTTACATTCAATAAATGTCCGTGATGCTCGGTCGTTATAGTTACGGGCTTGAACTCGCTTTGTTGTTGCTTTTCACTTATGAACTGCGCGTGTGCTACTTCGTTGTTGTTTACGGAATATTTTATCAGTAAATTGCTCTCGGGTGTCTTTATACTTATGGACTCTCGCGGCGGTATGCATACATTTTGCTTTGTTCCGTTTATATCTAATTCGCCCGTTTCGGTCTTGAAGAAGTTCTTGTTCTTTATTACGAGTTCGTTTCCGTTCCTCTCGAACTTTAACGGTTGGTAGTAATATTTCATTTGCTTTGTGCCGGCTTTTATCTTTCTATCCGCAGACACTATGCCGTCTATACAAAAATTGCCGTCGTGCATATACTCGCCGAAGTCGCCGCCGTAGCGAAGTCCGTCTATTTCGTATCTTACTCCGTGATCCGCCCATTCCCATATAAAGCCGCCCATGAGCCTATCCGAACTCTCGAACAGTTCCCAATACTCTTTGAGCCCGCCCGGTCCGTTGCCCATGGCGTGCGCGTATTCGCATAACACTAACGGGCGCGTTTCTCTTTCGTCGTTTATATAGCCGTTTGCCATCCACTCGGGCGACGGGTACATTTTACTGACCATTTGCAAGCCCGAGCCGCCGTAATACTCGTCCTCGCCAAACATATCCGGATAAATGTTTTCGTACTGTATAGGGCGGCTGTCGAGTACTTTAACTTTGTCGAGCGCGGCTTTTAAATTAGCCCCCCAACCGCTCTCGTTGCCGAGCGACCACATGACAACGCACGAAAAGTTTTTATGTTCCTCGACGTTACACACATTTCGCTCGACCGTGCTTTGTTCGAACTCTTTATTGTCCGCTATGAGCTTATGGAATTTCTCGTCATAGCCGCCCTCGCTGTTGACGCTACCGTGACTTTCGAGATCTGCTTCGCTCATCACGTACAGTCCGTACTCGTCGCAAAGCTCATAGAACAGCGGGCTTGACGGATAGTGCGATGTGCGCACGGCGTTTACGTTGAGCGACTTCATTAGTTTTATGTCATTCAACATATCCTCCTTGCTTACGGCATAGCCCTTTTCGGGGTGAAAGTCGTGTCTGTTCACGCCGTAGAACTTAATAGGCTTGCCGTTGAATAGATATATCCCGTCTTTTATCTCGCTCGTTCTTATGCCGACGCGGTTGTATATTACTTCGCCGTTGGCGGACAGTTTCATATCGTAAAGGTACGGCGTTTCCGCACTCCACAGCTTCGCGTTCTTGACGGTGAACGTCGCTTTGTCTTTCGGCTTTACTTGCTTTACTTCGCCGTTAAACTCGACGGTTATTTCAATGTCGCTTTTATTCGTTACCGCAACTATGCCGTCGCCGCCGTTAATGCTCGTTTCGATTTTGTAGTCGGTTATATGCTTTTGCGGACGGCGCAGAAGATACACGTCGCGGAATATGCCCGTAAACCGCCACTTGTCTTGATCCTCGATATAACTGCCTTTATTCCATTTAAGGACAAGCACGTCGAGCTTGTTCTTTCCGTCCTTTACATACTCCGTTATGTCGAACTCGGATATCCTATGGGATATCTGACTGTACCCGACTTCTTTGCCATTGACGAAAACATAAAAACAGCTATCAACGCCCTCGAAAACAATATACGTCTTTTCGTCGGTTTGCTTATGCTCGAAATACCGCGAGTATCTATACGTCGGGTTTTTGCTCGGGATATGCGGCGGATCGAACGGAAACGGAAAACGCGTGTTAGTATACTGAAAAAAGTCGTAACCGAAGTACTGAACACAGCTCGGTACGGGGATATCTTTTTCGCCGTCAGTCAAATAGAAATCGTCGGACACGTCTTGTATGCTGTCGTACGCGGCAATCTTCCACATACCGCACAGCGACGTAAATCTACTGCTGTCATCACGGTCGTAGGACTGTTTGTCGCTTTCTCCGAACGGCACGTAATAGCTGCGCGCGAATTCGGTGCTCACGCTTTGCGTATTTTTATAGTAAGGTTTAAGCATGATCGATGTGCTCCTAAATAAATTTCTTAAATTACAAATTCGTAAATACCGCCGCCCACATCTTTCGTCTGTTTGTCAGGCAAAACAATTTCAGCTCTTACCTCGTCGGGGATTTCTATGCGGTAAATTACTTCTCCGTTTTTGCGCTCGTATCCCGAAACGATCTTTCCGCTTACACTGCAGTATTCCGCAGTTAAAGCGTCGAGCCCGACACATGGACGCGGCGCGACTTTAATTTTACGAAACCCCGCCTCGATCGGCTCTATGCCTGCAATTCGGCGGTACACGAACTCCATGACCGAGCCGTAAGCATAATGATTATAACTATTCATTCCATCGGGATTGGGCGTACCGTCGGGCATTAAGCCGTTCCACCTCTCCCAAATCGTAGTCGCACCCATATCTACTTCGTACAGCCAACCCGGGTAATCGTTGTTCATCAAAACCCGACAAGCCGTATCGAAATAACCGTTGTCGGCAAGTGCAAAGAGCAAATACGGCGTACCGACAAATCCCGTTGTTATTCTATAGTCGTGCGCTATCGCATTTTCGTTGAGTGCTCTTGCTATAGCCGCTCTGCGACTGTTCGGCACTAAATCGAATACGAGCGCCAATGTCTGCGCCGTCATAGTGTCGCATGCCAATCTGCCGTTTGGCGTTACATATTCGCTTTGTATCGCCGCAAGCGTTTTGGTTCGTTTATTTTTGTATTCGACACTCAATCGATCGCCGAGTAGGCTTGCGATCTCGGACATTATGCGCAAACACTCCGCATAGAATGCGCTCGCAATAAACGTTATGTCCGTCCTGCCGCATATATCGTATTTGAATTGCTCGCAGTCCAAAGCGAGCCAATCGCCGTAATTGAATCCGCGAACAACAAGCCCGTTTTCGATATTTTTTTCGTAGGCGCATATATACTTTTGCATAGCCGTGTAATTATCAGCTAAAAAGCTTATATCGCCGTACATAGAATACAGCTTGTACGGGATCATGACAATCGAATCGCACCAAAGCGCGGTAGTGCCGCATAATTTTTTATCGTAAATATTCGGCACATACGGCGCGATACGCACGATCTCCCCATCACTTGTTTGATCGTTACGAAGATCGGACAACCATTTTTTCATAAACGCGCGAATGTCGCAATTGTATGCCGCGGTCATGCAAAACACGTTGATATCGCCGGTATACCCCAAACGCTCGTCGCGTTGCGGACAGTCGGACGGGATATCCACGAAATTGCTTTTTTGTCCCCAAACAACGTTTTGAACTAACCGATCGAACCGTTTGTCGCTCGTACGGATATACCCCGTGCGCTTCATATCGGTATGCCTAACTATCGCTGTTACGCACTCCACGGGAAGCTCCGCACCCGTAAGTTTCATATATCTAAAACCGTGATAGGTAAATTCCGGGACGAGTGTTTTCGCACCGTTGACGGTAAAAACGTCCGTCGCTTTTGCTCCGCGCAGATTATCCGTATAAAAATAACCGTTTACGAGTATCTCTGCAAACCGCAGCGTAAGCGTTCCTTTGAAATAATCCGGTGTTTTTATCTCGACCACGCCCGCCATATTCTGACCGAAATCGTATACGAGTTCGCCATTCGACGTGCGTATGAGCTTTTTTACGGCAATACGTTCTATATTGCGCACAGGCTCGCATATTTGCTGCACAAGCGTTTTTTTATCGTGCTTCGCTTCGCACGGAGTCAACGTTTTGAGCTTGGCTGTAAAGTCCTGCGTTTCGCCGTCATAAATGCCGCTTTCGCGGATATGGCTTTCGTGCGCGATCCAGCTTTCGTCGGTCGAAACGATTTTATCCGATAAAACCAAATCGGCGCACACGGCGCTACGCTTGCCGTAACCGTTACGTCTTTTCTCGTATCCCACCGCGCCGCGATACCATCCCTCTCCTACGGTAAGCGACAGAACGTTTTCGCCGACGCATAACAGCTCGGTTACATCGTATTCTTGTACTTGTAACATTTTGTTATACGAAGTCCATCCGGGCGTCAAATATGCATCGCCCACTCTCTTACCGTTGACCTCCGCAAAATACAGTCCAAGCGCAGTAACGCGCAACGCGGCTTTTTCGCAAGAAGCGGCAACAAATACTTTTTCGAGAGTAAATACGCTCGTCTTTTCACGAACACCTATGAATTTTCCGTTTAATTGTATCATGAAATTATACCGAATTTTTTCTCCATTTCCGACGCAAGCTTTAACTGCGTTCTCACGCGAACAAGATTATGCTCGGCGTACTTCGTAATAAAGTATGTGTCGCCGCAAAGATAGTCGGTCAAGAACCGCATTCCGCATTCTATCGTCATAAGATATGCGGAGTACGGCAACAGTTCGACCTCTTTTTCGGTAATACCGCCGCTTGCCGCGCGTAAAAACCCCGACTTATTTATATGTCCTTCGCCGTACGGCTCGACCGATATAACGTCGCCGATTATTGCAAACGAATAAGCTATTTCTTTCACACGTACACCTCTACTATTTGTCCGTCGCGCAAATGCTCGGTCGGAATAAATATTTTCCTTGTTCCTTCGCCTTTCAAAAGCCTTACCGTAATGTGCTTGCCTTTTATAATAACGGTGCATTCGCCGCGAGCGAACGGCGGGTTTTCGGCGGGCGTAATTTCCACGTCGTCGAACGTCGGATTTATCCCGAAGACCTTTCTGTACAGCGTTTTAAGCAATACGCACCCGCTTCCCGTGAACCAGTCGCTTATGCTCTCGCCGTCGAGGTCGAACTCGGCGTTTTCCGCATACGAGTTGGACATCACGAACGGCGAAGTGGACGTAAACTTATGCGTTATGGGCAATATCTTGTAAAGCTGTCCCCACGCCCGTTCGCTCTCGCCCATATCGAACAGTGACATTATACCGAAAAGCGTAGCGTGGATATACGTCGCGCCGTTTTCCGCCGTGCCCTTAGGCAAACGCGACAGCCGTCCAACCTCCGCGCAATCCGATTCGAAGTGAGGCGCAAACGTTTTCAATCCGTACTTACCGTCCAGCCTGTCGTATGCTTTGAGTATATCATTCTTATTGATAACGTCGCTGTCGTCAATCATTCCCGACAACACCCAAAACGCATTGCTCGTCAACCCGTCGCGGTTCTTGCCGTCACAGTCGTTATCGCTCCCGACATACCATTTTCTTTCGTCGCCCCAACCGTGCAGGACCTTTCCATTCTTAACGGCGTTTTGTTCGAGCCCGCGCTTAATGCTTTGTCGCGCGGCGCGGTATTTTTCCGTTTTGTCCTTATGCGTTCCCGTTTTGTCGAGTATCTCTATTAGCTCGCCGAGGTTTTTGTATAACTGCAATGTCGCCATTACGGATACGCCGTTACCGAACTTTTGCCCTTGTTTAGCCGTTTTTCCCAATCCGTCGAGCGCGTCGTTCCAATCCCCGTACAACGCTTTTAAGCAATTTGTATTTTCGTCGATATTGCTCAAAAGATAATCGGTTATAGAGAGTAAGTGCTCTAACACGCCGTCACGCCTATTCGACATGTTGACTTTACCGTCATCGAACTTATAATATCCGCATATTTCATCGAGTATGGTAAAGTCGCCCGTGTAACGCAAATATGCATGTACCGTCGAAATTATCCAACAGCCCTGATCAATATATTCGCGCAAATCCATTACGGGCGGAATACCCTCTTTTTGCGGATAGGAATACTGCCGCGGAGCTCTGCCGTCCTCGCCTATGAACGAAATAGCCTCGATTATCTTTTTTCGGCAATAGTCGGGCATTGTAGGCAACGCCCCCTCAATCTGCTGAAATATATCGCGAATGCCTATCATATCACCCGCGTAGTTCTTGGAAGTCGTGCAAAACTCGACCTGTCTTACCACGCTGTTTATAAAGCACGATAAAGTCTTTTCGTGCGGCGCAAACCCATCTTTAAGCCCGTCGAACTCGAACACGCGCGCATGTTCTGCACCCGTAGCGCATGCGTTATGCTCAAACTCAGCGTCGCTGTCGCAATGCTCGGTTTTTGCATATCCGTCCGAGAGCGTAAGAACATAGTGCACGGTATAGTCCCCGCCGCCGTTTAACGATACGGGGATTATCTCGCCCGCTATCGCCGTTTCGGAAAAAGCCGTGATATGTTTTTCTTTGTCAAACGCGCCCGTGACAAGCGGAACGGACGAAGCAAGTTGTCTGTTTATTCCGCCGTTGAACACTGCGTGCGAAGTGGTTTTTTGCGAGTTATTCGCCGTGCTCGATATATATGCGCAGTGCTCTATGCGCTCGCCCGAGATGTACTCGGTCATTTTCAGAGTAAAACCGTCTGCTGTCGTTTCGCCGTTGCGATAGCACTTGTCCCAAAACCCTTCCGCACCGCCATGCGTGAGCAACGGATCGAAGTACGCCGCGACATACGCGTCGGCTTTTTGATCGGTTTTATTCTTTATATATACCGAAAAATGCGCGCGCTTCTTAACATCCATAAACACACGCAAGACGGAGAGCGTTTTGTTTGTTTCCGCAAAATAATACGCCGCTTTTTTCGTAAACACGGTAAACCGCTCGACGTCGAGGTCTACGCCGCTCGCCGCGCCCGTCACGGAAACGGGACGAAACACGTTACCGCTCTTTTCTCCGACGAAAAACGCGACGGCGGGCTCTTTGCCACGAGTGGTATCCGGGAATATATTGAACTTGCTTTCGTTCATTATTATATTGCCCGACGAGTGCGTCCACAGCGTGAGCCCGTCGCACGCATAAGGATAGCGCGCGTCGCCGTCCGCTTGCGGATACGCGAGCAAAATATCGTCCGATAGAAATGCGCACCCGCTCGGGAGTTCCCCGTCCTGCGCGAGCGCGGATTTAAGCCTTAATATCTCGTTGATTTCGTCTGTCATGGTTTTCTCCCGTCCCTTAGTCATCTCCTACGATTTTTTGAATGTCTTTAACATTTACGACTTTCGACGACGAAAGATCGTTCTTTACGAACAGCGCCGCCGCTACGCCCGCCGCTTCGCCGATAGCCATACAGATCGGCATGGCTCTGAAACTGGAATGAGCTATATGACTGCCCGAAATATTCCTGCCCGACAAGAACAAATTGTCTACATTTTTAGGGATCAAACAACCGTACGGTATCGTATACGGTTTTTGTTGGGTGAATTTGTGCTGCACGCCCGTCACGTCCAAACCGTTACCCGTCATATTGTGCACGTCGAGATTGAAATACGCTTTTCTCACGACCCAATCTTCATAATAACGCGCCGACAAAATATCTTCCTTTTCGAGCCGAGCTTCGCCCTCGAAATGCCGCGTTTCGCGTATGCCTATCAACGAACCCGCCGACATCAACCAGCAATTTTCATAGCCGGGCGCGTATTTATGCAAAAAGTCGATGATGTACGGGATCTGCGCGCGGCACTGCTCCGTCGCTTTCGATACGGAAAACGCGTCGGTCGCGTCCACGTCGAGCGCGTTTGTCATGTTACAGCAAACCGTACCCGGCGTGGGCTGTCGATATAATAAAACATGCCCTGCGGGAAACGGCAGAATGCTTTTTCCGAGCGCTTGAAGTTCGCCCTTTTCGGTAGGCACTTCCGTTTCGAAAGTCGGAGGAAAAACCGCGCGAGAATAATCCACGCCGCCCACCTTAAACATAAGCGTCGCTGGTTGCATTTTGCCGTCGCTTTCTCTTCCCTTGCAATACGGAACTCCCGCAAGAAATGCCACATCGCCGTCGCCTGTCGAGTCTATTACGATTTTTGCTTTAATCAAGCCTCTGCCGCTTTTATTCTCCACGATAACGCCTGCGACCTTATTGCCATCGCGTATAACGTCGCAAACTTTCGTATAATAAAGCTTTTTAACGCCCGATTCGTCGGTCAATTCGTCGAGCGCTATTTTTTGCGCTTCGTGGTGGATAGCCGCAAGATCGCCGTGCATATTGCCGTCGTCATAACCGAGGACGTCGCATTTTTCTCTCGTGCGAATAAAAATTTCGCGCATGACAGAGCTCGAGCTGTCTCCGGTATAATGCGACATCATTCCCGACGTTGCCATACCGCCCAAGCAATCGAGCATTTCCACAACCATAACGGAAACGCCCAGCCGTGCAGCCCGTATCGCCGCGCCGACGCCCGCAGGTCCGCCGCCGCATACCAATACGTCCACGTCCGCAATAACGGAAATTTCCCGTTCTTTTTCTATATAAATGTCTTTCATATATTAAATCTCCTATCGGTTCAAAACTCGAAAATGTTTACGGCAAACATAGAGGCGTCGACTGCGCCGTGCGTTGTTTTGAGAACGATCTTCACCTCGTCCGCAACGAAATCGACTTTCAGCCTATTCAGCCTTAAAATATTGTCGGTCTGCCGTAATTCACCGACTATATTGCCTTTATCGTAAAAGATCAAATCGTAGTCCTTGATAAGCGTTTGCGGGAATCTTTTTTGACCTTTTCTTATCCCGTCCGACAGCGTTATCGTAAGCTCGCTCGACAGGTCCGAATCGAACCTCAAAATAACGGTTTTGATTTTTTTAGGTTCGTCCCACTTTAACGTAACATACTCGCCGTTTTTCGATAGCCCGTCGGACTGCCACAAATTTACCGTGTCGCCCATATTCCTGAGTTCGCCGTTGACGAGATTGCAAACGGGATGTTTCTCGCTCGAAGCCGACAGCTTTGCCGATAACGCAAGATCGTTATTCAAAAGCAGCCCGTACCCCGGGATATAGCAATCGTCGACGGCAAGGATCTCGCGCAATTTCTCGATATGCGAAAGCAATCCGCGAGGCGAAAAGCCGTGTTTTACGCACAGCGCCGCCGCAGTGCCGACGGCTTGCCCGATAACGCCGCACGTAGCCATGACGCGGGTAGACCCGAACGCCAAGTGCGACGCGCTAATGGCACGCCCCGCAAGAAAAAGATTATCTATATTTACCGAGTATAAACAGCGGTACGGTATCTGATAAACATAGTCGGTAGAAAAGGACATATTGGGCGCGTTGTCGAGCATGACCATACAGCCGTTTTCGTGTATGTCTATATCCCAACCGCCGTAGGCTACCGCGTCATCGAACCGTCTGCCGCCCGTCAAATCGTTTTCGGTAAGAACATAATCGCCTTTTAGCCGTCTGCTCTCTCGCTTTCCCGGCAACGCGCCTATCCAATCGAGCGCATAGTTTTCCGCACCGTGATCGCCGCCGTTTTTGATATGATCCCACACTCCGAACAGCATTTTTACGAGTTCTTCGCGTATATTCTCGCCATCGGCGATCGTATCTGGCGAAGCCGCTTCTATCCACCAATACCCGGAAGTAAAATCGCTGTGATCTCGGTGCGCCAAGTCGCTCTCGGTATAAGAGTACGCCCACTGCGGCTTTACAAACGGCGTAGGCACGCCCATATCCTTTGCGGTAAACATGAGCGAATTGCCCATAAGTTTATTGTCGCAAGCGTCGGGCGCGTGCGGCTCGCCGAACTCGGCTTTGCTCTCTCTGCCGTACATAAATTCCGCACCCGAAATATAACCTAAAAAGCCGTCGCCCGTATCGTCGGCAAAAAACTTTCCGTACAGCCTGAACTTTTTTTCGGTCGTTGTCTGTACAGCGTCGACATATACGATTCTATCCGATACGGTTTTCGATTCAAGCACGCGCGTATTCAAATACATGTCGATATTTTTCTCGGCTCTTATTTTGCTCTCGAAAACATAGTCCTGCACGCTGAAGGAATGTTGCGGATTTACGTATCTGTTAGACAGTTGTAACTCTTCTATTATTCCCGTTTCGCGCGCATTCGGCTTGTTTGCATGTATATCCGCGCCGCAAATATGCATTCTTATTTCGCTCGACGCATTTCCGCCGAGTACGGGACGATCTTGCACGAGCGCGGTTTTTGCGCCGTGCCGCGCCGCGGCGATCGCCGCGCAAATCCCCGATATTCCGCCGCCGACGACAACGAGATCGTAATGTTGTTCTATAATCAATCTGTTCCTCCGTTCAAGAACGTATCGCAAAGTCTGACCCACACGTACCGCGTCAGACCACTGTCGGGTCGACGAGCATAATGCGGCGCGAGTTCTATTTTTACGTCGTCGCTTTTGCTCGCAAATCCGCCGCCCGTTATCTCATCGAAGCCGTATATGCTGTAACTCTTGCCGTCGCCGTGTATTTTTGCGAGATTGCAATTAAATCCGTTTTTCGCCCTAATGAGATAATCTTCGGCGCCCGTAAGCATATAATACAAAAAATCCGCTTCGGCGCGCCAAATACTCCAAGAGTGTCCGCAACAAAGCGCGGGACCGTCCGCGTCGCCCTCCCACAGCGTTTCCCACCACCGAAGCGTGCTTCTGCGCATCTGCGCGACGGGCGTTTGCATGACCCAACAGTCGTGTATGTCCAATATCTCTTTGGCTTTTCGTATATATTTTTCGACGCGCTCGACGTTCTTGCAATAATACAGCAATCCGAGTGCGGTACAAGATATCGATCCGTCCTCCATTTCCGTTTCCGTTTCATCGCTGACCGCGCCCTCAGTCGGAAATACAAGACCGCGCTCATATAAATACTCCGCCATTCTTTTTGCGCTGTCGTAATACTTATCCGACTTGGCTTTATCGATATCGCGCATAAACAAAGCCGCGTCGACTGTCGTTATCATGGGGCAGCACACCGTAGTATAATCGCTGTACTTCCCCCACTCGTACCGCATTATCGCGCCGCTTTCGTTTTGGTAGTTGTCCAAAAGGCAGTCGAGCGCGCCGACTGCGTAGTCGAGATATTTTTTATCCCCGAAATATTTATACGCGTCAAAAAGAAGCGTAACGCCGAAAAAGCCCTCCTGCACGCGCGTCGACTTGTACACGTTGTACGCCGGCAAATTGTCATGCGGTTGCTTTAATATAGTCAGTCTCGGCACGGCTTTGCTCTCGTCCGTTTCGGTTATCTCGTCGAGCAGATCTTTCAGAAGCGTTTCATACTTGATTACCGTTTCGGCGTCGAGTTCATTTTTGTACCGCAAAAGAAATCTCGACATAGCAGTAGCCCAGCATTGATGTTCGCAAAGGTTTTTGTCGGTGACCTCGATATCTTTCATATCTACTGCGGACATAGACTTAAAGTATAAATCTTTTAACGATTTGTATCCGTACACCGTAGCCGTCGCACCCGACTTGCCGTTAATCATAGGCGTTATCTTGTTATCGCCCTCGCGCCCTATAACGTAATCGCCGTTTTTAATATTGTCGCACTTGCCGTAGACTTTGACGTTTATTTTGCTCCCGACTTCGCCGCCGTTAAGATCGCACTCGACGAAAGGCAACCCGTAATAACGCGAAAGTCTATTCAAGCAATCGTCGAAGCCATTAACGGGCAGTACGGCAAACGTTACCGTATTATCTTTACGCGGCATACCGTACGCTTTATCCAAGTTGGCGAATATCTTGATGCCCGTTAAAAAATGCGCATAGCAGTACGGCGAATAGTCTATCTTAAAACCCGCCGCGTTCTTTGCCGCTATGACGATATTATTTCCGTTCGGTCTTGCGAGGTAAAAATACAGTATATCCCTATTCGGAGAAATATACGGCGAATTTAGCATAAACTGCCTGCGCCAACCGCCGCCGCCCTTTTTACCCATAAAGTTAAAGGGCAGGTCTATACCGAATTCGGAAAGATCGTTCGCGGCGCTTGCAAGCGAAAATTCAAGCCCGTCGGCGTATGCTTTAACGTCGAGAGCGGCGCATGTTTGCGCATTTTTCAGCTCGCCGTCAAACTCGCCTATTCTATCATTGTACGGCGTGAAATTCGGCTTTTCGCCTTTTGTTATGTCATCGGTATCGAGCGTATAACACACGCGCATGACCCCGCGGGTAAATACCTTATCCGCAGGGTCTCGCGTATCCGTTATTTGAAATGTGTTTTTATTGAAAGCAAGCATACATGTATTGGTCGTTTATATCCTATCTCCGGTTACGGGGTCGAAAATATACAGATCGTCGGGAGAAAAACTTACGGCAAGCTCGTCGTTTACGGTGACTTTTTCGGTCGCGTCGAGTTTGCATACCATGTCTTTATCGAACAGATCGAAGTGTATATTGTACTCACCGCCGAGAAGTTCGACCACCGTCGACTTTACCTTTACAACGCCCTTATACTTTTTGCCCGCAACGACTTTTTCTATCTTGATCCGCTCCGGACGTATGCCGACAAGAAGTCCGTGTTTTGCCGTCGCGTTCGTTTTCAATTGCGCCAGCTTTTCGCCGAGCACCTCTTTTTCGTAAGCATACTCGTCAACGACGATCTTTTTGTTCTTTTGCTTTTCGATGAGTCGCTTTATGAGCGCGATCAATCCTTTCTTTTTCTGCTGTTTCTTTTCGTCTTTGTACTCACCCGTAGACGAAAGTATTTTAAGTATTTCCTCTCGCGCCTTTTCGTCGAAATTCGATTGCAAACCCTCGAACTTATTGACCGCCGTAGCGTAAAACTCGTCGTGTCTTTTTTTGAACTCCGCTTTTAACGGGATTTTTACGTCGTTGCGCTCCAAGCATCCGCTTTCGGGGTCGTAGTCTATATTAAACACGTTCATAGACGGACTGCCTATAAACTTTGCCACGAATATATTTGCGGGGTCTTGATAAACCTCTTCGGGCGTGCCGATCTGCTGTATAAAGCCGCGGCTCATTACCACTATTCGGCTCGCCATTGTCATAGCTTCCGTCTGATCGTGCGTAACATATATCGTCGTAGCGCCGATGCGGTTATGGAGCTTGACTATCTCGCTGCGCATGGAAAGCCTAAGCTTTGCATCGAGGTTAGAAAGCGGCTCGTCCATCATAAACACGGGCACGTTTTTGATTATCGCCCGTCCGAGCGCGACGCGCTGCATTTGTCCGCCCGACAGCTCTTTGGGCAGTTTATCCAGGTACGGGATAAGGTCGAGCTTTTCCGCCGTTTCGTACACGCGCGTTTTTATCTCGTACGGCGTATACTTTCTCGGCTCTATTATCTTGTTTCCGTCCCCGTCGACTTCGCAGAAGTCCTCGTCGAGCTTTACGCCGCTTTCTTGTACCTTTGCGTTTTCCGCTTCGACGAGCGGCTTCAGCTCGGCGCGTATCGCGACGGAAATTTCTTCGGCTTTGCCGTCCAAACTTTCAAGCGTTTCCCGACAGTACGCGCCGAACGCCTTATACAGCAGCTTTGCCGCATACAGCGTTATACCGAAAATCGTCGCTATCTGCTCGTCCTTAGCCTTGCCGTTGCCGTTATACACATTGAACAGCACGCCGATAAACTTATTCCACGCAACCGTCGACAACAGTTTTTCTATCTCGGCATTCGCTTTAAGCACGGCGTTTTCTTTGGGCATGGGGTACTTGTTTATGGTGAGTGGGAATGCGATGTTGTTGTACACCGTCATTTGCGGATACAGCGCATAGCTTTGGAACACTATCGCCATTTTGCGCTCGCTGCTGGGCTTGTAGTTGAGCAGCTCGCCCTCTAAATATATATCTCCGCCGCTTATATCTTCGAGTCCCGCGATCATTCGGAGTGTGGTGGACTTACCGCAGCCCGACGGTCCGACTATTACGATAAACTCGTTTTTTGCTATATCCAAATCGAAGTTGTACACCGCTTTCTCGCCGTTGGGGTAAACCTTGACGAGGTTTTGAAGCGACATAAACGAGTTTTGTTTTCTTTCTTTTAATACATTACGCATATTATCACCTTATTTCTTTACGCCCGTAGAGGATAAACCGTCTATCATTTTGCTTTGAGTAAACAGGAACACGATAAGCGTGGGAATAAGCGCGAAAACGCTCGATGCCATAGAATATCCGACCTGTCCCCAATTCGAGCTGCCGGTATATCCCGTCAGCGCAAGAGTCAGGGTTTCCCAAGTCTTGCTTTCTCCGCTTAACACGAGCAACGGCCACGCAAGACTGTTCCAACTGCCATTGAACGTGAAAAGCACTATAAGTAATATCGTCGATCTCGCAAGCGGCAAAACTACTCGGCGAAAGATCTGCATATTGCTCGCGCCATCGCTCCTTGCGCTTTCCACGATCTCCATAGGGATCGAAGCGAACATATTGCGCATCAAAAGCACGTTGAATATCCCCGTGGTTCCCGGAACGATCAACCATAAATAGATATACAGATACGCGCCTACGCCCTCATGCAACCCCAAAGCGTTTTTAATCGTTGCATACATAGCGAACATCGGGGCAGTCGCAATTACTCCCGGGATCGCCATCCATAAGTATAAGAACTTCATAAAGACTTTCTTGAACTTAAATCGCACAAATATAACCGCATAAGCGACCAATAAGTCCAAAGCTACCGTCAGCAAAACGTTAGCCGCGGTAGACCACAGCGAGTTCAAAAAAGCCAACGGCAGCGTTGCGATTTTGCCTGCGTACATAAAAAAGCCCGTATAACGCTCGAAAGTCCATTCACTGAAACTCGACGGGAAAATTAGTTCCGGGTGAAGCTGTAGATCGAGATCGGATTTTAACGAAGAACCGAGCATATACAAAAACGGAAAACCAAAAAATACGGCGGCAACTGCCATTACGCAAAAAGCGACTATCTTGTTTTTACGGCGCTCGCGCTCCGATTTTGATAAAACTCGTTTTTGTTTTTTAACCATTACCCACCTCCGTCGTAAATCGATCTCTATCCGCAAAATAAGCGATGCAATCCTCGGTACGCTTAGATTTTTTTCTATGCTCGCCCATCGCTTTTCGCTGTATCGTGCTGAAAAACATGACCACTATACCGAACATAAGAGCGCATGCGCATACATAACCCGTGATACGCGCATAACTGAAATCGCTCAAATAATGTTGGATAAACATGGTCGGCGAAACCATGATATTTGCGTTTGTAAAGTCGTTCAAAACAATAACCTGTCCGTACAATCCCAAATATCCGATCAAGATATTGAACAAACATACCGTGACGGTGGATTTAATGTTAGGAATGGTGACGTGCAAAATTTTCTGCCACTTGCCGCCGCCGTCCATTTCGCACGCTTCGTAAAGGTTTTTGGGTACGTCTCTGAACGCCGCTGCAAAAATAATGAAATTCGTCCCGGTACACCACCATTCTGTAGCGATGAAAATAACGACCCAGCGCAGGATATCGTCCTTCCACGGCTCGCCCGACAACCAATGGATCTCCGTCCCCAGCCACGAATTGATAAGACCGGAGCTGTCGCCCGCAAACATATTGCCGAAAATAATACCCATTATGGTTATAGATACGACATTGGGGAAGTATATCAGTGCGCGAAAAAACTTATATCCCGGCGGCTCCATATTGATGTAATAAGCCAGGAAAAACGGTATGATAACGGCAAGCGGCGTCCCGATTGCGACATATACGAACATCGTTCCGAACGAGCTCCAAAACGACTTAGATATCGGAAGATCGAAATTAAATATGTTGATATAGTTTTGGAATCCGACAAATCTTATATCCGCAGTGTTGTACGGATTGTACGACATGAACGAAAACACTATGCCCATTACGGTGGGAATGATCGAAAAAATAATGAAGATCAAGATGTACGGCGCAATGAGAGCCATACCGAATGCCGATTCTTTTCGAAGGCTCTTTTTTTGCGCCTTCTTTTTTTCGGCTATCTCGGCTTCTTCCAAAGTTTCGACGTACTCTTCCAAAATACTGTTGTTCGCCATAATAAACCTACATCATATTTATAGTGGCTATTTCATCGTTGACTTTCTTTTGATAAGCTCTTATATCCGATTCGTCGTTATCGGCGGTATCGTTGGATATCATTGCCAAATACAGCTGTTCGAGATACGACTTATATTGATACGTATACGGAGAAATATCCATCGTTTGAAAATCGTCGATATCGGCATAGAATTTTGTCAGAAAGTTCGCAACCATATTTTCGGCGGCGTACGACGAATTTTCTGTAAGAGTCTTAGATGCGCTGTAATGCCCCGCATTCGCCCATGGAATCCCTGCCGACGTATTTTCCGAAAACCATTTTATAAACTCGCAGATCGCGGCTTTTTTGGTAATATCCGTTACGGTTGTGCTTATGCCGAACGCGTGAGCGTCACCGTAAATATAATCGGCGCAGTCTTTACTCGGATCGGCGGCGAACCACTTGGACATGCTTACGCCCGCAATATCGTTTTTATCCCCCGAATATGCGTTTAATACGCTTTCGACCGACCACGGCTCGACAAAATAGAACAATGCTTTATCGTTTAAAAACGCCGAAAGCGCGTCGCCTGTCGACTGTTGTTTTTTCATTAAGTTTTCGGTTATCAGTTCTCTTATCGAAGCGATCGCCGCTTTATATGCGGGCATATTGCTCTCGCTCGCCCAATCGGCGTTATAAGTGCTCGTATCGAAGAACGTTCCGCCGTTTTGCAGTATTGCCGTGTTGAATACAAAACGGTAAAACGACGGGCTGTGCGTAGACGCAGCTATAGGAGTTATGTTCTTTTCCGTCGCTATCTTTTTACAAAGCGCAACCAATTCCGAGTGATTCGTCGGCAAAGCGTTGTCACCGAGAAGCTTTTTGTTGTAAATAACGACTTCGCTGTGCATGTCGACCGGCACGGTAAACATTTGGTCTTTGAAGTTGAGCGACGAATATTTGGACAGACCCGACGCGTAATTATCGAGGTCGAGATCTATACCCGATTTTTCTATTACCTCGTTAAACGGTTGAATAAGCTTGCTGTCCGCAAGGGATTTGAACTCCTTTTGATGCGTCATAAGTAAATCGGGCGCATTTGCATTGTTTGATATCTGTTTTGCGACCTGAGAATTGTACGATTCTTCCGTAACGCTGGACGAAACGATATTGATCTTGTCTAAATACTCTGCATTGAACCGATTGACTATTGTATTGAATTTTGCAAGATCCGTCCCGGCGACGACCGTAGTCAATTTGATCTCTACGTTGTTGAAAACTATGTCTTCCCCGTCTTTTTGTATCTCGCCCGTAGTAGACCACCACTTACTGTCGATCTCGTGTTCGCCTACGCCGATCGGACCGTTGCCGCCTCCGCCGCCACAAGCCGCGAGCATTGTTACGGCAAAAACAGCCGCACACAGTATGGATATTAAACCCTTTCTTTTTGCTTTCATGATATCCTCCTTATTTTTAGGCTGTCACGCCTGTTTTTTGAGATGTATAACGAACCCGCCGTCTTCAAAAACTTTTATCGTTTTATTCGACGAACTTGTTACGGACTCCGTCGTCTTTGTTACTTCGGTCGCGCCCTTTGCGCTTTCCGTATAGATGTCGGCGGAATATGCGCCGCCCTCCAAGAACCCGAAGTCGAATGATACGTCCGATTCGATAATGCCGTTTATACACGCCACAAACCAATCGTCGCCCATTTTGATCGCCGCGCAGTAAAATCTGTCGGGCGTACCGCAAAGGAACACAGTGTCGTCGTGCAAAGCTTTAAGCGCGGCATAGTAGCTTTTTACATTTTCGTCGCGATACTCCGCCACCCAATCGCCAAAGCTGGGCGCGCCGCTCTCGTACAGTGTCGCAAGCGCCATATTGTGGATCATGGACGCGCCGCTGCTCGCCATGTTCTTGACCATGGGCGTAAAATCGGTAGGACCTACCACGCCTCGCGTGTACATGGACATAACGGTATACGACGACGGTATATTCTGTTTTTCTCCGCCGTACACCGCTTCTCGGTTAATGACGTTTGGATATTTTCTGCGCTCGCCCGTCGGCTTGTTTGCGCCGTGAGGATTTACCAACATTTGACGCTTGGCGCACTCTTGATAGACCGTTTCGTACCACTTGATAGTGTCGACGTCCTCGCCTTGGTGCTTATTCCCTACGGCTTCCTGCCCGTCGAAAAAGTCTATCTTGATCCCGTCCACACCGAGCGCTTTCCATTTATCCAATTTGGTTTTTAAAACGTCCGCATTGCCGTTTGAAAAGCTGTTGAGCGCGTCGCACCAAACGAACACGCCTATGCCTTTGTCGTGGGCGTATTTCATAAACTCGGTGGCGGCGGTTTGGTCTTCATTCCAGCCGCCGTCGAGCAACACGTACTTCCACCCCATTTCGGCTGCAAGATCCACATAATCGCGGTGTATGGCGTAGTTTTCCTGATGCCATTTACCGCTTGTTTCGCCCGCGACCGTGGTATAGTCGCTGCCCGCGCACTTTTGTTGATACAGCCAGCTCCACGCCGTAACGCCGGGATCGACCCAGTCCCAATAATCTTCCGCATCGCCCTCGTAACCGTCGGGCGTCCAAAGCGCGGACGCGCTGTCGTCGTACAGTTTTTCGGTCAGTTCGCTCTCCACCACCGTTTTAAGATCGCCCGTTATGCCGACGCGCCACGGCGACGAGAACGGATATTCTATCCTGTCGTTATCGGTCTGAACGCCCGCCGGCGTCATCACCGTTTGCAATACGCCGCTGTTACTCATGCCGTCGGGCGCGGTTAGATACGATCCGTAATATCCGCTGCCTATTAGCTCGCTCTCGGTCAAAAGCGAATACACGTCGCTGTTGCCTGCGCGGTAAAGCGTGGGGAACGACAGATATTCGCCTACCGATACGCCGTCCGACCGCCGACGCACATACGGTTCTTCGTATGCGAACGACGTCACCCAATTAAATATCGGCTTGTACACCTGCGTCCACATGACCGAATTTTCAGGCAGAGCGAACTCGCTGTTTTCACTCTCCACCGTCATGACGCCGCTCGATCCGTCTATCGCGCGAATGTTGTACCGAAACGCATATCCGTCGTCATAACAACGCATAACTACGTCAAAATAAAACGACCAACCTTTAAACGTGAGCGTAAGTTCGTTGCAGTCGTAATTCACGGTAGCATGCTTGCCCGATTTGTTTTCGTAAGAACCGGTTATCCGCTTCATATCCGAACTTTCGACGTCGAGCAGCCTGAAATCGTCCTCCAAAATAGACATGCCGAGCGACGAGCTGTCGACGACCGTCGTATCGCCCTTTTTTACGGAATATAACAGCTTTCCTTCCGCATTCATAACGATGTCCGACTTTATGCTTCCGTCGGGCGACGCTACTTGCCACGACGACTTATCGGTCGGTTCGGGAAAATCCGTTCGCTCCGCATTATCGTTTTTATTTCCGCACGCCGTAAATAACGGAACAAAGGCAAGCGCCAAAATCGGGCAAATTATATGTTTAACGTATTTTTTCATAGCCGCTCCTTAATAAGCCAGATTGCCGGGCAAACTCTTAGCCAAAGCGTCGCGCAAATCGCTTGAATTCTTGCCGTCACCCTGTAAGAAAGGCACAAGAAAATCATTTGCCGTACTTTCGGCGATAGTGCGCCTGTTGGGATGACCGTACATAGCGATAAAGTTTTCGGGGTCGCCTATGTCCTCGAAGAAATCCGCCATGAATTTAAGCGATTGAAATTCTGTCTCGGTAAAACCCTTATCGGTAAGCGCCGCTTTATAAACGGGATACCAACCGCCGCGCGCCAACAAATAAGAATGTTTTGTAAAATAATCGGCAAACACGGCGCAAGCCGCAAGCTCGGTGTTGGTCAGATTCTTTGCCTTGTAAAACCCGAGTCCCATCGTATATGCGGGTATCAGTTCCTTGTTTTCTCCGTTCGAGAACAGTCCCGAAAGCGGCAACACTCCGATCTTGCCGTTGCGCACGATCTTTGCGGCTTGACCGGGGAAGCTGCACACCCCCATAAAGGCGTCGCCGCTGCCGACCTTGGAAACGATGTCGGCATCGTTGTGCCCGCTCGTAAGGAATTCGCCGCCGCACTCGCCGTCCTTTCCGAACAGCGAATACAGATTGTCAAACGCCGCGAGCGCGTTTTGTCCGCCGACATCTTCGCTCCATTTATTGACGTAATTTCCGTTTTCGTAGCGATAGTATTCGGCGTCGTTTTGTAAAAACGACGCGTGGCTTGTTATGATCTGATTGCCCCATGAATTTCCCATGACAATCGCGCGGAATGCGGAGTTATTTGCTTTTTCGGCGTTGTAAGCCTTTTTGAGCAACTCCGAGAACTGCGTATAACTATTAGGCATAGCGCCGTTTCCGTTATACTCTTCCATCAGCTCTTTATTATACACCAAATGCGGTATGCCCGCGACGATCGGTACGTTGTACATGCGGTCCTCGAAGTATGTTTCCGCGCTCATGCCCTCGTACCAAGCGGCGGGATCGTAAGTGATCCCCGCAAGATCGTAAATATCTGCTACGGGATAATATGACGACGGTATACCCGATTTGGACGACGATTCGTAAAAACGCATGCTATATGTGTTTTGATTAAGCAAACTCGACGTGGCGTTGACGGTTATCTTTCCCTCATATTCGGCGTTGAACCTGTCGACTATCTCGTTTATATACTTAATGCGATCGCCGACAACGTCGCCCGCTATCCAAAGATTGATTCGCGTGTCTTCGTAAACGGGCGTTCCGTCCTTTTCGCGTTCTACCGAATCATCATAGACGTATTTGGCATACAGCCGCAGATCGTCGTTTACCGTATCGTTTTCGAAGTCGAATTTTTGCGTGCCTGCCTTGTCCTTGTACCAGCCGACGAAATCGAACCCAACCTTGTCTACATCGGGCGCGAGCTTTTCTTTTATCTTGCCGCCCTTATCTACCTGAACCGCCGTATCTTTTTCCTTGCCGTAACAATTGCCGTCGAAGGTAACGGTAACCTTATCCGATTGCTTTTTCCACGACGCATACAGAGTGACGTCGCTTTGTATGCGCTTGTAGAAATTATATTCGGAAGTGCACGCCTTGTCGGTAAACCAGCCCGTGAGCTCGTAACCGTCGCGCGTCGCGTTCCAATCTACGGGCAACAATCCCGCCTGATACGAAACGGTGCGCGACGGAGCGCCGTCGTAATTTAGGTCATATTTGACCGTATATTCGTCTTTTAGCGTTTTCCCGCCGTTACCGCATGCAGACATGCCCGGAACAGTCGCTATACATATCGCCGCACAACACATTGCCGCTATCGTCTTTTTTATTTTGCTCTTCATCGTCACACCTCGTTTCAGACCTTTTGCAGGCGTATATCTGACACCGTGCCGTAATTGCTATTATTCGACCATACAAGCATCACGGGATCGCTCCACCCGGGGCAATCTACGTCCATCACGCGAGTGACCGTATTGCCGCCTATCGTGATCTTCATCGTATACACGGCATGATCGGATTCGAGCCTGCGTTCCACCGAGAAATGTATGATTTGATTGTTATTCACGGCAAGCGTGGTATACGGGTTATTCGACGTGTATTTACCATCGATAAATCTTGCTTGATTATCTCCGCTTCCCGACAGATCTACATCTGCGAGGCTAAACGGCACGCCTTTCTCTTGCATGGCGGGGCTGCCGTGATATACGACGTTGTTGCCCGAAGTTGCGTTCTTTCCCGTGATACGCACGCCCACCGACGCCATAACCGCTTTTTGATATCCGTCGTGGTGTTTCGTCGCCGATAAGATGTTGAGCAACGCGCCGCGCGTCCATCTAACTGCGTCATATTCCGCTTTCGTGTTCGTATAATCGTACTCGACCTTAAAATCGCCGTCTATCACCGTATACGTAGTTATGCCCGACTTCATAAAGCAATTGTTCGCATTGCCGTCGTCGTAAGCCGTATCGCAATTTTCGTTGATGGTAAAGCCGAGCCCGTTTTCCAGCGGCGTAAAATTCAGATGCTTTTCGTTCCAAACGTGATAGTCGAAAAGCTTTTGCTTCATAAGCTCGTCATGCTTTTGCTTCGTCGCCTCCTCGCCCGAGATCCAATCTATTCCGGATATCGTGACTCTGCCGCTGCTCGGATAGTGCATGCAATATCCGTAAATACCGGGCGCAGTCGCTACATTCGCATAGCTCATATCGCACCAGCCGCCCGCATAACTGCCGTTTACGAACCAATAAAAGTTCTCTCCCATTCGCATGGTCGCGAGCGTGATCTCGTGACGGTTGCTGTCCTTTATCCCGCGATAATTTTGTATATTGAACTGTTGATAATCTTGCACCGTGTTAGACCAGCTCGGGTCGTTATATATGTCTATGTCTTTGAGCATAAAGCGCGTTTCCGGCTTGCTGTCCGTACCCGCCCTATCGACGTAGCCTACGAGCCAATTAAGCGGCGACTTGCCGCTCTCGCCGTCTGGCGAATGGCTCATGCCCACTTGGACCCAGCTTTGCGGATCGACGACCGAAAACTTAGCTTCGGCGTAATAGTATTTGCTTGCCGCCATGTCGAACTGTCCGAGCACGAGCGGATTAGCGGTAGTCGTAAGCTTTTGATCTTTATTCTCGGCATACATGCTGTCGTCCGCATAATCGAACGTCGCGTCGAGATCGCTCGGGCTCGTAACGGCTTTGAACACGTTTCGGTAAACTTTTACGGGCAACGTCACGCTCGCAGTGTTGTTTGCGTCGGCGCGGTCGGCAACCGCAAATGTTATCGAATATTCACCGTATTCCGTTACGGTGAGCGTTCCCGTTGTGGGGTTGTATTCCATTTTTTTGGGATCGGACAGAGTAATATTTATATTGCTTATTTCCGAGTTATCGACCGATTTTGCGGTAACGTCCGGGATAGGGAACGATTTAACGCCGCTTGATATCTCATCCGGATTTCCATCAACGGTGATCGTCGGGCGCGCCGACACGACTTTTACGGATACCGAATCGGACTTATCCGCATACTTTACCGTGACGGTCGCGTTGCCGCTCGACAGCGCTTTTATATCGTAGCCGTCGATCTCGGCGACCGTCGGATCGGAAGAAACGATCTCTACCTTTGTATTGCGCCTGTCGTAATACGCCGACGGGGCCATATATACCTTCAAACGGAAGCTGTCGTCTACGAGCATAGGCGCGCCGACGAGTTCGCTTTTGTTCTTTATGACGAGCTCGCTCAAAACGGGTCGCACGGTAAGCGTGACGGAGTCCGAATAGCTCCCCGCTTTTACCGTAACGGTCGCCTCGCCCACCGCCTTTGCCGTCAGCGTGTTGTCGCTCACCTCGATCACGCTCTCGTCGCTCGACGAAACGACGTACGGGACGCCGAGTACCGAATCGACGTTTACCGTGCGTGTGCCGTCGCCTATCACCCATGCGGCGAGCAGCTCCGATTTGTTGGAAATATTCAGAGCGGACAGCGCGGGCAAAACGGTTATATCCACGCTGTCGCTGTGTCTGCCCGCCTTTACGGTAACGGTGGCTTTGCCGCCGCGCACCGGCGACAGCGTTGCGCCTTCCGCCTTTATCACGCCCTCGTCGTCCGAAATTATCGTAACCGGCGCGCCGTCGGGCGCGGAATATTCCACCGTGCGTTCCTCGCCGTAAACGTACCAATCGGCTGTAAGCGCGGTTTTGTTGGTGATTTCAACACTCAACGACGCCGCGTCTTTATTGCCGCCGTTCCCGCACGCCGCGATCAAGCAAGCCGAAAGGCATAGCGACAGACATAATATAATAATAGCAAATTTTCTTTTTTTCATTAACGTCTCCATATTTATTTTGCGCATGCGGCGGTAATTTACGCCGGAATCGTCTGATAAACGATGTTGGAAACAGTGCCGTGATTGCTCTGGTTGCCCCAAATAAACATCACGGGATCGCTCCACCCGGCGCAATTTACTTTCATCACGCGAGTGACCGTATTGTCGCCTATCGTGATCTTCATTGTATACTCGGCATGATTGGATTTGAGCCTGCGCTCCACCGAGAACCGAATACTTTCATTGTTATGCACGGCAAGCGTGGTGTACGGTTTTTCAGAGGTGTAGTTACTATTATCGGTAAAGCTTGCTTGATTCTCTCCGTCTCCCGACAGATCTACATCCTCGGCATTAAACGGCACGCCGCTCTCCTGCATGGCGGGACTTCCGTGATATACGACGTTGTTGCCCGAAGTTGCGTTGTCTCCCGTAATACGCACGCCCACCGACGCCATAACTTGTTGTTGCCCGCCATCCGTATGACTTAGCGCCGATACTATGTTAAGCAAAGCGCCGCGCGTCCATCTAACTGCCGCATATTCCGCTTTCGTGTTCGTATAATCGTACTCGACCTTAAAATCGCCGTCGAATACGACATAGGGGGTTATGCCGCTTGACATATAACATCCATTTGCGCCGCCGTCTTCCGAAGTGCCGACGTCATTAGATGTTGTAAAACCATTGTTGGTTTCATCGAATGACGGACCTTTCTCCCATTTATGATAACCGAAGTATTTATCGGTATAAAGCGCATCCAGCTTTGTATTTGTCGCCTCCTGCCCCTCTATCCACAATATACCGCCTATCGTAACTCCCGCCTCGGTATCGCTGAGCTTTATGCCAAATATACCGGGTACTGTCGGCTCGGAATAGTCCTTATCGGTATTTACCATTACGAGTTGATCGTTTAAAAAGGTATAGAAATATTCGCCCACTCTCGCCACGGCAAATTTTACTGTTCCTGGATTGCTGTCCGTCAAACCGCCGTAAGCGACCAACCGATTGCGATACAAAACATCTTTGGTGTGATCGAAGCAATCGGGATTGCCGCTGTCTTTACCCGTTTGATCCGTCATATCTATATCTTTTATCTTGAAGTTGCGGGCTTTTTCGTGGTCGCCGCGATCGACCATTGCGGCAAGCCAACGAGTGGGCGTACCGCTGTCGACGGGCAAAGAATGACTTAACCCGACAAACGAATCCTTGCTCGGATTTTTAAGCGTAAACGTGGCTTCGGCATAGTAATATTCGCTCGCCGTCATATTGAACTGTCCGAGTACGGTATCTGATTCTTGTATCGATACAGTTTGACTTGCATCTTTGACAAATTTGGCATCGGTGCCGTAATCGAAATCCAACACGGCTTTGGGATCATCGTAGACCTTTTTGCCCGTCACCGCTTTGAACACCTTGCGGTAAAGCTTGACGTTTATCGTCTTGCTTGTTGTAAGCGTCGAAGCGGCGCGATCGTCGGTGAGCGAATAAGTCACTGTATAGTCCTCGCCTTGATCGGCTATCTTCAACGTGTTATTTTGAGCGTCGTATACGCCCGCGTTCGGTACTACGTTATCGCCTTTTTTGATAGTTACGGTAGGCGCAACGTCACCGTCGCATTTTTCCGATTTGTTTATATCGGGCAATTCCACGATATCGCCGGCAAACGCCTGTATGTCCGTTTCGCTTGCAAGCTCTATAACGGGCGCGGTCGCCGCGACCTTTACATTAAGCGTAACGGTTTCAACGTTTTTAAAGCGATCGGATTTGATTTCTATCGTTACGCCGTCCGATTTTTCCGTGCCGTACGTTATCTTGTTTATTACGGCATAATACTTGCCGTCGGTATTTATTACGCTCACATAATCGGTATCGGAAGCAATGACCGATATCTCGGCACTGTTAAAAGTGTAACCGTTGTCGAGCATTATATCGAGCTCGATATCGTCCGTGCCGTAATTTATATCGTCTTCAAACATCGCTGCATTAGTTACCGTTATGCTTGACAGCGCGGCAATTACTTCCACCTCGTACTCCGCAGTCGCGCCGCCTTGAACAGTCGCAACGATCGTCTTTGTTCCGACCGCTATAGTCGTGACTTCGCCCGTCGCCGCGTCTACTGTTATAACGTCGGTCGAGCCGTCTTTTACGGAATAAACAGCTTTGTATGTATCGGGCGTTACGCTCGCCTCTCTCGTAGACTTTTCGCCTACCGCAAGCGTGACTTTACTCGAATCGGCAAAGCTTACGCCGACAGCCGTCACCGTTATTTCCACGCTGTCGGTAAAATCGCCCGCAGCGACCGTCACGGTGGCTTTGCCATCCGCTACGGCGTGCAGCTTGAATTTATCGTCGGTATCGACGGTCACCGCCTCTCCGCTCGAGGTCACCGTAATCTCGGTATTGTCCGACGTAAACGACTCGGGAGAAAGGGCAACAACGATCGTCCTATCCGCGTCACCCGCATGCCATTCGGCTGTGAGCTCGGTCTTGTTTGTTATGCTTATGCCCGAGAGTACAGGTTCGCTCGGCTCGGGTTTCGTGCAGGCTACAAGCCCAAACACAAGACACGACATTATCGCTAACGCGATAAGCATAACTCCTCTTTTGATCTTTGTTTTCATCATCTTCCCTCCAAAAGGATTTTTTAACGACTTTTGTCGTTGACCTACCGATTAATCCTCCGCGAATTTAATAAGCGCAGTCGCAAGCCAGTGATTGTGGTTGACCGATTTGCCTTGCGGCACTTCGGGCATGCACGGCAATATATCTTCTTCCAGCTCGGGTATGCCGTACACTTCACCGCAAAGATATTCTTCAATCCGCTCGACGCAATGCTTTACACGCATTATTAGCCCGCCGAAACGCAAATCTTGATTCTCGAAGCCCTGCGGTTTACATTCCTTATTGCGCTGAGTCTTTACCGCGTCGTACAGTGTTTTTATCCTTCCGTCGAGCTCTCTATAATCGGAAACTATCGCACGAAGCTCATCGATATTTTTATTGCGGTAAGCCCCGCGAGTGCGCACTCCCAAATCGTATTTTATATCCAAAACGTCGCAAAGTGCCGAGATCGTTTGGAAAATATATCCGTATTCTTTATTGCTGACAGACTTATCTATCTTTGTTTTTGCTTCCGCAAAAAACCGCGCTTTGCCCTCGTCGACGGTGCTGTCCATGTAGCCCAAAAAAGGGTCTGAATACAGCATATATTTGCTCGGATTTTCCATGCCGTCGCCGTCTAACATGTCGGGCAGATCGAGTGCCGTAAAATCGTCGTAATCGATACCGAACTTCTTACCAAACTTGCACTTGATATCCATCATATCGTAATTGCCACGGAAGAACTGCGCGGACGCGAACAGTGCGGGCAACACGCTGAACAGCGAGCTTTCACCGCCGTCGTCCTTCCACTCGGTTATGCAAATATCGTTTATGCCGTTATCGTTACACGAAATAAAAGCTTCTTTGTTTATACGCACGCTCCAATTATTGTGCGGCGCAAAACCGTTCCAGCACCACGCCCCTCCGGCAAATAGGATCTCGTTACGAAACTGCTTATGCGCCTTGAACTGAGCATCATAAGTAGCCTTATCTTTAGAATAGTAATCCCAATATATAAGTCTTACTTCGGGCGGAACTTTATCTATTATCTCCTTTGGCACGACAAAGCCGTCGCTTACCTTATATTCCCCGTCGTTTGCGAGGCGGAAAAACATGTCCGACCACATCATAGGCTTAAAACCATATTTTTTTGCGATGTCGCAAACATTCCGCAAATGCTCCAAGAGCACGTCAAAGCGGTTACGATAACCGTGCTTGCTCAGATATTTACCCAACCCGACCATATCGGCTTCATCCATTCCGATATTTATATTGCGGCTCGTATACATCTCGGCGCAAGCGGCGAACATTTTGTCTATAAGCGCATATGTCTTTTCTTCGCCCGCGAGCAGGATATTGCCTGTATCGCAAATATCGGAATACGCCCACCAGCGCGTAACGCCTTTGAGATGCCCCAACGTCTGAATAAACGGGATCAATTCGATACCGCGCGCCGATGCATATCCATCCAACTCTTTGATCTCGGCAACGTTATAACGCCCGCGCAAGTACCCAAAACGCGGATCGCCGATATCGAATGTATCCTCCGTGTAAAGCTGCAGATAGTCGTATCCGATATCTGCGAGTATATCTATGAATTTTTTAAGAGCATCGACCGTATAAACGCAATTACGCGAACAGTCGATGAGCACACCGAGACGTTTTGCCATATTTCCTCCGATTATGTAATGACGCATTCATTTTGCCCAATACGTTGACAAGACGCACTATGAATGCTATAATTAGCATATATTATTCAAAGTTACATGTAAATATAAAATTAGCTTTATTATATGTAATATTGAGTACAAATGAGGATCGTTTGGCTATGGACGGATATTTTAATCGCTTACCAATAAAAAATACGTTCCGAATCAACCAAATACACACTATTTGGAAAAGATCTCTGCGCGATAACGAAAACTTTAACGGCGAATCTCATAACTTCTCCGAGTTCGTTTGCTCATGTAGCGGCGATATCGGTATCATGGCAGATACTTCGCTTTATTCGTTATCCAAAGGTCAATGCGTTTTCCACGCGCCCAATGAGTTCCATAACATTTGGGCGATAAGTCGCGCGCCCGAGGTCATCGTCATAACCTTTTCTTCGGACGGATTGCCGCCCATGATCGACGGCACATTCAATATGACGACGCTCGAACTTTCGGAGCTTTCGGATATTTACGATTCGACGATGTCCTTGCTCGACGAAATGGTATCGGGAAGTGTCGATGACTGTTCGCAACATGATTTTGCCTTATCTATACTGATAAAGAGACTGGAAATATTGCTGACTACAGTATTTACGCCATCGCGGCGCGAAGAAAAGCTCTGTAAATGCGCGGGCGCAAACATGTTTGAACAAATAATCAACGTTATGCGCAACTATCTTTATAAAATGCCATCAAAATCAGAGCTTGCCGAACAAGCAAACATAAGCGTTTCGCATATGGGGAAAGTGATATCGCGTTATACGGGACACGGCGCAATGGAATATTTTACTTTGATGAAAATGCAAAAAGCGCTCTACCTCTTAGAAGAAGGGCAAAGCGTAAAACAAACAGCATACATGCTCGGGTACGAAGACCCAAGCTACTTTTCCAATGTTTTCAAAAAACATATGGGGCTATCCCCTACGCATTTTATTAAAAAATAATCCCCCCCCCTTTCGCGTATATAAAACCATAATTAAATAAAGCTAAACACATTAGATTCGATCAAAATATCATTACCGATAGCAAAATAATTACTTCTTTATCTTTCTCCATGGTGGCGGCAGCCGAAAAAGTCTTTGCCGTCAAGGGCAAAAAATATTGTGTTAATTCCTATACAATATTTTGTCGCTGCTTCCTTTACAGTGTCGTATTTGTCCATCACCGACAGTATTTGTACAGCTTTCGAGTGTCTGTATTTTCACAAAAACGCGAGCGATATATGTGGCTATACGAAATATGAATAATCTCAATCCGACCTTAATCCTTTCCACACCGGCTGACGCATACCGCCCGAAGCCGTTTCGTGCATAAAATGCGCCGTTCCTATAAGCTGCGGTTTTATCCACACAGCGTTTTCGTATTTATCGAAATGTGGGGTTTTTACGGTATTCTTCTTAGCGAACTCGGCAATTATCTTTCGATCGCTTTCGGACACGCCGAGGTACACCTTGCCACGGCTTTTTAGCTCGCCGCCGTCGTAATAACCGAGTATCAAGTCCTTGACTTTTCCGTTCTCGTCGGGCTGATAGCCGCACACGAATAGGTCCTCGTCTTGCATGACCTTTATCTTCACCCATTCGTGCGTGCGCTTGCCTATATAATACAGTCCGTCCTTTTTCTTTGCGACTATGCCTTCGAGTTGTTCCTGCTTTGCAAGCTCGAAAAACGCTTTGCCGTTCCTTTCTATATACCAAGATATACTCAATCCGTGACCTTCGGTTACGGCTTTATTCAGTATTTCCTTTCTTTTCATTAGCGGCGCGGCGGTCAAATCCTTGCCGTCGATATAGAGTATATCGTATGCGACGAACTGTACGGGCGTTTTATTTGCCGCGAGTTTAATTTTGAACTCGTCGCTCATGAGCGCGCGTTTTTGGAGCGCGTAAAAATCGGGCTTGCCGTCTGTCAATGCCACAAGCTCGCCATCGAGTATTACCCGCTTTTTTACGCACTTCTTTATATCTTGAAGTTCGGGATATATCGCCGTAACATCCTTGTGCCGCTTATTTTGTAGAACTACGGACTTAGGCTCGATATACGCTACACAACGTATTCCGTCTAATTTCAGCTCATAAATATAATCTTCATCATCGAACGGATAATTATTATATCAAAAAATCACTATATACGCAATTTTTATTATGGAAAGAACCATATTTTCTATGTTTATGTATTAGATCATTCTCGAATTTACATTTTCTTACATTTGATGGTAATTTTAATATTCCAACCTTCTTTTTCGCAAATTAATGTCATTTTATAACAATTTTTTAAAACTGTCCATAAAAATATGTTACAGTGCTTACATAATATCCCCTGCTCCAAAAGTGTCTGTTCCCATACTTGTACTTCA
>ERZ1090866.116-NODE-116-length-34610-cov-63.721632_pt1 | contig 34610 bp, 52 predicted proteins | sample MGYA00478477_ERZ1090866 | MGnify/ENA primary metagenome ERZ1090866 (study PRJEB33644, sample SAMEA5815737) | chicken gut metagenome | biome: Chicken; feature: Gastrointestinal Tract; material: Caecum | place: Ireland | collected 2019-01-01 | study: A study of the... | reverse complement strand
ATCAATGAGCCACCGGGTCGGCGGCCCGATGACCAGGTCGTCGTTGACGTCCCCCAGCCCCGACCCGTCCAGCCGCACCGGCGTCGCCGTCACCCCAATGCAGTAGGCGCCCGGGAACGCCTCGTAAATCCGCCGGTAGCTGTTTGCGAGGCAGTGGTGGTTTTCGTCGGTGATGATAAGCGTCGGCGGCCGGATTTTTGTAAGCCGCCGCGTTACCGTCTGCACCATCCCGATTGTACAATAGTCCATGTCCACACCCCACCACTCGAACGTATGCCGGATTTGGTCGCACAGCTCTTTCCGGTGGACGATAAACAGCACCCGCTTTTTGTTTTCAGTCGTCTTCCGCGCGATCTCTGCCACGATGACCGACTTCCCGCCGCCGCACCCCAGCACGATGCAGGGCCGCTTGTGCCCCGCCGCCCAGCTCTTACGCGTCCGGGTTATTAGCTCCGTCTGGTACGGTCTCAGCGGCATGTTTTAACCTCTCTTTCATGCACTTGTAACAAAGTTTAGTTTTAAACTTATTCACCGACTTTTCCACAAGTTGTGTGGCGGTATACTTTTGTGTCGATGTGATAACTTTCCCACAGTCGGTGCAGAAATCCGGCTCGACCCCATCGTCCAGCCATTCCCGCAGCTGCCGCCCGAGCTCCGGCGTGATCACCTGCCCAAATTTGTCCAAAAAGGTGGTGTCCTTGCTGGCGGTTGCGATATGATTGCGCGCAATGTCGAGGACAATGTCAAACTCATATTCGGTGTCATCCCGCTGCACCGGGGACAGCCCCATCTTGACCGGCTGCATCCGCCCTCGTTCATTTTCTTCCAGCGCGTACGCCATTTTCGAACGCATCGTCACAATTGTGTGGCAGTTGACCGACAGGATCGTATTGACCAGGCTGTTTTGCTCCTTCCCCGCCTCGTTCCAGGCGGTATAGCTGTTTTTGCCCGCCTGCTGCGCGATCCTGTCTTTAATGTCCAGCACGCCTCCCTCATTGTTCCAGACGTGCGAGAAGCTGTCCACAATCACGCACCCGTCCGGCCCGACGGCCAGCGCCGCGTCCTGCACATACTCTTTGTACTTGTCCGGGCTGTAGGGCGGTTCCATCGAGGCGTACAGAAACGTCCCGGTCTGCAAATCCGACCGGTCGGCGTAAAACCGCGCCCGCTCGTGCTCAGTGTCAATCAAGACGATTTTGCCCCAGTCGCCTGTAATACCGTACGCGATGTATAAGGCCCCCAGCGTCTTCCCGGCGCCCGAAACCCCTGTCAGCGCCAGCCGCAGCTTGGATTTTCGGCGCGTTACCGGCGTAAATGTGGTCATGATTTTTGATCCTCCTCACAATACGATTTCATAAACCAATAATATGACTTATCTCTTACAAGGTCATATATGCTACCAATTTCGTTTGACGTCATATATTTGTGCCTTATGGCTATGGCGATATCTTTAGCTAAGACGTCCGCATGCTTTATTATTCGCTTCCTCAATTCTTCTTCGTCTGCATATTTAAGCGTCACCGTACCGTCACCCCCTCACTGTGGACGATCACCGCCGGCAGCTTATCCCCGGCCTTTAACGCCTCCAAAATCTTCCGTTTGTCCGGCTCCGGCTCCTTGTACCGCAGCAGGTCGTCCCGCCCGGCTGTCGCTGCCCATTGGACAAACTGCGGCGTAAGCTGTACGCTGTCTGGGTTTTTGCGGATGCTGACCGTAATCAGCGGCGTCTTGACCTTCCGCTCGCCCATCATCTCGAGTGCGTTTTTAAGGTACTCTTTCAGAGCCGCCTCTTTTCGTTCTAGAGCCATCCGCCGGGTCTTGATCCGGTCTTCCTCGGCTTTCAGCGCGGCGGTGCCCGCGTCCGCTTCGAGGATGATCTTGCCGACCTGCTCGACCGCCTCGGCGGTGCTGATGCCGATCGCCTCCAGCGTGTCCCTTACATCGTCCTCGGTGTACTCCCCGCTTTCCACCTGATCCAGCAGATACCGGTAACTTTCGGCGCACTCATAGAGCTTCATTTTGCTTCTCCTCCCGTTTTAAAATGATGCTGTCCACCGATACGCCCAGCACCCCAGCGATTTTCTGTGCAAAATCCCTCCGGCAGTGCCCTCTATGTATCTGATTGTGGACGTTCTGCCGCGTTCCGCCCAGCACGTCACTCAGATGGGCAAACGTAATACTTTTGGCCTTCATTATGCCATAGATTACATCCCGGTTAAGATAGACCATCCCCGCCCGCAGCGTAAACCATTTCGGCTTGTAGTACGGTGTATCGCTCACGGGGATCTGCAAAACCTGCGGCAAAACTACCTGATCCAGCTGTAACCCCAATGCATCGGCGATCTTATCGGCGGTTTTGGCACCGCAATACCCTCTGTGGAGGATTTGCCCCAGATATTCCGGCGTGATTTTGGCGTCCCGCGAAAGCTCCGCCCGCGTAATCCGCTGATGGTAGCAAATCAGGATTATCGTATCCACATTGAGATACACCCGCATCAAACCCGCACCTCCAATATCTGCCGCCAGCATTTTTCATTTCGCGCGGCTTTCTGCCTCCGGCTCCTTCGCGCCTGGTTAGCCCGCCGGATTTTCAGGACATCTGCCGCCTTCCGGCGCACCGCCCACCCGGCAAGCATAGAGATGAGTATAATTACAGCATACATTTTATTTTCCTCCTATGGATTTCCACTCGAGCCGGTACCCCATAATCTCCATCAGGTGTTTAACGTCCGCGAACCGCGCGGTGCCGGCCTCCAATTTTGACCGCAGCGTCCGGTAGTTGATCTCGTACCCCCGCCTCACGGATAGCAGCTTGACCGCCTGCTCCAACGGGATTTGGGATTGTGTGGACGCCGCCCTGAGCGTATCAAACGCACTTTGCTTGCCGTCAATCATCATGATCTTTTAACCTCTCGGCCCACCGTTTGGCCTTCTCCCGGTATACCCGCTCCAAATTATTATAAAACATCTTGTTCCCCTCGCACCGCGCGAAACTGGCCTCCATCGCCAGCAGCAGGTCGGCATACTCCTCGATCACCGCATCCATCGCGTCTTTGGGATTTAGCGGCGTATAGCTCCCGTGCCCGCACATACGGCAGTATTTCAACATCGCCTGAGCCAGCTTCGACGCCTCCTCTGCCGCCATCTGGTATCGGTTTACCGTAGGTTCCATTACCTGGATCACGTCCATGTCGCCCTCATCTGCTTCCAAAAAAGGCTCTAACTCCCTCGAATTTTCGGGGGTTAAAGGGGTCGATTTCGACTTCTTTGCCTCCCAGTCGGTGCAGCATAGATGACTATCAACTTGGAAATACTTGTAAGGCGGTACAGCCGAACAATATCCATCCTGATTATACTTGCAGCTTCCGCAGTTCTTCTCCATCTCCACATCTTCCTTTCTCGGTGCGGAGTTCCATTTTTTGACAGCGTTTTCTTCTTTTGCCGTGTTAGGACCGTATGAGTAACAATCCTTACACATCACACAGCCGGCCAACGAATTATATTTTACGTCTTCGCTCCCGCAAAACGGGCAAGGTTTAATTTCCATCGTCTTTTACCTCCTGTCCAAAGTACCGTTTTACTCTCCCCTGCAAGTCCACAGGAATATCTGGGTGCAGGACCCTCGCCCACGCGATAACCCGCCAGTATGGGTCATTTACTTCGAGAGTTCCCCAACATTTGCCGTCCCAACTGTCCGAATCTATCCAGATTTCTCCGGTCTTTTTGTATACGCAGATGGTGTAGTACTCACCCGGTTCCGGCGGTTCGATGCTCCCATTAATCCAGTGTACTTTTGCCATCGTCTCGCACCTCCTCCGGCGGTTCCGGCAGCGGCATCCAGTAATCAGGGACGCAATCTGCCAACCTGTCCCAATGATACCGCCATCTCTCTACGCGCTTGCCTCTTACGATCGCCCGCTCATACTGCATCGGATAAGCGCCTATGTCTCCCACAAGGTATGTAATAACCCATACACTGCAATAATCGTCATTGGGTAACTTTGGCGGCCTGTCCGCCGTCTTTATCCACTGTCCGTGGGCGGGAACAGTAGGTTGCCTGCAAACCCAGTTGCGCATGATGTTGGACATATCGGCAATCGTTACCGTGTTTTGCTCCGTCTCGTAAGTTATCGGCTTAAGTTCGGACAGCATCTCATCAGCGTTAATCAATCTCATCCTGTAACACCTCCAATCTCTCCATAACCAAATCCACTGCCTCTGCCGTTAAGGGCTTTCCGCACATTGGACAAAATTTAATAGAAAAGCTTGGAGCATATATACGATCAAAAAATTTAATTTTCTTTTCATTTCCAGAAATACCTAAAAAATGGTCAACGATTCGTATTGCAGCAGATCCGCAAAAATTATTGCTTTTAATTTCTTTTTTGCTTCTGCAAATGTCACATCCGGGCCATACCTTTTCGACCCGCTCCCGGCTAATTTTATCCATCGTCTCGCACCTCCTTCGGCGGTTCCGGCAGCGGCATCCAGTGAGACACTTCGTCAAGCATAAACGCATCTTCGTCTTGTGCCCATTCTTTTAGGTTTAGACTCGGGATTTCAAAAAGTGCCGCCATTTCTACGCTGTCATATTCCGGAAGGTATATTAATACCTCTTTATTCCCTTCCGGCAGTCTTTCCTCAGCCCTGATCCACTGGGGCGTGGTGATAGTGGGCATCTGATCAATAATGTACAGTACACGCCCCATCAGTGATTTTTGTGCATCAGACCGCGCCAGTTTAGACAAACTTGCAATCTTAATTTGCAGCTCGTCCGCGTCAATCAACCTCATCCGGTAACACCTCCAACATTATTTTTAGTACATTCCTGCACCGGAACACGTTCTTATCACAATTATCTTTTTGTGGGCAATCGTAGCATACACGTTCGTACAGCCAGTCCGAAACCCAATCCGGTGAGTATTCGTTTTCTTGCTGGTCTATGACAAATTTATACAGGAGCGCAGCACAGTCCTCGTGGAAACACTGGTCGAAAAAGTCCCCATCATATTTCCCAGTATACCGCTCGTACTTCTCCCCCTCGCAGATTTGTTCGTCACACAAGAAGCACTTATGTGGTTTCTTTGCGGTGTACATAGCGCTCCTCGAAAATTCCATCATCTTTGTCACCTCTTATACCGATAGTGTTTTCCATCGTTACCGAGCAAGGTAATAGTAATCAGAATTCCACTTGCGTCCTGTGTAATGGGGAGATACCGGACGTTTACAATCCGTTTTAAAAGCTGGTCTTGTTTCACGTGCCCTAATTCACAATCATGGCATACTTCTTCGTCATTGTATTGAGTCCCACAGACTTCACGCTTGTAGAGTTCAATTCTTTCCATACATTGCCTCCAATCTCTTCATCGCAATGCCCACGGCCTCGTCAATCAACCTCATCTAACCACTCCTTTTCCCGCAGCCGCGCCAGCTGAATCAAGGCCATGTATTCGGCCTCGTATATTGTCCCGGCGTGCGTTTTGTGGACTGCCCGTTCAAACTTGTCCAAATCCCCATGAAAGCATCCACAAACTACAATGGCCTTTTTGTTTTTATTGCGATAGATGGTTGTATATCTGTCTCGGCTCCCAATAGGGCCTAAATTAAGATAATGCCTGGTGCTGGACACCTTCGCATTGCCGGACACCCGCGCATCGCCGGACACCCGCGCATCGTCGGACACCTGCGCATTGCCGTGCACCCACGCATTGCCAGACTGGCTCAGATTGGATTCGCTTTCGATGTATCCGCCGGTGTCTCCTGCTTTTACACCACCGAAATCCTTTAATGCTTGTACGCGGTACAGCTTTTTCCCGCACACTTCGACGTACTGGTCTTCCAAAATTTTGTACTTATTCATGATTTTCCTCCATCCATCTTCGCGCCGCATCCGGGGCAATAGTTCAGTTCATTGCTTTCCAAGTCTCCGTCTGTTATGACAAATTCATATCCGCACGCAGAGCAAATATAGGTGTCATCCACATAGTATTCGTCTTCTGTTATCCACCGCCCACGCTGCACCGGCTGGACGTCTGCAAGCTGTTTTTTCAGCAAGGCAATTTCCTTTTCTCTCTCCACAACCGCCCATTTCAGATATTCCTGGCCTTCTTTGTAGTATTCCAGTCTACCAACCAGTTCTTTTATGGTCAGCTCCTCGCCTTCGTACTGCACCTCAACGTGCGTTTCCGCTGGCCTTACCTTAACTTTTATCTTGTCCATTGTCCCACCCCATTCGGTTATACCCCATCATCTCCTCAATTGTCACGCCGTACAGCCTCGCCAGCTTCCATGCGGCGTAGACAGACGGCTGGGTTATGCCGGCCTCATATTTTAAGATCGCACTGACCGTGATCCCAACCGCATCCGCCACCGCTGACTTAGACAATCCCTTCGCCTCCCGTAGCTCCTTCATCCGGTTCAACCGTCTCACCTCTTTCCTTTTGTAGTCAAATCCCCCTTAATAGCTCCTGCCAGATGTACGCCTCTTGCTTTTGGTCAAGCCCGGTCAGCCGCTGCCCGTCGCATCCGACAAACACGGCGTTGCCCCCGGATGTACCCGACCGACTCCATTTTAAAGTTCGGTTCTCCCCGGCTCTTTGGATTGTACACAATCGCGACGCCGTACGGCCCATACCGGACGTGTGCCGGGCTTCCTACGATTTTCCGCAGTTGTGCGATGCCCACCGGGTGCCCCACCGCCCGCGAAAACGCGGGGGTGTAGGGGCGTTTGATGATAATGTTCATTGGATTCCTCCTTTTTTTTAAAATACCAGGTCAAAGTACTCAACGGCCGGATCGCTGGTCTCGACGTTGTAATAATCGCCGTCCATCCAGTGGGCTTCTAGCGCGTCTTCACCGGTCAGATCGTCGTCCGCGTCCTCAAAGTCATACCGGATTTCCAGCCCCAGTTCTCTGGCCGCTGCCAGCGTGTGGTGACCGTCCATCTGGATTGCCATCGGCTCACCGTTCACCTCGCCGATCTCCCAGCAGGGGATAACCACATAGGTGGCGCCGCTTGCAATCAGCTGTTCTTTTTTGCTCTCGACGATTTCATCGTTGATGTAATGCTGGCTGCTCACGATCATCATAGTGCTTACCTCCTGTGTTCTGGTTGTGTATCTCTTGCCTGTGACTATATTATAGCAGATTCGGGTATTGTTGTCAACTGTTTCGGGCAATAAAATTATCACAAACTGATATTTTTATAATTGGTGAAAATGCCAATCGACCAAATTATCCGAATCTGATATTATATAGAAGATACTGGATAAAATGGAAAGCGCCGGTACCGAATAATCGGTAACGGCGTTTGGGTCAGCGAAGGCCGGTGACGAACCTGTAAATGATATACAATACATTGTCGCTTGCTTCCTCCGCCACGCGGTGGATCGTCCGAATCATACCCCATATTTTCGGCCCTCCGCGCCCAATTTGTTACCAACGCGTTACCAACCACTTTTTTTAAAAAAAAAACCTAAAGAAAATCTTCCCACAAAAACTAAATAAAAATTCCTTGCTAGTTGTTGACAACTAGCCGCAGACGTGCTATAATATAATCACAGCAAGGGGATAACAAAAACAACGGAGGTAATCAAAATGTATAACAAATCCGAGATCATGAGAAACGCCTGGAACATCCGCAAGACCGCCAACGTCAGCATGAGCGTCGCCCTTAAATCCGCCTGGGCCGTTGCGAAAGCTGAAATCAAGGCCGACGCCGAGGGTAAGGAATCCGGCTGGAACTACCGCGTCCACACCAACGACTGGGTCAAATACGGCAAGAACCGCACCTATGTCTCCTACGTCACCTACACCAATGCTTGGAACCGTAAGCGCGAAACCAAGATCGGCTACGTCGACAACCTGACCGGCGAGTTTGTCGCTGCTTAATAAGCAAGGAGGACCAAAAATGAAAGGCTCTGAAAAACAGCTCAAATGGGCAAACGACATCATCCGCAACATCCGCGCCGCGTGGGAAGTCGCCAAAAACGATGAAAAATCAAAATCCATGCCTGGTTATGCCGCCGGTGTAGCCCTTTGGGAAGCCCGCATTGAACGGCTGGAAAATGCTGATTACGCCGGTGATATTATCGACCTGTTTAAAGACATCTGGTTTACTGATGATCAGTGGCACAACATGTGTGACATTATATCCGTCTATAACATCAAGCGCCCCTACACCGAGGGGCAAAGCAAAATCCTTGGCAAATAATCAACGGCCCGCCCCGGAGGTCACGAGGGTAGAAAGGACAAGAAAATGACAGCAGCAGAAAAATACACCCTGAAACAGAGAAATCTTAAGACAGAGTTTGCGGAACAGTATAGCCTGTGGCGCGAAGCAGGATATGTAGATGACAGGGCCATATTTTGTAACATTTACGAAATCTACCTCGAATCATGTGAAGACATGAAAGCCGTCGAAAATATCCATATCCAATGCGCAGTTAATGCGCGGTTGAGTGATGACATCCAGACGCTGCGAAAGATATATAGCCGATTCCAGTAACAAGGAGGGAATCACCTATGTTTGATAAAAACGGACACGAGATCAAAACCGGCGATATCGTAGAGATCACGGGTGCATACTTCAAAAACGACAACGGCCTCTACTTTGTAGACAATTCCCCCGGCGATCCGAATTGGAGCGGCAAAGACCACTGCCTGCACAAAATCAGCAAAACCGGGCGGATCAGCAAGGCAAAATACAACATCTGCTTTTGGCCGATCATGAATACCGTAAGCAATTGGGCTAAACGGTGCGAGGCAAACGCCTGGAATACCGAACACGCGCAGATTGAAGTCAAGACTATTAAAAACATGGAAGAGGTAGCCCAGCATTTTGAAGACAAGGCCGAAGAGATGACGGAACAAATCAAGTGGGAAGCCTACAATTTTGGGGAAGATTCCGAGACAGTAACCAAATTCAAAAAAATCCAGGCGCACTATAGAGCAGTGGCAACCAGAATAAGACGTTAAATACATACGACGCCCGCCCCGGAGGTCACGAGGGCAGAAAGGAACCATCATGAAAAAATCAGAATACGTCGCTATCGTCAGCAAGTACAACATGCAGCCCCTCTTAACCGACGAAATCACCGGGAGACAATGCGGCTGGTACACCGTTGCCGATCGTTACATCGACGATCTGGATACCCTTGCCGATAACCCCGGCTGGACGAACGTCACCGTCCGCCGGGAAACCCTGTCCCCCGGATGCATCCGTTACTCCCTTTATGTATTTGAAATGGAGGTATAATAACATGAAATACCGTGTAAATGTAACCGCAAACGACGACGGGAGCAAAAATTGGTTTGACCAGATCACAAACGGCTATGTCCGGTATTACGAGGTCGACGCTGGGAGTGAGGACGAAGCCCGGGAAAAAGCCCGCGCCCTGTCCACAGAGGATGCCCCGCAGTATAAAGACCTGTCCATCAATGTATTTTGGGAGGAATCTGATAACTACACATGGCGGCAGATGGCCTATAACCGCTTAAGTGACGCCATAGACCAGATCAAGTGCAAAGAAGACCTTGCCATAATCCCGCTGATTACCGAGGCTATGGAGATCGCGGGCCTGCGGGAATACGTATCCACAAAGTGCTCCCTCAAAGACTGTCGCACCGCCGTCAATAAGACCCAGTGGGAGGTTGCCAAAGCCGTCGGCATTACCGAGAGCAACTACGCCCGATTGGAGCGGGGCGACGCGGATATCGCCAAAATGTCCTTTGGCAACGCCATGCGTCTGGCGAACGCCCTGCACATCACCCCGGAAGAACTGCTTGACGCCGGTAAAAATACATAATATAATATATACGCAGATATTACGTGCTGTACACCGCTGCCGGACACGGGGAGAACGTTCAGAACGGCCGCGCCACGTGCGGGGTATAAATTCTGTGAGGGAAAAACCGTCTTACGGTTTTGCAAGGGCTTGTTCTCCGGAACTTGCCCTATTTTTTCTGCAAAAAAAGCCGAGGCCCCAGCCCCGGCTTTTAACTTGCAGAATTGACTTTCAATTGACTTTCAACTGACTTTGATTAACTTCAATTAACTTTCAATTGACTTATTCCCGCACAACGTTCCCCCGGCTGTCGGTAATGATACACGCCCCTTCCGGCACGCCATAGGCTGCCGAAGGATTTAGGTAAAACACCTCATTATTAATTTTAACCCACCCGGTCTGCATCACGCCGCCTTTGCCCAGATAATACCAGTACGGCACGCCGCTTTCCCCGGTCACCTTCCGCCAGCAGTTGGTCACCGGTTTGCCGTCCTCGTACCAATACCATTTTCCGGCGATCTTTTGCCACCCACCCGCTGTGGAGATAATCAGATCGTCATCTGCCTCGTTAAGGTCGACCCTGCCGCTGATCCCGTCCACCTTGCCGTTGGAGGTATACTGCCAGATGGTATAACGCCCGGTATAGGTGCACTTACCCGCATACTGTGCCACCCACACGGTGCAGCTGTCTGGCAGCGCCCCGGCGTCAATCCGGTTGTCCAGCCAGTCCTTGCTTGCGTACATCCCCGCCCGGTACCCAGCGGCCTCCACGGCAGAAATAAACGCCTTGCAGCACTCTGTCCGCACCTGATAACTTGCCGCTTTGATCGCCGGTTCATATTCCTGGTCAAAAAACACCGGCAGGACGATTTTATCCTTATACGGATTAATCACCTGTAAGCAGACTTCCGCTTCCTGCTTTGCGCTCTCGACGTCCCCTGCGTAACTGTACCAGTACACCCCGACGGGGATCCCGGCGTTATACGCCCCCTTGATGTTGTCCTCAAAGCAGGGGTCTTCCTGATAGGCATATTTACCATACCCGGCGCGGATGAGTGCAAAATCTGCCGTAACTTTTGTCCAGTCAATTGCCCCCTGATGGTGGCTTACGTCAATCCCCTTTAACATCTGCCCCGTCCTCCTTTGGCCGCTTATAGCTGAGTGCCTGTATGCTGTCCGACGTGCCAGCAGTGGTCGGGTCGTTGACCACCCCCAGAATCACCAGCACCGCGAACACCGCGTTGACCACGTCAATGAGCCGGTTGCCCAGCTCCCCGAGGTCGAGCGTGTAGCCAAACACCGCCGCTACCACCTGTACCAGCAGCAGCACCGCCGGAATAATCGTCAGCCAAAACGTCTTGTTTTTGACCCGCACTTCCCAGTTAATCGTCATAACATCATGCCTCCTCCTAACCACGACGCGATAAACCCCGCCAGCGCCCCAGCAATGCCGGTCAGCAGGTATTTCATCAACGCCCGCCAGTTGTCTCCGTCTCTGTCTTCGAGCGTCTGGAGCCGCTCAGATTGCCGCTCCTGCTCTTTACACATCCGCTGGACGCTCTCCGCCAGCGACTGCACCGATAAGGTCAGCCGGTTGATCTCCCCGATCGTCTCCTCGACCTTGCTCAGCCGGTGGTTGATGCGGCGGTGCTCGTCCTCCATCCGCTGGGAAAACTCCTCGTGCACCTCACGGGGTAAAAAATCTTCCATTTACTGCCTCCTTTAATCTGTAAATCTCGCATAAACATACAATGTAAATGGTAATGTTATTGTGTCTGTATCAAACGAGAATATCCTACATGACTCCCATTGTGAAATTCCTTTAAAAGGAGATACACTTGGATTATCAGAACTTAATAATACATTTCCCCAACTTCCTACTGCTGCTAAAAGCTCGTTTCGATTATCAAAGGTACGATCTTTGAATGTAAGGGGATACGCAATAGTATACTCGGCAAACACGCCTATGTTCATGTTGCCTTCATCCCCCCATAAATTGCCAGACAATCGCGGAACTTCTATAGTTGTAAAGCTCCATTCACCCCCCCCACTAGGGGTTTTTCTACCCATGATAAAGCCATTGGCCATCGTGATACCTCCTTAATCAGCGAATTTTGCAAAGATGTAAAGTGTGCCGCCAGGAAATGGACCCCCAGTAGAACCCTCAACAAGCGCATACCCTCCGTCTTTGGCTTGTGTATACCCCATAAACCCTATTGCAGCGCTTATATCTTGATTATCCATCGCGTATTGTATGTTTGACAATTCATTTCCCACTGCCGTTAAAAGTTCCTGATAACTGTTAATTGTTCGACTGGGGAAGTTAAGTGGATAAGAAAATCCAATCATATAAACACTTTTGCGGTTTAGGTATTTTCTGGTGCTGCCGCTGTTATTGAAAAACTGATTATACATCTCCGCCGTTCCGCTGCTTAATGTAACCGTTGCAGCTTCCCACCCCCCCGGGTGGGGTTATTTCTGCGTCCTAACACAAACCCGTTTGCCATGTCTGCCTCCTAGCCCTCAAATTTAGCAAAAATAACCATGTCAAATTTTTGCAATACGTTTTGATTTTTCTTTATAACTTGGAATCCGCTAGACAATCCAGTTGAGGGAATCCCTATATATATATTTACATCTGTGTTACCCGCTGCCATTACCTTCCCGAAAGCGCTCCCCCCCAGAGCATTGATAAATTCCAGATAATTTGTAAATGTTCTGGACTGGAAAACCAAAGGAAATTGCAATGGTACATACGCTGAATACACCTGGTCACCATTACTCAGTTCTCCATAGTAATTCATGGCTGTTTGCGGCACATGCTGGACCACCCATTCATACCCGTTCACTGTACCCCCTCCAGTGGGGGCAGCACGTCCAAAAATAAGCCCGTTTGCCATCATCGCACCACCTTTACCAGAATCGGTATATCTATTTCCGGTTTCGAATCCTCATAGATATACACCGTTATATTCCCGGCCCCGCTGTCAATCCGCCCGATCAGGCTGAACGCCTCTTCCTCCCCTTTCACCGTATCCACATCTGTAGACGTGTAGTTCGGCCCGAGAAAGGGGTTGTCCGTCGCTTGCATCCCGCTGATCGTTACCGTCTGCGTATATGGTGCCGCGCTGCCGCTCCATCCGGCCGCCGTGAGCATTCCTGTCCAGGTAAAGCCCTTCTCTGCGTAGGTCTCCGCCACATCCGCTGTGGTTGCGTACCCCTTAGCCGTCAACTCCGTATCCGTCACATACTCCGCCGGTACAGCCGTTAAGTATCCCTGCTCCTGCACCCAACCTTGCGTAGCGTACCCGTTAAGCGCCGCGCTTGTAATGTACCCGTACCCGCTGAGCGTATCGGCTGTTACATAATCGCCGAGTGCCTGGGTAAGCTCTGTGGACGTCACATATTCGTCCGGTACAGCCGTTAAAAACCCGCGCCCGTTGACCCAACTCTGCGTCGCGTACCCGCTTAAATCCGGCCCGTCCTGCCACGCTTGCCCGTCTGCCGTCTTGCGGAGATACTGCCCGGTCGTGCCGCCACCCACCGTGGGCATCGCGCCCACGTCCGCCGCTGTAATCTCCTGTGCCTCGGCCTCGCCCTCCGCGTCAAACCCGACAAACTGCCCCGCTGTGCCGGTAAGCTTGTCCTGTTTGCCATCCAGCACCTCCGCGACGCCGGAATCGGTCAGGTACTTGACCTCAAGCCCCGCCGCCGGACTACTGTCAGTCGTGATGGTGGTGTTGGGCTTATACGTCGTAAGCGCCGCGTATGCGGTGATCTGCTCGGGGGTTAGGTCGGTTTCGATGGGCTCGGTCAGAGGATAGAGTACCTTCGCCCCAGCGGTAAGCTGACCGGTAGTGGACATATACACATCTCCAACATCTTCATTTGTATAATGGTCGATTTTGCCAATCCTTTGTATATGCTTCCCACGCCCAAAATCCACTTCATCACAGATCCATTCCTGCCCATCTTCATCAATATAGTTTTCGCCTGAATCGACTGGAAGACCGGGAAGATCGTTAGAAATAGGATAGGTGAGATTTTGAAATTTGTAGGGCTCCCAAGGGAGGGAAGTGGTACCTACGTTAAGCATTGGATAGAGTATTCCATCTACCGTATCATTTTTTAATACAAGTATCTGAATTATAACTTCATAGGGTGGTTTTATAAGTGTAAAAGATGATGGTGCATTACAATATGTATAACTATCCTTACTGCTATATCTATAAGCCGCTCTACAAAAGCATTTATTGATTTTACCACTCACATAATATGTTCCAACAGGGAGAATAAGGTGAGCTTGAAGACTAGCCTCTCCCGTTGCAGTTCCCGATACTTTAACTATCCCCTCAGATACTTCATATGTGATTCCGTTGCTGGTTTGAACTGAATCTGGAAAAAAAAGCAAGTTTGTCCCTCTGATCTGGGTAGTAATATTCCCCCCATCCCCCGCGCTCTCGATCTCCACCGGAGCCTCCGGTGTGGGCACGCCGTCCTGCACAGACTTGCCGTATAATTTTAGCCCCAGCAAGCGGTAATCCGCGCTGTCGGATACGCTGATAACGCTCCCGCTTGCAGTTTTTACGATCTCAACGTTATCAACTACGCTGTCCACATACGCCTTGTTTGCCGCGTCGCCGTCTGCTGTTGGTGCTGCAACGTTAATAATTTTGTGCCCCCCGGCGTTGAGGTCGCCGGTCATCGGTACGCTGCCATCCGCCTTAAAATCGCCGCTCCCGGTGCCATCAGTACCGTTATACACCGTAAACGTCCCAATAACCCCGCCGCCATCGTCGTACATCGTATAGGTATCGGTCGTCCCCGGCGCGCCCGTCCCCGCCGTCCGCTGGATGCTGCCGACGCTCTGCCCCGGCTCACCCTTAAGGTTTGTAAAGGTAAACGCAAGGTTTTTCGCCGTGTCCGGCCCGCTCGCCTCGACGCTGACCGACGGCGTGCCGACCGTTGCGCCCACTGTGGCCGTGATTTCGCCAAATCCAGCCGCGGCTCCTGTCTGCCCTTTCAACCCCGAAAACTGGAAGTCAAATACCTTTGCCGTATCCGGCCCGCTTACGCTGACCGTTACATCCGGTGTCCCCGTGCTCCCGTCCACACTGGCGGTTGCGCTGCCGAACCCCGCCGCCGCGCCCGGCTCGCCTTTTAAATTTTTAAACGCGAACGCGAGGTTTTTGGCGGTGTCGCTGCCGCTTTCGGTGACTGTTACAACCGGCACACCGACTGCGTTGTCGACCGTCGCAGTGATCTCGCCAAACCCCGCTGCCTCGCCGGTCGCCGGGTGCCCGCTGTCCTCGTATTTATCCGTTTCAGCGTCCCAAATCCACCAGGTATCGTCCTGGATAACCGGCGGCTTGCCGCTGTATTCCTGCGCGCTCTCCGCCGCTTCCTGCGCGGCACTGGCCGAACTTGCCGCCGCCGACGCGCTCTCTGCGGCGTTGCCCTCGCTTTCCGCTGCCGCTTCTGCCGACTGCCCTGCGGCCGTCTTGCTGTCCTCCGCCGAGGACGCCGAACCCGCTGCCTGCGATGCCGATTCTGCCGCCGCTGCTACCCCGGCTGTGACCTCTCCCGCGTGCTGGGCTGCCTGTGCGGCGCTGTTTGCCGCCGCTGTCGCGCTTTCAGCTGCATCGGATGCGCTGCCCGCCGCTGCGGTTGCCGACTGGCCCGCTTGCGTGGCTGCCGTCTGCGCCGCCTGTACGTCGGATGTGATATCCCCGGCTTTGTTGACCGCGTCCAACAGGTCGTCAATCCAGCTTTTGGCCGGGTCATAATCGGCGAGCGGGGTATTGGTGATTTCGTCTGCCGCCACTGTCATATAGATCGGTGAGCGGGCGACGATATTCTCCCCTACCTGGTAACTGAGCTGCGCCCGGCCCGGCGCGCCCGCAATAATATCCGCCTGCTGCACGGTCCATTCTACCGTCCCCGCCTTCTGTGCGGTCGTAACCGGGTACGGTTCCGCGTCCCCCGGCCGCTGATGGACTAAGAGCGCCGTGCCGTTGCCGTAGTCCTCAATCCATTTGTGGATATCAAACACCACCGTCCGCGCGTCGTTTTCTCCCTCAAATCCGATCGGGATCGGCTTAATTGAGTTTTTGACGTAATAATAGTTAGCCATCCTGTTTCACTTCTCCTTTTTGGATTACATTTTCGATATGAGATGCAACGAGGGCAACAATTTTGGAGTTTACAATTCCCGTAACCGTAATTTTGTTTAACAAGTTTAAGGCTTCTTTTAATTCTTCCATTTTTTTATCCTCACGAAAACAGACCGTAATTTTTAAGCGCAGTAATTAATTGTCCTATAGTGGCGTCATTCGAAATATACTGTCGCGATCGTGGCGTATGCCCAAAAAATCCCAGACTCCCGTTTGACGTGCAAAGATTAACTGTTTCGCTTACGTTTATCTCGCGCAAATACGCATATCTCCATCGATAATTGCTCGTCCCAATAAACGTATCAATGTTACTATTGGTAGGTCTGAAAATATAATCTCCGCCCGAATATTCTAAATAGATGTGATATCCGCTACTGTTCGCCTTAAAATCAATGTGATCCCCAAACTGCAAAAAATAAGTAGACGCATACATATTAATATCATTTTCCACTTCGTTACTTTCGCCAAGCTTTATTAAGGCCCCATGAAGTGTAACTTCTGTTGCTCTTGACATTTGCGGAGACTCACCAATATCAATTGTGGGAGAGCTAGCCGAACCGCTACATTGGATAAATCGATAATTGTTATATCCAATATGTGTTACATCCACAAATCCGGAGGTGACATTGTTCCCATTGATATTACAGCCCCCAGATGTTCTTAGATCACTAAAAGTGACATAATCATCTAAGTCTATAGTATTTTTGATTAGGGTTTGCATCCGGCTGGTTAACGTAAAACTGCTTGACGAACTCCCAGATATAATCCAGTTGATTTTGTTTGCTGCTTTTTCGGTGGTATTCAAGTCTCGCTCTAAGTTAGATATATCGGAATTGATATTACTAATATTATTCTCAACCGATGTAATATCTCGCTCTGCGGTGGATACACGACTTGTTAAATTTGACAAATTTGTCTGCAAAGTGGATATATTCCCATTCGCACCATTTAGTCCATTGTTTAAATTATTAAAGTTATTTGATGTCGCAGTCTGAAAGTTTTTTAAGCTGTTTTTTAGTTCATCGTTCGCATTTTTAGCTTCTTCTTTATCCGCGAGACTAGTCCCTGTAATTGTTTGTGTGGCGGGTCCAAAACTAACTTCATCATTTTCTGGCGCAGTTATATGCATCCTGCGCTTATACAGCACATAATCCCCCGAAATCCCATTTGTAATTGATACAAAATGCGTCCAACAGCCTAATTTCAAAGCTGGAATACTGATATCCACAACAGATAAGTCTAAAGCGGTAAATTTTGCTGATTCTGGCATAGTGGCCAATTGCGTAAGGTAATTTTGTGCCGCTGTTAAAAGCCCGTCCGCTGTTGTTTCAGACTCAAAAATTTGATACCGCCATATTTTCCCCCATTTTGACACCGCCGACTCATTTTCGATGTATGACTTACCGTTGTTTACACTCGAAATACCCAATCTGGTTTCGTCTTCTTGTTCTGCCCCTTCTGGCACAAGCACTGTTGCCACATCTGATGCATTAATTTGCTTGGATAAATCCAGGATGTTTTCGCCGAATCTTACAACCTGAGCATTTATGCCGTAATCTTCTACCCAGTCTAAGTACTGTACTCCGCCCTCTTCTCTAGACCGGATGTACCCTCCATAAGCGTTTGAACAATAATTAATCAGGATAGACAAAGCATCAGTATAAGTTTCAACTTCTCGCAGTCCGCTATCACCCTGAATTGTAATAGTTCCAACAACAAATTGCTTGCTTTTGTCAACCAGGGCATTGTGACGATTGACTACTTCCGCGAAAAATTCTGCGGCCGTCCCGGTGTGAGAAAATGGTGCAAGCTGGCTATCGGCCAAATACCCCATATTCCCAATGCATTCTACCGTTAATGTATTATAAATATCAGACGAAATCGAAATTACTCTTCCGGAAAATAAAATTTCAGATCCACGATAAACCGTTACATTTGTAATAAGCGGCTGCAATTGCGTTAGATTTGGATGATCATATGGCACCGAAAAGGTGAAACTTGGTGTTTTCCCCATTTCTTCTAATATTTCGTCGTCATAAATCTGCGCCGACGGGTCGAGCGGGTTAAAAATCTCGTAGTCCTGCCCGTTGTAATTGGCTACTACCCGGTACAATTATAACCACCCCCGCTTATAGCTCACCTGCACCGTCTCTGTACCCGTCCCGGTATAGGTGTAGATGTACGCCTCGTTGTCGATGATGATATCATAGTTTTTGTTGACCCCCGGTGTCAGCGTGTAACTGTTATCGCCGACTTTAAGCGTCACCGGCCCGCCCGTGACGGTAAACTCCGGCACCGTCAAATAGTCGCTGCCCTCTATCCGCTGGCTGATGCCCGCGGCCGTCGCCGTCACCGGAGGAAGGCTGTTAAACCTAGCGTATTTATAGGGCTCTGCTGTCACCGCCACGGTAAAACGGGCGATCTCGTTTCCCCGCTCGTACGCGCCGGATACAATCGCCCGGCCCACGTAGTAGCACCCCGGGTCATTGTCAAAGACGATCTCGACCTTTTTCCCGTGCACATCGGCGAGGAACCGGCTGAAAAACCCCGGCCATTCCCCCGCCGGCTTTTTCCCGCCCAGCTCCAGTGTGATTTCCCGGTCTCCGTACACCGGCCGCCCGGTCAGCGCGTCGGTCAAATCGATGTTGCCGTTGCGCCCCGGTACCTCGATATACTGCGTCCTTACCTCCGGCGGCGCAATCGGGGCAGTATTGGTCACGTACAGCCCGTAGTAATAATAGGTATGTTTGCCGTTAATCGTACAGGCGTAATTGTTATACACTGACTTTATACCTCCCCTGCATCTTGGTGTATCCGCCGAGCGTCCGGTTGATCGCCGGGCTGAGCTTGCCGACGAGCGTCCCATCGTTAAGCACGATTTGCAAACCAGATAGCCCGCCCGCGCCCGGCGCGCTGGCCGTCGCGTAAGCCGGTAACTGCCCGCCAATAGCGCCGTACACCTGCCGGGACGCCGACTGCATCGCGCCCACAGTGTTATGGATGCCGCCCCGGATGCCGTTGGCCCAACCCTGCATCATGTTTCCGCCGATCATATCGCGCATAACGGTAGACGGCGAGTGGATGCCGAAAAATCCCTTGATGCTGCTTAAGATATTGCTGGCCGCCGTCCGCGCCGCCGATACGACGCCGCCAATCCCGTTGATAATCCCCTGCCCGATGCCGGCGAGGATGTCCATACCGACTTGTAACCAGTTGGTCTTTTTGATTGTGTCTATGATATTGCTGACAATATCCCCTGCCGCGCTGATTAAGTCCGGCAAGCTGTTGATAATACCTGCGATCAGCTGTAACAGCAGTTCGACGCCCGTCGCCACAATGTTAGGCAGATTGTCGGTGATCGTCTGGATAAAATTGGTTACCGATTCGACCGCCGCGCTGACCATCTGCGGTAGATTGTCGATAACCCCCTGTGCGAGGTTGACGACAATCTCCATACCCTTGGTCAAAAAATACGGCAAACTGTTTGCCAGCGCGTCGATCGCCCCGGTAATCAGGTTGGTTACACCCTGTAAAAGCTGCGGTGTATTGTCCACAATCCCCTGTAGCAGATTGAGGACGATATCGACGCCCGCTTGCAGGATGCCCGGCAACGCCTCGCCCAGCTGCGACAAGATATTGCCGATTGTCTCGGTAAATTTGCCGCTTACCTGCCCCAACGCCTCGCCGATCGTCATCTGCCCGCTCGATACCGCCGTGACAAGCCCGGTAAACCACTCCACCAAACTTGTAATCTGCGTGCCGATTGCGGTAAAATCAAACGCCCCGGCGATCTGCGCCAGTACGCCGAGTAATTGTGCCCCCGCCGTCTGTATGGCGGTAAACATCGGCCCGATCGCGGCCGCGAGTGCCGAGGCGTTTTGCTGGTAAAGTGCCGTCGCATTGTTTGCCGCCACAAGGTTGGCGTTTTGCTCCTGCCACGCGGTGCCCGCCTGTGTCAGCCCCTGCGCCGCCATTTCCTGCAAAATAAGGTTGGCCCGTTCGCTTGCAGTTGAGCAGTTTTGCAGTTTGGTGTTAAAATCGTCCTCGCTGGTGCCCGCCCAGTTGAGCATATCCGCCAGTGTGCCGGTGACCGTCCCGGTCTGCACCGTCTCGTTGATTGCCTCTGCCAGACTGTCAATCGGGATAGAGTCGCCGTAGGTTGCCCACGCGCCGATCGTGCCGTCGATCAGTGTGTTGAGGTCACTTTGCGCGAGGCCCAGCGCCTGTAGGTTTGCGGTCGTCGTCGCCGCTGTCTGGTTATCTCCGAGGACGCCGAACAGCTCGTTATAAGCGGCGCTTGTCTCCTCCGCCGTGTACCCGGCCTTCTCGCTGGAAATTTCGAGAGACCCCATAATTTTTTGGTACTCTTTGCTTTCTTCGACCATCTGCCCTAGCCCGGAAATAATCCCGGAAATTGCCGCGGTGATGCTGGACGCAAATCCGGTGATCGCGCTGGCCGACAAATTGGCTTTGAGCATGTCCCCAAAACTGGACGACTTTTTCCCGGCGTTGTCCATTGAATTGCCCAGTTCGTCCGCCGCCTTGTCGGTCTTATCTAACGCCGAGGTTGTCTGTTTGAGCTGGCTTTCCAGCTGGTTGAGTTCGGTTTCCGCCCGCGCTACCGATTGCCGCCACTTAAGGGTTTTGGTGTCGCTCTCGCCCCACTCCTGTGTGGCCCGCTGCAACGCTTGCTGCAACTGGCTGAGCTTCTGCTTCTGCGCGTCGATGGCGTTCCCAAGGATTTCCTGTTGCCTGGCCGCTTTCCCCACCGCATCGGCCTCATCGTCCGCCGATGTGGATACGGCTTTTAACTCCGCCCCAAACGTCTTGACCTGCTGGGTTAAATTGTTTAACTCTTTTCGAAATTCTGCCTCCCCGTCTATACCGATCCGGGGGCCGATATCTGCTGCCATATAGTACCCTCCTTACCGCAAGTCGGGGATGTAGTTATCGTCTGCTTTTTTGACGTCCGCGCCCCACTGTATCGCCTGATAACAGGCGATCATGTCCAGCATCTCCCCCGGCGTTGTGATAAGGTACACCGGATAGGGGATATTTAATATCCCCCGCCAGACGCTAAACCATACGAGCGGGCCGCCGGCCGTTATTTTTTTTTATCTTTCGCGGCACTTTCGACGGTCGTCTTGTTGCCCTCCGTCATCGCGGCGGTGATCGCCTGCATAATCTCCGGCATTTCCGCCGGGCCGATCAGCACGCCGAGCGCCTCTTCGTCCGGCGCTTCCGGCGCATCCTCGCCCAGCAGCTGCCGGTACTTAACGCCGGTCTCGATCATCTTTTTGGTCAGCCAGATGAGCGGGGACACGTCGCCCTTTTCGACCGCCTCAAAAATCTTCTGCTGCCCGTTCTCCCCGTACTTGTCGTTCATCGCGGCCAGCACGCCGATCGAAAACCGGATGGGGTACTCTGCCCCGCAGATTGTAACGGTAATCATGCGCCGTTTACCTCCACATCCGCAATACCGGCCGCTCTCGCGTACCCGTCCGCCGTAACTTCAACGACAAGCACCTGCTGCCCGTCCTGCGCCTGGATATCCGCCTCGCCGTTCCACACGGTCATGCCGCTGCAATCGGCGTTATAATCCGGCAGTTCCAGCGCCGTCCCCAGCGTATACCGATAGGTATTGGCACCGGTTTTTTCGGGCGTCACCGTCAAGGTGGTCGTACCCTCCGCGGTACCCGCCGCGCTGGTAACGGTAAGGGTTCCGAGTGTGCCGACCCCCAGCATCGTCTTGAGATACTCGACCGCCTCCGATTCCGTTTCAAACCAGGCTTCCTCCTTCCACGGGTGGTGCTGTTCGTCGCTCCGGGCAATCGTCCCTTCGATCGTCCGGGTCTGCCATTCGACCGTCTCCCCCCGTGTGGTTGCGGTGTCCTGCGGGATGGAAAATGTTACTTTCTTAAACCAAATTGCTTTATACTGGTCTACATCGTTTAGCTGGTGCAGCTCGATAATCCCGACGCCCAGCACCGGCGAGTGCATCCGGTCGTCAAACACAATCGCGTCTACCGTCTGCTCATCGCCGTACTGCCGCTGGACGGTTTTGGCGTCCAGCAGGAACATGGTTACCTCACCGATCAGGTCGTCGGTCTCAAGCGTCAGCGTGCCAGTCGAAAACCTGCCGACGTCGTTTTCGATCACCATGTTGTCCCCATACAGCGGGTTGTTTTCGGTCGACTCGATCTCTGCCGTGTAGCTGATTGCGTGCGGGTTGATTATGCCGCCCGCGTAATTGACCTTCCCGGTCTCGGCGTTGTAGTTGTACCGCCCGAACACCGGGATACTGAGTCCCTTAATTGCCATTTTGTCACCTCATTAATTTGGACATTTCTTCGTCTATGACCTCTGCCATTTTCTGCTGCGCGGCCTTCCGCGTCTTATTGAGCGCCGGCTTGATAAACGGCTGCTTTTCCGCCGTGCTGCCGCCGTTTTCGTAAATTCGCGCGATCAGGACGTTCGGCTGCCCCTGTGGATATTTTTGCGTTTGGATGCTGTTGTATCCGTCAAACCCCAGCTTGACGTTGATATACCCGCCGTCGTTCTGCATCCGTGAGATGCCGAAACTCTCGACCAGCCCGTCCCGCTGCGCCTCGGACATCCGCGCTTTTTTATGCTGCTGATAGGCGTATATGTTATAGTTGTTATCTACCACCGGCATGGCCTGCAAGTTGGCCTTGACCGCATCCGCCACGACGTCCGCCGCCCGGTATACCGCCTTTTTGGTGATCCCCTCGGACGCGCTCCCTAGCCGGGAGAGCTTCAGCGCGTACTCTTCCGCGCCCAGTACCGTGATCTTCATACTTCCACATCCCATGCGTAGTGTATCAGCCGCGTGTCGTCTTCATAGGCCGCCGCCGACAGGCTCCACGCGATCCCCGCGTCATCAAACGCCTGCTGTATTTCATCCGGCGCTATACCGTACTCTGCTTTGGTGTACAGGTCAACCGTTGCCGTCACCGCCTGCTCCTGCATCCGGTTCCCGGCGAACAGCTGGTTCCCGCCGTCCTCCGCCCATACGATGTAAGGGACTTTTTGGTTTAACGCCTCATAATGATATACTGTTACATCAGGTACAGTAAGCAGCGCCGCTTTGATCCTCTGTAGGGATTTGGTAATCAACGCTGAGCACCCCCAATGTAATCCGCGTAATCCGCAGCCCAAACTCATCCGTTTCCGGCTGCACCATCTCGGCCCTGTATTTCCGTCCGTCGTCCAGTACAATTACATCGTTGGTCACGATATCGTTCCACCCCGGCACCGCCACGACGGCGGACACGTGCTGCCCCGCCTGCATCGCGGCGTAGTACCGGGTAACGCCCAGGCTGGATATGCTGTAGTAATACCGGCCCCTAAAAGTTAAGCCGGGCTGCGGTTTGTCACCCGGCCCGGCTGTATTCTGCGGGCGGTAAACCGTTAAGATGCCGTCGTCGTAGGTCAACTGGTTTCCACCCGCCCTTTCTGCGCAAAAAGTAAATTGTTAAGCTGCCAACGTAAAAATCGCGGCATTGCCGTGTCTGTCTGCCCGGCGGCCCGCCGCCGGAAGAGGTAGGCGGCGTACTGTACAACCAGCATGTCGCACTCAATATCCCCTTCCGCCAGCGTAATCCCTTCCCGGGTAATCAGCCGCGCCGCCAGCTCTAAGAGGTCAGAGAGCAGCGCGTCGTTGGCGTTTGTGATGAGCTGCAAATCCGATTTAAGCACCCGCAGCTTGTCTTCCGCCGTCATCGTTTATCAGCCGCCCGCGCGGGTGATGTTGACGGTATAGACCTTGACCTTGTTGCCGCGCTTGACGGTCACCGTCATCGGGTGCGGCTGGCCGTCGGCGGTCAGGGTCACGGTGCCGCCGTTGCGGACGTTCTTCCCGGCGTACTGGATGGTAACTTCCGCGCCGCCCTGAGCGGGTACCGCCTCGACCGCCGTGGTTGCCGCGTTGGCGGTGGCGATGGTGTAGGTGGTGACGTCCGCGTCAAAGGTAGGCGAGAGGGTGTTGGTGCCGATAGTCAGCGACTGCAGATCAGCGTCGTTGGCGTTATCCGCCGCAAAGTCCATGGTAGTGGTAGGCGAGGTGTTGGCGATGTTGATCGCGACAAACGCCTGCGGGATGATGGGCGCGCCGTCGGCCCTGGCTTTGCCCTTAAAGACGGTGTTGTCCTGGATAAACTGCACCTCGGTGGAGCTCTCCAGCGTCATGCCCGCTCTCTCTACCCACATGTACAGGTCGCCATATCCGCCGATGATGTCGTTATCCGGGATAAACTCAAGGATTACGACGTTGCCGGTGACGATCGGCAGGGCGTTATAGAGATTGGCGACAATATCGCCGGTGGCGGTAAAGGTAATAAGCTTGCTCCGGAGAGTCGCCAAAGTCTTGGAGTTCATCGCCCAGAACAGCTCGCCCCGCGCATACCGGTTGTAAGTCATACCGGTCGCTTCCATCAGCTCCGCCCAAAATGCCGCGCCGTTGAGACTGCCGCCGTTGATGGTGATCAGATGGGTGTCGCTGAGATCAACCCACGCGGGCGCGTTGGCGGGATAGTCGGAGGGCGCCGTATCCTGCGCCAGACGGGTGACAATGCCCAGCGGCATATGCGCCGCGCCGCCCTTGCCGTAGATGATTGCCTTATCTTCTGCCAGCGCGATGGCCTCGGCGATAGCCTCGGTCACATAGGACGCAAGGCCAAGGTCGCTGTCCTCCAGCAAGGAGTTGCAGACCGGGATATACCCTGCAACCTTGTAGCCGTCAAAGGTGATCTGGTTAAACACAATCGACAGCTCGTTAATCGCGCCGCACATCTCCGTCCAAACCGCCTCGGGGATTTCGCCCGCAATGGTCTGCCGGGCGTACCCTCTGACCGTTCTTACCCGCACATGCTGCAGCAGGCGGGAGTAGCGGTATACGTTCTGCGCGATCAGCTCCAGCATAACCTCCGGGATCCCCAGCTCGCCGCCGGTCACCGCCCGGTTGGTGCCCTTCATTCCCCGCATCCGGGTCAGAAAATCCTTGACGTCGTCCCGCGCGAGAATCTGGTTCCGCATTTCGGGGGCCATCGCCTTGAATACCGGGGTGCCCTTGGGAATTGCCCGGACGTTAAATTCTGCGTTCATGGTCATCGCTCTTTCCTTTCTCTCTGCCGTGGGGGTGGGTGCCTTATTCGGTTCCTGCTCTTTTTCGAGTTCTGCCAGCTCATCGGTCATCTCGGTTACCATTGCTTCGGCGTCCTTTACCGCCTGGTCGTTTGCCGCCTTGTCGGCTTCAAACTCCCCGACCATCTGCTCGACCGCCGCTTTTTCTTCTTCGGTCTCCGCTTCTGCAATCGCCCGTTCCAGCTCGGTTTCCCGGGTTTTGAGCGTTTCCGCCGCTTCCCGAAGTGCCGCCAGCTCCCGGTTCTTATCGTCGATCTTCCGCCGCAGCATCAGTGCCTTTAAAGCCATTTTTGTCATTCTCCCTTCAGTCGCTCAAGCATATGTTCCCGCCACCTCTTGGTGTGTTCCGCCCGCGCGCTCTCCAGCGTTTCGGCGTTCCGCGCCGCAATACTGGTCGCCCGGTAGGCGGGGAAGGTGCAGGGGCTAACCTCATACAGCGGGTCAACCTCGATGATCCGGGTGTGATAGACCCCGTCATCGTCCCACCATTCTTCCTGTCTCGCAATTTCAAAACCGAAACTGCACCCGGTCACGTCACCTCGGTCTACCCTTGCGAGCGCGTTGAGAGCGTCAGTATCGACGAGGTTGATCTCCACACTGCCCCATAACCCGTGGTCATCCTCCCGGAGTGCGGCGGTGCCGTTGCCGGTCGACCCCAGTACAAGGTTGGTGTCGTGATTCCAAAGGACTTTGACGTCCCCGCCGGTCGCGAGGTACCGGGCGAACGCCCCCCGTGCCACCGTCTCGACCCATCCGTCCACGACGTTGTACGGTTCGTCAAATACGGCAAAATACCCCTCAAGGTACCGCTTGCCGTTATCCTCCCGCACCTTTGGCGCTTTCATCTGCATTGTCCGCATTTCCACTCGTATCACCTCCCGTGTCAGGGTTTAATTTTTTTTGGTCTCCCAACCTGTCCTGCGGAATATAATTTTCCAGCGCAAGCAGCTCTTCCATGTCCGCATCCGGCGGAAGGCCAATCCAATCGCGCCACTCGTTCCGCCGCATTGCCATATGGTCAACCAGCGTTGCGCCCGCTGTAACCATTTCAGTTAGATCGTATCGGTACAGGCTCCGCGAGTTGAATTTAAAATACAGCTCGGGACTTATCAGCAGTTTTTTGGTCAGCTCCTGCTCGATCACCTGCGCCAGCGGCATAATCGTTGTGGAGATAAAGTTGTTCCAGGCGTCCCGCTGGAAATCCCCGACCCCCAGCACAAACGCCGGCACTCCGAGAATCGCCGCTACCGTCCGCTTGTCCAGCGTTACCATATCCGATATGGCAAGGTCAGTAAGCGACAACGGTTTCACTTGCTCGACCGAAAACTGCTCTGCCGGAATCATCCACGGCTCCCCCGCCTGCGCGGTGTTGATATAGCTGTCCAGCAGCTTTTTTCGCCCTTCAGGGCTTGCAAATTCCTCGGTCAGCGCGTCCACCTTGACGATCAGCGACGGCTTCCACTTCGATTCCATAAACCCTTTTTCGGTCGCCGCTGCCTGCTTGAGGTTGTTGGCAATATCCCGCAGTACCACCCGGTACCCCTGCCCGTAATACGGATAATTGGGGTCCGGATTGAGGACAAAGTGCAATACATTCCCCGGGTCGTGCTCCGCCCCGTTAAAAATAACCTTGTAGTCCCATGGGCTTAATAGGTTATAGGACACAAGCCCAGGTGGCACCGGCCGCAAATCTTCCAGATATCCGCGGTATGTCCGCGGCCACACAATGGCGTTTCCGTTCCCCTCCAGATAGAGGGTCCTTACAATCCACTGGACAAAGGTCGACCGCGTCATATTTTTGGCCGGTGTAATATCCATCTTCCGGGACAGCTCGTTTTTCACCCGTACATCGCCCGCGTCGGTGTTTTGCATCAAGTAGATCGTCATGCTACCCACCAGCTGGGCAATCGTCCCCACCGCCGCCACAATCTCCGGGCAGTGGCTGAGGGATGTATACCCCGTACAGGTCAGCGCCTCATATGTACCCGGGTCGCACAGCCATGCGCTTAAAGGAGAGGCGCGGGTCTCCTGATTTTTCTTCTTACTTTTTGCCATCGTCCCACCAATCTTTCCCGCGCTGCTGCCGCTCTAAGTTTTCCAGGTACCGGACACACGCAAACACGCTTGAGTCAAACAGGTCAATCCGGTGCTCCGGCATAACCTTTTCATACTGGATCATGTCGTCGGTCTTTTCCACCGCCGCGACGTTTTCGACACAGTACTCATACGCTTCCGAGTGCATGTAGTAGAGATTCCCGTCTTTCGCGCTTACTTCGATGCGCCGGAACCCTTCCGACTTTTTGAAATAGTACTGCGGCTGGTCGATAATTTTAAATCCTGACTGTTTCATCAGGATGAAATACTCGCGGGAAAATTTCCGGTCGTGCCCGACCTGCGCGATTTTAAACCCGCGCTTGCGCATATCGATAAACCAATTGACAACATCCGCGTGGTTGACCGTCGGCGCGTTGCACATTGTGAGCCACCCGGCGTCCGCCCATCCAAACAGCGGGATGCCGTCTTTCTCGGCCTTCTCATGTGCCACGACAATCGGGAAAAACGCGTGCGTGATAATGATATCCACACCTTTGTAGTTGCCAAACAGTGCCGCCGCGGTCAGGTCGTGGAGCTTGGACAGGTCGGCGCCGCCGTACCACTTGACCGGCAGTTTTGCCAGCTCGTCCAGCGTCCAGTTGTATTTCTTGTCCGACCGACGGAATTCGTCGATGTCAAAGTACGCCTTGACCGCGTTGGTGTAGACATTCAGCGACTTTGCAAAAAAGTCCTTCCGTTGCTGCGGGTCGTTTTGCGCCTGCAACGCGTCGTTTAAAATCTCCTCCGGACGGATGGTCACGCCGTAGTTCGGGTTCGCCATCTCGTGGACTTTCGGGTCGGTGTAGTCGACACTCCCATCCTTGACCCCTTCCGGCGCGCAGCAGATAAAAATAAAATACTGCTCGTCCTTTACTATCCCGTCCAGCACCTTCCGGCAGTATTTCAGGCGTTGCCCAAGAAAAGCCTGCTCATTATCTCCCGCGGTGGAAATGCCAATCAGCAGTTTGTTCGTGTATGCCTTTTGCGCTTCCTTGAACAGGTTGTATTGCTTGGGTTGTTTAAGCGCATGGATTTCATCTACTATACAGATATTAGCATTTAGCGAATCTTGACTGTCTGGATTAGCCGCCAAGGCCCGGATGAAAAATGATCCGTCCGGCAATTCCGCCGTCAAGGAATGCTCGTTGTTATTGTCGATGATTTTTGTGGAGCCACCGTCTTTTGCGTCTTCTCCCATGCGGCGAATGTTGTATGAGAGAAAGTTGAATGTCTCCAAAGACTGCATCAGCGCCGCCGACGCTATGTACATCTTTGCCCCAGATTTTCTATACCATAGAGAAAGCGCCCAAGCCAGTGATCCTGCCCAGGCCGTTTTCCCCTGTTTCCGGGGGACGAATACTAGCGCCTCATGGAAGCGGACAATATCGGTCCCGGCCAGCTTGAATCCCACCAGGTTGTATATAATAAACTTCTGCCACGGCTCTAACAGAAATGGTGTGCCTCTCAACGGCGTCCCGTCCAGCTTTTCGCCCTGCTGATGGCAGATCGTGGATTCGATGATCTTGATGCAAAACTCAGGCCCCTTCGGGTCCATCTCATACGCCGGATTTTCAAGGTCGCGGAAGAACCGCTCGACCGCCTGTTTCAGCTCGTCGCACGCAATTTTTTCCCCGCTCCGGATACTTTCTGCATAGTGCAGCACTTCGGGCCAGTTCTTCCCCTTTATCTTTTTCAGCCCGCAGCACCTCCCGTGCTCATTCTTCCAGTTCTGCCAGCGCCGCCGCCAGTCCCTTCTGCTTCTCTTCTTTTTTCGGCGTGTCGCCGGTGATCTTCCGGTGACTTGACGGCGTCAGCCCCAGCTCCCGCCAGTGCTCCAGCGCCGAGTGGTTCAAGCTGTCCCACAGTGTGAGCGCCGGGTTCTTCGTAAGGTTTGTAGCGCCGCCTTTATTGGTGTGCTCGATAATCGGCAGGCTTCCGGATTCCTGATACTGTGCTTCCGCGTCGTCCCGCTTTTCCAGTATCGCCGCCAGCGTGTCAATCACCGCCGTATACTGTTCACCGTACGTTCCCGCCGTCTTACACGCCGCCACAATCCGCCGTTTCCACCCGCTAGCTTTCATTATTTCCTACCCTTTCACTGTGGATTGGCTCAGAGTTGGAAAGGTGGGTACCCACGCCATTAGGGGAAATCTTGAAAAATTCTTCGGAGGTGGGGGGGATACCAACGAAAATATTTGCACTCCCAATTGTTACGCTGCCCATCGGTAATCCCGTAAGCTCCTCCCCGCTGACCGTAGGCTCAGGCACAACCAACCCCTTGATTGCATCAACACACATATTGAGCGTATCCACATCGTGCAGTGTAATGCTGTCCGTAACGATCCGGGCCTTAACGCCCATCAGCGCGTTGCAAATCTCCTTGACGTCCGTCTCCAATCCCTCCCCGGTATTGTACTCTCCATCAGCTTCCGCCCGGCATCCGTCAGCTCTCCCGTCTTGCGGTCCTCCAGCAGTTCATGCGTCCGCCTGCTGATGCTGATGAGGTTCCAGTCCTCCCACGCGTACTCCGGATACATTGCCGCGGGGTAGATATGATGGACAATCACTGCCTCCACCGTCCGTCCCCACCGCTTGGCGTATTGATCCACATATCCATCCCGCCGCAATATATGCGCGCGCTTATTTTTCCATCTTTGGCTCCCATAAGGAAACACATCGATCACCTCAAAAAAGGGAAGTAGCGAGCGGGGAAAAACAAAGGAGGATAAAAAAACCCCGCCCGCCGTTGGTACCAGGCGCGGGACTTAAACCCGCTGCCCGGTATATACCACGCGCCTCGGGAGTCGAACCCGATCCTCCGCCGTCACTTCCGGGCACTGTCCGCAGTGCGTGGCGCGCAAATTATTTTTACCTCACCTCCATTTTACCCTTACTTAAGCCCCATGTAAAGTAATCTTACACTATAGGAAAACTTTTGTCACTATTTGAAAATTTGAGTGCTTCGATTGCCTTGATATACGCCGCAATCCGCTCGGTGATATTCTGCGCCGCCGCCGTATCCCCACGGTTTACGGCGCTTTTTAGCCGGTGCCGGTATTTCTTAAGGTCTTCCCGGAACCATTCAAGCGCCTCTTCGTTTGTCATTCTATCCACCCCCTCCCCTCCGGTACCGGTATGACAGGTTATGACGGGTTCTATATTCTTTTTTTTATATAATTTCTTTTTCTAAATCTCTATATAAAAGAGAATAGTAAACCCGTCATAACCCGTCATATAAGTTTATTTTTTTATCCAATTTTATAGTTGGAAATCTTTAGCCCAACATAAACCCACCCGTACATACTGTGCCGTTTATCAAACCTCCCGCTGATCTCTTTTCCAAATCGCGTACTGCTCATGCAATATTCGTTATTTTCGGTCGCCCAGCGCTTATAGGCCGCGTAAAGGTCCGCTGCCCGTACTGTCTCGTACCCCGTCCGCTCGCAGCACTCGTCCACAAACCGGCTGATGACGTCCATCTCGTGCTGATAGTCCTTGCCTGCCGACTGTACGCTGAGCGGCGGGTTTAACCCCTCCCGCTGCCACATGGCGCACCCGTCCGCCATCCACTTGAGGATGCCGGGCATTTCGTCCCGCAGTTTGTACTTAAGCGACTTATCTACCATGTGGTCGGGGATCTGCACCGTAAACGGGATCAGGTAAATCCGCCGCCAGATGCCGAGGTCAGTCCCCCGGATAATCGGCTTGTGGTTGGCCGCCATCCAGATTTTGCACTGTGGCCGGAACTCAAACTCGTTGCCATATAACCGGCGCGCCGTCACGACGTCCCCGCCGGTCAGCTGCTTAACAAGCCCTTCCGCCAGCCGCATCCCCTCGTCCGGCTCCACTGTGGTTGCAAACCGCACGCCCCGCAGCCGGGCAATATCGCTGTTGACCGCGCTCCCGCCGTTTTTGACGGCGAGGCTCTCCGGCTGCATGTTGCAGGCATAGTCGCCTAGGATATCCGCAAAGACGTTAAGGAGCGTTGACTTGCCGTTCCGTCCGTCCCCGATGCAGATAAACATACACTGTTCGTCCGTCACGCCGGTCAGCGAATATCCCACCGCCCGCTGAACAAACCGGATCATTGCCTCGTCCTGGTTAAAAATCTGCTGTAAAAACGCGTCCCAGACGGGCGTATCGCGCTTTTCGGTGTACTCAGCGTTACAAATCTTGCTTAAATTTTGCGCGGCGTTATGGGGCTGTACAGCGCCGCTCACGAGGTCTAACACACCGGACGGCGTGTTAAGCTTGTACGGGTCTACGTCCAGTACACTGGATGTAATCGGTACCAGGTGCTCGGACTCTTTGAGACAGGCAGTTTTCGCGGCGCTCGACCGGCTCCGCTTGACGTGCGCCTGGTAGCGTTTTTGCAACTCCCCCTCGTCGTCCAGATAGAGGTCGGCTTCTTCCGGCGTCCGCATGATGGACAGCATCTCGTCCACCATCCGTTTCGGCTCCCCCGAATCGTCGTATTTCCACCGCCGCCCGTCGTACCACATCCAGCTTTTGTCGGTGTAGTTGTACCGGACGCTCTCGCCGAACAGGTCGATAAACCGCTCCGCGTTCCCCGTGTCGTCGAAGCTGTAAAGCTTCGGCTTTTTCTTCCCGCCGACCGTGATATAATATTTCTGCGGCGGCGTGTAAACGCTCTCGCAGTCCCGGATGGCCTTTTCAATCGTTAGTTTGCCGTAGGTACTGCCCGATTGCTCGCGGTCCCACTTTTCCCGCATCAGCCCGGACGCCCGGAAAAGCCTGTCCATCGCCTCCGGGTCTTTGCCGGTCCAGTAGGCCAGCCGGTTGCAGAGGCTGAGGTCTGCCTCTGATTGGCTGTTAAAATACGCCTCCCACTCGCCATTATAGAGCGCCTGGAACACCGCCCCGGCCTTTGCCTCCCCCGCTTTTTGCAGGATTTCGGCGTCCGAAAGGCTGACCGGCTGCACTGCCGCCGGCCCCCGGTTCGGCTTTGGCCGCGCCCCGCCGATGTACTTTTCGTGCAGCAGCTTAATCCGTTCGCCGCCGTCGGCAATCTCGGTGTATTCTGCCGCCGCGTTGCCGGTCATGACGAAAAACCGCCCCGAATCGTACATCTCGACGTTGCCCTTCCGCCGCCCGCCGGGCGGTAACTTGCCCCGGCAGATAATGTGGATACCCCGCCCCGATTGGCTGTACTCTGCGTAACTCCGCAGCGTCCCGATAAATTCGGCCACGATGTTGTCGGTATTGCCGTTTTTGTAGTCCTCGATCGCGTCCTCGACATTGTCGATGTCGACGCCGAAGTAGCCGTTTGCAAACATAAACCCGATACCGGTATATTTTTGGGATTCTCTGACCGCCGTATCATAGTCCGCCCAGGTATCGGGGTTGTTGCTCATTGCCCCGCCGCCAGTCATCGGGTTGACCGGCGTTTTGCGGGGATGGTCCGGCCGCGCCGGGTCCGGGACAGCCTGCCAGCAGACCCATTGGCGCAGCCTTTTTAACTCAGCGGGGATCAAAACGGCAGATCCCCGTCGTCTTCCTCAGGCTCCGGCGCGGCGTATGCCGGGGCCTGTACGTTTACAGGATGGTTTGTCTTTTTGAGGTAATGGACCTTTTCCTGCTGCTTACCATTGTACTCGTCATGCTTCAGCCGGCAGAGTACCGGTTTCCAGCTGATTTTGTCGAGGATATCTTCGAGACTCTCAAAATTCGTCCCCGCGGGGATGCCGCACGCCTCGCACACCTGCATCAGCTGGTCGAAGCTGTACCCCTCGACCTCCATGTCCAGCGCCGACGGCTCCCGCCGTTTCCACAGTGCGTAAAAGATTTTACCTTTTTTGTATGGCTGCTCAATATCCTCCCGGATGGTCATCGGGATGCTGATGTACTCTTTGCCGCTTTTGGCAACGTCGATGTGTGCCTTACTGATGATGCACTCATAGTCTCCTTCGGGTTTAATCCGGCTTTCGTATTTTGCGGTAATCATAAGATAATCTCCTTTGCTTCTTCTATGTTGTGGGCAATCCCGGCGCGAAACCCCATGCTCCGCACCCGCTCGATAAACTTAACCTGTTCCGGCCTTACCTTCCCGCCCGGCTTTTTGACCTCGATAAACGCGACCCGACCGTACGGGCTGACATAGAGGAGGTCGGTAAACCCTTTGGGAAGCCCCTTTACCGCCCGGATATCCAGCAGAATATCCTGCTTGTAAGCGGGCGAATAAACCTTCCGCCCCTGCCAAAACTCCCCGGCGTTGCACCGAAAGCACAGCCCGCCGTTTTCACACAGCGCAATCCGGATCGCGTCCTGGATGTCATGTTCTGTCGCCATATTTCACCAGCCTTTCCACTGCGTCCTGTGTCTCATCAATAGCCAACAGCAGTAAGTCGGCGTTTATACCCTCATACGTATCCGCCAGATAGGCGTATTTAACCACGTCTCCCAATGAGACGGTAAACCCGTCGTAATATTCGCCGCCCATAGATTTTACCTCCTGTAATTAAAACATATAGCTTTTTCAAACGGCGTCCATTATAGATACCCCATTTGCTTAGACATTATATAGGCCCAACCAGGCTTGTACCCATGGTTTTTGGCGTACTCGAGTAACTCCCGGTAACTCCGGCAGTCTCCGGGCCTGGTATAGTCGGCTGTAATATGTTTGATCTCCTCGATCTTCGCGCTGCCGTCCTCTTCCAGTTCCCGCCCCTCGGCCCGGAATTTGTACCCACAGTGTGGGCACTCCGCCGCCGCCGACGGCACCGCCGCCATGCACTGCGGGCACTCCTTCGCCCGCGCCTCCGGCTTTTTCCTAGCTTTTTTATCGGGTTTCGCGTACAAATCCCAGTCCCGGTCATCATCGGGAAACCCGTGCCGGAAGACGTTGCCGACGTGGTCGATAATCACCGCCGTTTTGCCCGGCTTATACCGCATACACCGCATTGCCTGCTGGATGTACAGCGTCAAGCTTTTGGTCGGCCGCAGCAGGATTGCCGCTCCGCAGTCCGGCACGTCGAACCCCTCGGAGATCAGGTCGACGTTGCAGAGCACCCGGATTTTCCCGGCGCGGAAGTCCGCTATAATCCGGTCACGCTCCCGCTTGTCTGTTGTGCCGTCAATGTGGGCCGCCGGAATGCCCGCCGCCCGAAACCGCTCTGCCATCTGCTCGCTGTACGGGATCGTCGGGCAGTAACAGATTGCCTTGAGCCCGTCCGCAAACTTGCGATAGGATAAAATAACATCCCCGTAGATTTTGCGGTCGAGTACCACGCCGGTTAGGTCGTATTCTCCCCGGCGGGTTTTCAGCGCGTCGGCGTCAATCAGCTTGACACTGTAATATTTGTACGGCGCCAGATAGCCGTTATCAATGAGCCACCGGGTCGGCGGCCCGATGACCAGGTCGTCGTTGACGTCCCCC
>ERZ1090866.107-NODE-107-length-36799-cov-7.212633_pt1 | contig 36799 bp, 36 predicted proteins | sample MGYA00478477_ERZ1090866 | MGnify/ENA primary metagenome ERZ1090866 (study PRJEB33644, sample SAMEA5815737) | chicken gut metagenome | biome: Chicken; feature: Gastrointestinal Tract; material: Caecum | place: Ireland | collected 2019-01-01 | study: A study of the... | reverse complement strand
GTTGGCAGCCATCGGAATCCTTGTCACGGTCGTGTGTCAGATCCTGAAAAAATCTGACCGCGACGACATTTCCACCGTCGTCTCCATTGTCGGGCTTGTGATCGCGCTCACCATTGCGGTGACGATGATCGGCGATCTGTTCGAGACGATCCGCGATATTTTTCAGATCACATGACGGCGCAGATCTTTCAGCTCGTCGGGATCGCGTTTATTACGGCGGTCGCCGCGATCCTCGTCAAGAGCACAAAGCCCGAACTCGCCGTCGTCATCACCATTGCGGGCAGCATTATTCTGCTGCTGTTCGTCTTTGAGGTCTTTCGCGGAAGCATTTCGCTCTTTACCGATATTGCAGAGGCGACGGGACTCAACTCGACCATTGTAAAAACACTTCTGAAAATGGTCGGGATCGGGTATCTCGTGGAGTTCAGCGCGGGAATTCTCTCCGACTTCGGGCAGAATTCCCTCGCGGACAAACTTATATTTTGCGGAAAAATTCTCATTCTCGTGCTTGCCGTGCCGATTTTGGAGAGCGTGCTCTCTCTGGTGGGCGAGCTTTTGGGGCTAATCGCATGACCAGACGCTCGGTAAAAAAACTTCGGGGACGTCGTCTCGCGCTGCTTCTGATTGTGCTTTTCGCATCCGTTCCCCTGCTGTTGTGTTTTTGGGGAACACCTGTAACGGCGTCCGCGTACACTTCGGAAGAGCAGGAAGCGCTCGACCGTCTGGAAGAGGAGGTCGAAGAACTCCTCGGCGCGCTCGACACGGACGAGTTGCAGGCGTACCTCGATTCCTTCGACGAGTACCGCGGAAAGGACGTCAAGGAAATGCTGGCAAGTCTCGTTACGGGCGATTTTGCGCTGGAATACGATTCGCTTTTTGAGGCGGTGCTGGGGCTTGTGTGGGAAGAGGGGCGCGCAATGCTTCCCGCTTTTGCGGTCATTTTAGCGGTTGCTGTGCTTTGCGGAATCCTTAACTCTGCAAAAAATGGATTTTTGCAAGGTACTATGTCAGACATAATACACTTTGCAGCCTATGTTTCCGTCGGCGCGGTCATTCTGGCGGTCCTGACCAATGTCTTACAAACGGGATTTTCTGCGATCGCGCAGATGCAGAAACAGATGCAGATTGTCTGTCCGATTCTTCTGACGCTGATGGCGGCGAGCGGCGGCGCAGTCTCGGCGGGGGTGTTCCGCCCCGCAGTGGCATTTCTTTCAAGCGGGATATGCGAACTGTTTACCGCCGTCGTTCTCCCGACGTCCGTCGTCGTTATCGCGCTCACGTTTGCGGGAAATCTTTCCCCCGAAGTGCGCTGCGAAAAATTGGGCGGACTCTTCAAGAGCGTCAATAAATGGCTGATCGGGCTGACGCTCGGGCTGTTTACACTCTTTCTCACGGTGCAAGGAATTGCCTCGGCGCAGTACGACGGCATTTCGCTCCGCACCATCAAGTATCTCGTTTCGGGGTCCGTTCCCATCGTGGGCGGGTTTCTTTCGGGCGGGGTCGATCTCGTGCTGGCGGGAAGTTCGCTCATCAAGAGCGCGCTCGGTTCGTTTTCCGTGTTCCTGCTGTTCGCCACGATTTTGCGCCCCGTGCTGCTGTTTGCGGCGTTTCAGCTCTTTTTAAGGCTTTGCGCGGCGGCGACGGAGCCTGTCGGCGGAAAGATTTCCTCCTTTTTGAGTTCGCTTGCAAACGATTGCGGTTTTTTCGTGGCGGGATTGCTGTGCGTGGCGTTTTTGTATTTCCTCACGGTTATTCTGCTCGTCTGTTCCGCGGGAGTTATTCTGTAATGAAAACGTATATTCTCGCCATTGTCGGGATCGTTCTCGTTTCCGCCGTCATCACTATGATCGCGCCCGCGGGAAAGATGGGGAAGTTTTTAAAGGGCGCGACAAAACTCGCCATTCTCTTCGTGCTGCTGCTCCCTGTAAAATCTCTGCTTTCGGACGGCTCTCTGACCGTATCGGGCGGAGATATGGCGCTCGATCGGGATTATCTGGCGCACTGCGCGCAGAGGCTCGGGGAGGAGGACGCGGCGGCGATCGTCATCTCGCTGGAAGAGGAATACGGCGTGACTGCCGCCGCAAAGGTGGAACGAAATGCAGATGCGACATTTTCCTACCAAAAAATCGTCGTTCGGATTCTTGATTTCGGAATAAGCGGCGAGGACGAACATATATATATGATAGAAAAAATCGAGTCGGAGCTGGAATCCTATTACGGATGCGACGCGGAGGTCTCATGAAAGAGACGGTCAGAAAGCTGTTTGCCAACAAAACGGCGCGCATTCTCATCATTGCGGGCGCGGCACTTCTGCTGTTGCTGCTGTGCTGGGCGGTGTTCGGAAGGTCGGAAAAAAGCACGGCGACTTCCGCGGGCTATACGCCGACCGCCGAAGAGACGCGCCTTTCCGCGATCCTCTCGCAGATCGATGGCGCAGGAACAGTGAATGCAGTCATTACCGAAGAAGAAGGGGTTCCCGTCTCCGCAGTCATATTTTTTGACGGAACGGACGGAATCCTGACGAGGCTCCGCCTCACGCAGGCGGCAGCGGCATCCCTCAACATTGCCGAAAACAGGGTGCTGGTGTACCCTGCGGGAAAATAAAAAAATTATGGGTCAAGGAGATAAAACCATGTCGAACGCGAAGAAAATTGCACTAATGTCAACGCTCGTGTTGCTGCTTGCCGTAACGGCGATCTTCAACTTCGTGCTTGCGGGTACGCAGACGGCGAGCGTGGATGCCGACGTCGAAGTCAATTATTTCACGACTTACCGCGCAGACCGCAACTCGACGCGGAGCGAGGAATTCGTCCAGCTCGACAGCGTGATTTCCGCATACGCGGAGGGGACGGAGGAGCATACCGCCGCCGTGGCGCGCAAGCAGGAACTTGTAGAGATGATGGAGGACGAACTCGTTATGGAATCCATCATCAAGACGATGGGATTTTCGGACGCGGCGGTTGCGATCGGAGACTCGAACAACATCAACGTTTTCGTCAATTCGAGCGAGCTGACTTCCGAAATGGTCACGAAAATCTTCTACGCGCTCGAAGTTGAGCAGAAAATCCGCGACGGCAACATTATAATTATGCCTGTTTATGCGGAAAGTTGAAAAAAACAGTGGTAAATTCTGAAATTATGTGCTATAATAGTATCCGCAAAGGAGAGGATTATGGCAAGCATCAAGTACAATCCGAACGGACAGAAGGGTAAGATCACATACAGTGCGGACATCGTAAGCGGCATTGTCGTTTTGAGTTTGCAGGAGACGGAGGGCATCGATCTCGTTCCTTCCAAAAATAAGGGCATCAAGCTGTATTTTGAGAAAGAGGGCATTTTCGTCGATATTTCCGTGATCGCTCACTATGGCTATAAGGTTCCCGAGCTTGCGTTCCGCATTCAGCAGAACATCAAGCAGATGGTCGAATCCATGACAAAGTACAAGATCGCTAAGGTGGACGTACACGTTACCAGCGTGGTGTTCCCCGAGAAGAAGGCCGAACCCGCCGAGGCTCCCGCCGCGGAAGCCGCAGACGGAAATCATCAGAACTGATCGCATTCCCTTCCGGTCACGGAAGGGAATGTTATAATGAGGAAGAGCAAATGAGAAGCGATGCGAGAGAGGCGGCGTTTAAGATCATTTTTGCCGACCTGTTCGGAGGCGACGGGAAAAAGGGTTTCCGCGCCGCGATTTACAAGGAACTTAAACTCAAAGATGAGGAATGCGCGTTTGCGGAAGGGCTTGTGAACGCGGTATTTTCGCACAAGGACGCCCTGATGGAGGAAATCAGCGCGCATGTAACGCGTTTTGCCGATTACCGCATTTATCCTGCGGATAAAGCGGTGCTGTTGCTTGCGCTCGCGGAAATCAGATACTGCGACGACGTTCCGCCCGTCGTTTCCGTCTCGGAAGCGGCGGCGTTGGCGCGCAAATATTCTACGGAAAAATCTGCCGATTTTGTCAACGGCGTGCTTGGAGGGATCATCAACAAATGACTCTGATCGACGGAAAAAAAGTCTCTGCGGACGTTCGCGCGGAGCTGAAAACGGAAACGGCGGCGTTTGAAACGCAGTACGGGAAAAAAGTGGGATTGGCGGTCGTCCTCGTGGGCGAAGATCCCGCTTCGCAGGTCTACGTCCGCAATAAGATCCGCGGCTGCGAAGAGGCGGGGATCCGATCGTTCGCACACTATCTTCCCGCAACCGCTTCCCAAAGCGAGGTGGAGGAGCTTGTTTCCGCGCTCGCGGCAGACGACAACGTTCACGGGATTTTGGTACAGCTTCCGCTCCCGAAGCATCTCGACGAGGAAAAAATTCTCGCGTGCATTCCGACCGCAAAAGACGTGGACGGTTTCTCCGCAGAAAACATCGGTCGGCTTGCCATGAACGAAGAGGGGACGGTTGCCTGCACGCCGAGCGGCGTGATGGAACTTTTGAAGCGTTACGAGATCGATCCGCGCGGAAAGAAGGCGGTCGTCGTCGGGCGGAGCAATATCGTCGGCAGACCGATGGCGCTGCTTCTGCTGAATGCGGACGCAACGGTCACGGTGTGCCATTCGCGTACCGCCGACCTGAAAGCGGAGTGTGCCCAAGCGGATATTCTTGTTGCGGCGATCGGGAAACCCAAATTCATCACCGCCGACATGGTAAAAGACGGGGCGGTAGTTGTGGACGTCGGCATCAACCGTGTGGACGGCAAACTCGTCGGCGACGTGGATTTTGAAGAAGTCAGCAAAAAGACGTCCTACATTACGCCCGTTCCCGGCGGCGTCGGTCCGATGACGATCGCAATGCTGCTGAAAAACGCGGTCGCGTGCGCAAAACGGGCGGTCAAATGACGGATTTCAAACAAAAATACGAAGAATATCGCGCGCATTTCGAGGATTATCTCGTGCAGGCATGCGACTCGATGGCGTTTCAGCCGCCTGTTCTCACGGAGAGCATGCGCTATTCCCTGCTTTCGGGTGGAAAACGCGTGCGCCCCGTGCTGTTTTTTGCCGCCTTGGAGGCGTTCGGCTTAAACTATCGCGGCGAAGAAAGGCTCGCGTTCGCGCTGGAATGTATTCATACCTATTCGCTCATTCATGACGATCTTCCCGCCATGGACGACGACGATATGCGCCGCGGGAGACCTTCCAATCATAAAGTATTCGGCGAGGCGAACGCCATTCTTGCGGGGGACGCGCTGTTATCGTACGCGTTCGATCTTCTGCTTGCAGAGAGCGGGCGGAGTGAAAAGCATCTCGCCGCGGCGCGCACGCTCTCCAAAGCGGCAGGCGCGGAGGGGATGGTCGCGGGGCAGTCCGCCGACCTTCTCTATACGGGAAAGAACGGAGGAGAAGAGGAGCTTGCGTTCATCTATCGGAATAAAACGGGGCGGCTGATGGCTGCGCCCGTTGCGATGGCGGCAGATCTTGCGGGGAAAAACCGCGCGGAGGCGGAGGTGTTCGGGCTTGCGCTCGGCGCGCTGTTTCAGTTGACGGACGACATTCTCGACGAAGTGGGCGAAAGCTCCGCGCTCGGAAAGACGACGGGAAAGGACGCCGCGGAAGATAAACTGACCGCCGTAAAAATTTTCGGCTTGGAGGGAGCGCGCCAACGTGCGGCACAATGCGCTGCGCGGTGCAGAGAACTGCTCGGAACAATGGACGCCGATCGGAGTTTTTTGGGCGATCTTGTCGATCGGGTTCTCATGCGCGATCATTGAAGATATGGAGAAAATTACGCACGAGGCGCTTGAAGGCGCCTCTGTATCGCAATTACAGACGTTGTGCGAACAAATCCGCGAGGAAATCTTCCGCACCGTTTCCGTGCGCGGCGGACATCTCGCGTCCAATCTCGGCGTGGTGGAGCTTACCGTAGCTCTGCACCGCGTTTTTGATTTTCCGAGAGATAAGATCGTTTTTGACGTGGGGCATCAGTGCTATCCGCACAAACTTCTTTCCGACCGCGCCGACGCGTTTTCCACGCTGAGAAGCCGCGGCGGGATCTCGGGATTTCCAAAACGCGCGGAGAGCGAGTACGACAGCTACGATACGGGACACGCGGGAACTGCGCTTTCCGCCGCGCTCGGAATTGCCAAAGCGCGCGATCTGAAAGGGGAAAATTTCGACGTGATCGCGCTCATCGGCGATGGTTCGTTCAATAACGGTCTGATCTACGAGGCGCTCAACAGCCTGCGCCTTCTGAATACGCGCGTTCTGATCATTCTCAACGATAACGGAATGTCCATTTCGCCCACGGTCGGCGGCACGCACGAAGTTCTGGAAGAGTTAAAATGCGGAAATGCGCCCATCGAGGACGTCCGCCTGTTTGAACGGTACGGCTTGGAATATATGGGCGTATATGCGGGCAACGATCTGGAAAGCCTGCTTCCCGTTCTTTCCGAAGCAAAGCGGAAACTGCAAAACGGCAGCGTGCTTCTGCACGTCACAACAAAAAAAGGGCAGGGGCATCCGTTCTGCGAGCAGGCGCCCGACCTGACGCACGGCGTCTCTCCCGGGAAAAAGGGCAGGGAATATTCGACCGCCTTGGGCGAGGAGTTGGTGTCGCTGGCAAAAACGGATAAGCGTATCGTCGCCGTGACGGCTGCCATGACAGACGCGCTTGGGCTTCGCCCCTTCTTTGAAGCGTTCCCCGACCGCGCTTTCGACGTCGGAATCTGCGAAGAACACGCCTCGGTGCTTTCCGCCGCACTTGCGGCGGAGGGGATGCGCCCGTATTACGCCATTTATTCCACGTTTTTGCAGCGCGCGTTTGACGAGATCATTCACGACGTCTGCGGGCAGAATCTGCCCGTTACGTTCTGCATTGACCGTGCGGGGGTCTCCGGCTCGGACGGAGAGACGCACCAAGGGGTGTTCGATCTTTCCTACCTTGCGCCCATTCCCAATCTGACGATTGCTATTCCCGCGAATATTTCGGAATTCCGCGCGATGCTCCGCATGAGTACGAAAATGAATGCGCCGCTTGCGATCCGTTACCCGCGCGAAGGGGAGGAAGGAGCGTTTTCTCCCATTGAAATTGGAAAATTTGACATTCTACATAGTAATATGTCTGACATAATAATATACGCGGCGGGGGAACGGTGCCTTCGTCTTGCGGAACAAATTTATCAGCGGGCGCAGGAAGAAGGGATTGCGCTCTCCGTCGTCAACGCGCGGTTTTTAAAGCCGCTGGATACGGAGCTTCTGGACGCGCGCCCCGAGCGTTACGTCATCACCATTGAGGACAACGCTTTGATCGGTGGATTGGGCGACGCCATTGCGCGCCATCTGAGAAACCGCGGAAAGGAGATTTATTCCTTCGGGTATGGCGACGCGTTTGTTCCGCACGGAGACGCGCGCGGGCTGTTTGCGGAGTTCGGTCCGAACGAGGAAAAAATTCTTGCCTGCGTGAGAGATTGCCATGCGCGCGGATAGTTTTTTCGCGGAAAAATACGGTTCGCGCACGCGTGCGAAGGAAGCGCTCTTAAAGGGGCTTGTCTTGCGCGCAGGAAAACCGCTCTCGCCCTCGGACGACGTAAAAGAGGGCGACGAAATCCAATTTCTCGATACGGCGGAGACGTACGTATCGCGCGGCGGGTTTAAACTTGCGCGCGGGCTCGATACGTTCGGCGAGAGCGTTGAAGGCTGCGTTTTTGCCGATCTCGGGGCGAGTACGGGCGGATTCTGCGACGTTCTCCTTCGGCGCGGGATAAAGCGCGTCTATGCTGTCGACGTCGGCGAGAGCCAGCTCGATATGCGCATTGCAAACGATCGGCGCGTGACCGTCATGGACGGCGTCAACGCGCGCTATCTCAAAAAGGAAGATTTTCCCGAACAGCTCGACGGGGTCGTTTCCGATCTCAGCTTTATCTCGTTAAAACTCGTCTTGCCGGCGGTCGCGGAACTGCTTTCGGAAGGCGGCAGGGCGTTCGTTCTCTTCAAGCCGCAGTTTGAGTGCGGCGGCGCGGGGCTCGGAAAGAGCGGTATCCTGCCCGTAAAATACCATAAACCGCTGTTGGCGGATTTTTACGCGTTCTGCTGCGGGCTCGGTCTCGCTCCGCAGGGGCTTGTAAACGCGCCCCTGCACGAACGGAAAAATATCGAGTACGTCGTTTTCCTGAAAAAAGGCGCGCACCCCGTCTCCATAAATGAATTTTTGGCGTGTGCGGCGCGCCTGATTTGAATATTTTTATAAAATTTTCGTAATTCCTCTTGCATATATGCAGGATTCGGCTTATAATAAGGGCGATGAATATCGGTATCTATTACAATCTCGAACAGGTCGATCGCTCCGTTGCGGAAAAACTTGCTTCGCTGATTTTTGCGGCGGGGCATACCGCTTCGCTTTTTTCCGAACTCTCGGAGCTGTGCGGCGACCGCCTTGTCGTTCTGGGCGGAGACGGCACAATGCTCCGCGCGGCGAAGCGTGCCTCCGAACGCGGGATCCCCGTGGTCGGGGTCAATTTCGGAAGGCTCGGATTTCTGACGGAGTTTGAGCGCGAGGAAGCGGAAAAGGTCGTCCCGCTCGTGCTGGACGAGCACTGCGCCGTATTAAAGCGCGCAATGCTGGAAGTGGAGCTGAACGGCAATCGGTTTGACTGCCTCAACGAGCTTGCGCTGCTGCATCCCGTCGCGCCAGAAAAGGCGAACCGCGTCGTCACCATTTCCGTCACGATCGACGGCAGTCATGCGGGCGAGTTCATTGCGGACGGGCTGATCGTCACCACGCCGACGGGCTCCACCGCGTACTCTCTTTCGGCGGGCGGAAGCATCATGACGCCCGACTGCGAGACGTTCCAGCTCACGCCCGTATGCGCGTTCTCCATGCGCAGCCGCTCGATCGCCTATTCCAATCGCAGCGAACTCGGCTTTTCTCTGCCGCAGGGCGCGCTCGTCCTGTACGGCGACGGCGTATATCTCGGGCAGGCGGGCGCAAAAGATAAGCTCATCGTGCGGAAATCCGTGCGCAGCGCGGCGTTCCTGACGCGCGGTCTCAGCGAATATTTTCGTCGGCTCACAGAAAAAATCAACTAAAAATGGGGGAAATGACGCATGGCACGCAACGCAAGGCATACCAAAATCCTTGAAATCATCGGGGAAAAGGAAATCGAAACGCAGGAGGAACTGTGCGCGGAGCTTGCGGCGCAGGGAATGCAGGTCACGCAGGCGACCGTCTCGCGCGACATAAAGGATCTTCGCCTCTTTAAAGTCAAGGGCGCGCAAAAGCGTTTCCGCTACGCTTCCCTGCGCGAGCACGAGGGCGGCGTTTCCGAAAAACTGCGCGCGCTCTTTCAGGCGTGCGTCGTAAAAATTACGCCCGTCAACAATCTGATCGTCGTCAAAACGCTTCCCGGGAGCGGCGCGAACGCGGGCGTTGTGATCGACGGACTTGCCTATCCCGAGGTCGTCGGATCGATCGCGGGAGACGATACCGTCCTTCTGATCTGCGAGACGGCAGAGGCGGGAAAAATCGTGTCGGACCGACTTTCAGCACTGGTCGGAGCATAATTCATGTTAAAACGCCTGTTTATACAAAACGTCGCGCTCATCGAGCGCGCGGAAATCGAATTTTCGGAGCGGCTCAACGTGCTTTCCGGCGAGACGGGCGCGGGAAAATCGATCATCCTCGATTCCATTGACTTCGTGCTCGGCGCGAAAGCCGACAGAAGTATGATCCGTTCGGGAGAGGAGTTCTGCCTCGTGCGCGCCGAGTTCACCGCGGAAGATCCGTGGATCAAAGCTGCGCTCGCAGAGCTCGATCTCGATGCGGAGGAGGAGCTCCTTATCTCGCGCAGACTGACGGCGGACGGCAGGGGAACGCTGAAAGTCAACGGCGTTTCCGTAACGGCGTCCATGCTGCGCCGTCTTACCGCAATGCTGGTGGACGTACACGGGCAGAGCGAGCACTTCTTTCTGCTCAAAGAGAGCAATCAGCTCCGTATGCTGGACGACGTTGCGGGCGAGCCTGTCAGAATGATCAAGGAGGAACTATCCGCCTTGCTTGCGCGCCGCCGCGCCATCGTACAGGATCGTGCCAAACTCGGCGGCGACGAGGGGGAGCGCAACCGCCGTCTGGACGTCCTGAAATTTCAAATTGACGAAATCTCTTCCGCGCAGCTCAAAGAGGGCGAGGAGGAAGAGCTTCTCGCTTTCCGTGAACGGTGGCGCAATGCGGAAAAGATTCTGGAAGGGCTTTCCGCGGCGCGGCAGTACCTCACGGCGGACGGCGGGAGCATTGACGCCCTTCGCGGCGCGGCGCGCAGTCTTTCCGCGCTCGCAAAGTTCGGCGATATTTACGAATCGCTTGCGGAGCGGCTGGAAAACGCTGCGGCGGAGGCGGAGGATATTGCCGACGGCGCGGAACGCTGTGCGGACGAGCTGGATGTTGACGAGCGCGAGGCGGAGCGCGTCGAGGCGCGATTAGACGAATTAAAGACGCTCAAACGCAAATACGGCAACTCCGTTCAGGAAATTTCCGCCTTTCTTGCCAACGCCGAGAAGGAATACGAACTGCTTTCCGACAGCGGCGTTCGCTTTGAGCAGCTCTCCAAGGAGCTTGAAAAGACGGAAGATGAGATCTTCTCCGTCTGCACCCGCCTGACTGCGGCGCGCAAAACCGCCGCGCAGTCGTTCACGGGGCGCGTGATCGAGGAATTGAAAACGCTGAACATCGCTTCTGCGCGCTTTGAAGTGCAGTTTGACGATTTTACGCGCGACGACATTTCCAAGGCGACTACGGAGGGGCTGGGCGGCGTGCGGTTCCTGTTCTCCGCCAACGCGGGAGAACCGCTCAAAGAGCTTGGAAAAATCATCAGCGGCGGCGAAATGAGCCGTTTCATGCTCGCCGTCAAGGCGCAGCTCTCCTCCGTCAATGCAATCGGAACGTATATTTTTGACGAGATCGACGCGGGCATCGGCGGAAAGACGGCGCGCACCGTGGCGGAAAAGTTCTGCAAGATCGCAAAAAACGTGCAGGTCATCGCCGTATCGCATCTTGCGCAGATCGCTTCTTTTGCCGATCGCGAATTTGTCATCGAAAAGAGCGAGGCGGGCGGGAGAACGCACACCGAGATCCGCGAGGCGGAGGGCGCGGCGCGTATCGAGGAGATCGCGCGGCTCATCGGCGGAGACACGGAGAACGAAACTGCGCTCCGCCACGCGGAAGAACTTATCCGTTCCGCTGAAACTTACAAAAACTCCCTTTCATAAGCCTCGGAAAATCCGCATAGAACATTTTCAGCTTACGCAAATTACCTTCTGTACACGGAGGTGTTATGCGTAGGCTGAAATTTTTATTTGTTGCCGCACTGACGGCAGGCTGTCTCCTGTTCGGCGGCAGCGCGCTCTCGGCACAGGCGGCGACAGACTATTATTATATCGGCGGAATGACTGCGGGGTTCTCGCTTTCGGCGGGCGGCGTGGAGATCGTCGGGTTCAAAGAGGTTGTCTCCGATCAGGGTGCGTTCTGCCCCGCAACGGAAGCGGGAATGCGCACGGGCGATTTGATCGTCGCGGTGGACGGGATCCATACGCGGAGTATTGAGGAACTCAACGCCGCATTTGCGCGCAGTAAGGGAAAATGCGTCAGAATCACGCTCAAACGGGAGGGGGAACACGCGGAAATCGACGTTACGCCCGTCCGCGAGAAGAACAGCGAGAAATATAAAATCGGTATTCTCATCCGCGATACGCTCTCCGGAATCGGTACGGTGACGTATATCGAGAAAGATTCGCTGCGGTTCGGCGCGCTCGGTCACGCCATATGCGCCGAGGACAGGACTGCGCTCACGATCGCGGATTCCTCCGTCTATCTGTGCAGCATCGTCAGCGTCAACCGCGGGGAGCGCGGCAAGGCGGGGGAGTTGAGAGGACTGTTTATGAACGACAGCCGCCTCGGCGCAGCGGATAAGGTGTGCGCCACGGGATTATACGGCAAATTCGCGGACGGGTACGACTTTTCCGCAGCAGAAGCCGTCGAGGCTGCGCCACTTTCGGAAGCGACGATCGGGAAGGCGATCATCTATTCCACGGTGGACGGCGTTACGCCCGAGGCGTATGAGATTGCCATCGCGAAAGTGGACGCCAACAACCGCGACAATAAAAACTTCGTCATTAAGGTGACGGACGAACGCCTGCTTGCGGAGACGGGCGGCATCGTTCAGGGCATGAGCGGAAGTCCGATCGTGCAGAACGGAAAACTCATCGGCGCGGTGACGCACGTGTTTCTCAACGATCCGACGCGCGGCTACGGCATCGGCATCGAGAAAATGATCGGAAATTAGCATGATTGAAATCGTCGGGGTCATATGATAGGATATGAACCCGATTTTTGTCGTACGGGAGATTTTTTCCCGCGCATTGGAGCGGAAAAAACTTCTCATCGTCATTGCGATATGCTTTGTCGTCTGCGCGATCCTCGGGGCGGTTTTCGTCAAAACGCCAGCGGGATACGACTATCATCTTCGGCTCTGCGAACGCTATCTCGACCGCGTTTGTTTTACGGAGCGGAGCGTCGTCGTAATCTTTTTCGAGCGGACGGCGGGGCACGCGCTGCTTTTGGCTCTGATTCTGCTCGGCGGCATCCACTTCGCCGCGCTGACGATTCCCGCGGCGGCGCTATTTTACAGGGCTTGCACGTTCGGCGGGAGTATCGTCATTTTCTTTTCCGTCTATCGGCTGACGGGCGCGCTCGTCGTATTCGTCCTGTATCTGCCCGTTCATCTGCTGTTCGATTGCCTCTTTCTTGTTGCGACGTCGCTCTCCTGCGGGCGCGCGCGGCGATTCTGCGGAGAAGAGTTCTTCTGCCTCCTTCGGGACTTCCTCGTTTTATTGGCAATCACGGCGATCGTCTGTCTTGCAGAGGCAATTCTTCTTCTGGCGCTCTTTCATCCGCTCGGCAGCATTACATAATGTGTAATTTTTATCAAACTGCACAAGCTGATGATATGAAAAGGGGAATTATTTGCGCCGTTGCCGCGTTATCGTTTGCGTCGGCGATGGCTGCGGGAACGGTGAGCGCCGTTTCCGCCGATGAAAACGAGCTTTCACCTGCCTGCAAGGCGGCGTATCTGATGGACGAAGCGAGCGGAATGCAGCTGTACGCAAAGAATGAAACGGAACGCCTTCCCATCGCGAGTATGTGTAAAATAATGACGCTGCTTCTCGCGTTCGAGGCGGAGGAATGCGGAGAGCTTTCGTTCGATGAAGAAATCACCGTTTCCGAGCGCGCGGCGGGAATGGGCGGTTCGCAGGTGTTTCTCGGCGCGGGACTGACCTATCAGGCAGACGCGCTGTTGAAGAGTATTGCCGTATGTTCCGCGAACGACTCCTGCGTGGCGATTGCCGAGCGCGTCTGCGGAAGCGAAGGCGCGTTCTGCGAGAGAATGAACAAGCGCGCAAAGGAACTCGGCGCGGAAAATACGCTGTTTGCAAACTGCACGGGACTTCCGAAAGAGCCGCAGTATTCGTGCGCCAAAGACGTCGCAATCATGCTGCGCGCGCTGATCGGGCATGAAAAATACCATGAATATTCCCGTATCTGGCTGGAGGACTTTGCGCACCCCGACGGCAGAACGACGCAGATGACGAACACGAATAAGCTCATCCGCAGTTACGACGGGTGCGACGGCGGAAAAACGGGCTTTACGAACGAAGCGGGTTTCTGCCTTGCCGCAACGGCGGTCAAAGGGGATATGCGCGTGATTTCCGTCGCAATCGGCGCAATCGACTCCAAAGCGCGCTTCGCCGCGGTAAGCTCTCTCTTTGACTACGCGTTCGACCACTTTGAAAGCAACGTTCTTTTGCGTGCGGACGAAGCGTTGGAAGATGCGGTGTGCGTACGCGGCAGCAGTACGAAGGAGGTGCGCGTCGCACCCGAACGAACGCTTGCAGTTGTCCGTCGGCGCGGTGCGGAGGAGAACTATACGGTAGAGTATGAGTGGCGCGACGCGCTTGCGCCCATCGCGGCGGGCGAAACGCTCGGAGAAGCCGTTCTGTACCGCGACGGGGTAGAGGTTGACCGAACAGCATTGCTTGCCGTTGACTGCGCCGAGCGGTATTCATGGTGGGAAGCCTATCGGGAAGGGGCACGGAATTGGAATTAACGCCAAATATTAAAATTAGCATAGTAATATGTTAGACATAGTATTGCATTTTCAGCAATGCTGTGTCTTTTTTTATTGACCGTTCGCAGGACTGTGTGATATAATTCAAATAACTATGAATACGCGAGATACACTTAAAATCAACGAAAAAGGACATCTGGAAATCGGCGGCGCGGACTGCGTGACGCTTGCAGAGCAATTCGGAACGCCGCTGTACGTCTTTGACGAGGCGTATATCCGCCGCATGATGCGCGTCTATCAGGATACGATCGACGCGGAATACGACGGCAACGGACTTGTGTTGTACGCCTCCAAGGCGTTTTCCTGCGAGGCGATTTACGCAATCGCAAAACAGGAGAAAATCGGCGTGGACGTCGTTTCCGGCGGGGAACTTTATACCGCGATGCAGGCGGGCTTCCCTGCGGAGAAAATTACCATGCACGGCAACAACAAACTGCCGCGCGAAATTTCTTATGCGCTCGACTGCGGCGTCGGCACGATCGTGCTTGACGAGTATTCCGAAGCCGATCTGCTGGAAGCCGAGGCAGAAAAGCGCGGAATCGTGCAGAACGTACTTATCCGCATCAATCCCGGGGTAGAGGCGCACACGCACGCCTATGTACAGACCGCGACCCCCGATTCCAAATTCGGATTCTCCATTGCAAGCGGCGCGGCGCAGCAGTTCACACAATACGTGCTGGGCAAAAAGCACCTGCGTTTAATGGGGTATCACTGCCATATCGGTTCGCAGATCTTTGAAAAGCAGTCTTTCGTACTTGCCGTTCAGAAGGATCTTGCATTCATGGCGGAAGTCAAGCGCGCGCTCGGCTTTGAGGCGGAAGTCCTCAACATGGGCGGGGGCTTCGGCATCTGGTACACAGATGAGGACGCGAAAATCGACGTTTCGGGTTACCGCGAATATCTCCGCGCGCTTCTTGCGGCGGTCAGAGAGGGCTGCCGCGAACACGGTCTGAAACTTCCCTTCATCAATATCGAGCCGGGGCGCTCCATCGTCGGCGAAGCGGGAATCACGCTCTACACCGTCGGCGCGATCAAAGAAATCCCCGGGATCCGCAAGTATCTTGCGATCGACGGCGGAATGTTCGATAATCCGCGCTACGCGCTCTATCAGAGCAAATACACCGCCGTGCTCGCAAACCGCGCGAACGAAACTCCGACGGAAATCGTCGCGCTCGCGGGCAAGTGCTGCGAAAGCGGCGATCTGATCGGCACTGAGTTCAATCTGCCGAAGGCGAAAATCGGCGACCTCGTCGCCGTGCTCTCGACGGGCGCATACAACTATTCGATGGCGTCCAATTATAACCGTAACTTTATTCCCGCCGCCGTCCTCGTTAAGGACGGCAAAGCGGAATATATTGTAAAGCCGCAGACCTATGAGGATCTCGTCCGCAACGACATGATTCCAGAGCGTCTGAAATAACCCTTTGAGGAGGTAAACTGCGTTGCGTCTTTGATCTTTTGGCAAGCGTTTTCTGCGCAGGTTTTCCCGTACCGTATCCGGACGGGCAGAATTTGTGCGCCTTGCGAGAGATCAACGGCGGAGCGCCTCTGCGTTTCCGCGGGATTTTCTCGCGGAAATTTTTTTACGGAGGCAACGCAATGTCTTATATCCAACTCGATCATATCGCATATACCTACCCGAGCGGGCTTGCGCCCGTGTTTGAGGATCTGACACTTCATCTCGATACCGATTGGAAACTCGGGATCATCGGTCGGAACGGCATGGGGAAGAGTACCTTTTTCAAGCTCCTTGCGGGCGAAATTGCGAGCGAAGGGCGCATTTCCGCGGAACGCTCCTTTCTCCGTTTTCCGCTCCCTGATCCCGATGAAACCCTTAGCGGGTACGACTTTTCTACAAAATATCTCGACGAATCGTCGCAATGGAAGGTCCTGCGCGAGGCGCATTTGCTGGGGCTTTCCGAGGAGCTCCTGTTCCGCCCGATCGGAACGCTTTCGGGCGGTGAACGCACGAAATTACAGCTTGCCGTCCTGTTCGCGTCCGACGGCTTTCCGCTCCTCGACGAGCCGACCGATCATCTGGACGCCGCGGGCAGAGCCGCGCTCGCACGCTATCTTGCCGCAAAGCGCGGATTTTTCCTCGTATCGCACGACCGCACCGTATTGGACGGCTGCTGCGATCATATTCTTTGCTTTGAAAAGACGGGAGCAACCGTCACGCGCGGCAATTACAGCGTCTGGAAGGAGGAGCGCGAGAAACGGGAACGCGCAGACAGCGTAAAAAAAGAGAAACTCGAAAAGGAGCGGACGCGCCTGCAAGAAGCGGCTCGGCGCATTTCGGAATGGGCAAATACGGCGGAAGGGGAAAAGTTCGGCACACGCAATTCAGGACTTCGCCCCGACCGCGGCTTCGTGGGCGCAAGCGCGGCGCGGGTCATGAAACGGGCAGTCACCACGCGCGACAGGACCGCACGCGCGGAAGAGGGCATTGCGGAACTGCTCAAAGGCTACGAAGAGATCGAAACGCTGCGCCTGTTCCCCGAACCCTTCTTTCGGGCGCGCCTTTTCAGCGTTTCCGATCTGTCCGTCCGCTATGGGGAAAAATATGCTCTGCGGCAGTTTGATTTTTCCATGGACGGCGGCGAACGCGTTGCGCTGATCGGCGGAAACGGTACGGGGAAGAGCACCTTTTTAAAAGTACTCGCAGGGAAACTGACTGCCTGCGGAATGCTGGACCTTTCGCCGCGCCTGAAAATCTCTTATGTGCCGCAGATCGCTCTGTACGAGGGTACGCTCGCGGACTATGCCGCGGACTACGGCATCGATGAAGCGTATTTCAAAGCCATTCTCGCCAAATTCGGCTTTTCTCGGCGCGATTTTTCGCGCGATATGCGGGAGATGAGCGAGGGGCAGAAAAAGAAGGCGGCGTTGGCGCGCAGTCTTTGCGAGCGCGCACACCTCTATATCTGGGACGAACCGCTCAATTATCTGGACATCGCCTCACGCGAACAGGTCGAAAAGGCGGTCCTGTCGTCCGGCGCGAGCCTGCTGTTCGTCGAGCACGACGCCGCGTTCACAGCCGCCGTTGCAACGCGGACGGTGAAGTTTCTGCCTCCCAACGTGGAGAATTGACCGTTTGAAAGGGGCGGCAACGGTTTTCTTGCGCAAGAAATTTGTGGGGCGGCGAACATTTTCTTGCAATTTTTTCGGAAATCCTATATAATAGTAGAAATGCTGAGTTATCTGATTGAATTGCTTGCATCTTTTTGTGCGGTCGTGGTCGTGCTCACGCTCCATGAGTTTGCGCACGCATACGTCGCGTTCCGCTGCGGAGATCCTACGCCCAAATGGAGCGGCAGGCTCTCTTTAAATCCGCTCCGGCATTTCGATCCGATCGGGCTCATCTGTTTTACGCTGGTCGGGTTCGGCTGGGCGAAACCCGTTGCAATCAATCCGAATAACTTCCGCCGCTATCGGCTCGGCATGGGGCTGACGGCAAGCGCGGGCGTCGTCATGAACTATCTTTCGGCGTTTCTCTTCTATCCGCTGCTCTGCGTGGTCGTTTCCTATATGCCGCAAATCCCGTTTTTTTACGAGTTTTTGCGCTATCTGACGGGATTCCTGTTCGCATACAGCCTGTCTTTCTTCGTATTCAATCTGCTTCCGCTCTATCCGCTGGACGGATTCCGTATTCTGGACGCCGCGCTTAAACGTAAAGGGAAGGTGTACGACTTTTTGTACCGTTACGGGCAGATCATTCTGCTTGCGCTGATTGCGGAAAGTTTTCTTTGCGATATCTTCGTGCGGTTCGGCGTGTGGCAGATGGATAACTTCAATATTCTCGGCTGGTTCATGCGGTTTGCGACGCAGTATCTCGGCTGGCCCATCACGGCGCTTTGGGGGTTGATTCCATGGTAGATCAGGAAAAAATTCAATCCATCCGCGAAAAGTTTGAATCGAACGTCGACTACACGACCGTTCTTTCCAACTTTGAAGGACCGCTCGATCTTCTGCTGTACCTCATCAACCGCGAGGAGATCGAAATCAAAGACGTCTTTGTCTCGCAAGTTACGGAGCAGTTCCTCGACTATATGAAGGGGCTTCCGTATCTCGACGTGGATAAAGTGAGCGAGTACCTCAACATTGCCGCAACGATCATCAAAATCAAGGCGCAGGCGCTTGTTCCCAATCTGCAAGAAGATCCGGAGCTGGACGCGGAGATCGAGGAGGACAAAGCCGAACTCATCCGCGCGCTGGAAGAGTTCCGCCTCATCAAGGAAGAGACGAAAAAACTCAAAGAATTGGAGACGATCGGCTTTTATTTTAAAGAGCCCGATAAGGACGTCGGCGAGACGAGAACGGTTTTCACAATGGAAAATCTCACGCTCGACGGGCTGATTTCGGCTTACTCCGCACTGCTTTTAAAGCGGGAAGAGGAGCTGAAAGAGGAGGAAGTGCGCGAGATCCCGCGCGACTCCTTCACCGTCGAACAGAAGATTCAGTTTGTGCTCGAAAGTCTGGAAGAGCGGAAAGAGGTGCAGTTCGAGGAGCTTTTCACAAAGGACTATACGAAGCCCGAAATCGTAACCACCTTTCAGGCGATTCTGGAACTTCTGAAATATCAGTTCCTGCGCGTAAAGCAGGAGCGCGCATTCGGCGAGATCACCATCTCGCTCAATCCGGACAGAGATACGGAGGCGGACCTTGGAAATATTGACGAATACGATTGAGGCGATCCTGTTTGCCTCGGGAAAAAGCGTGGCGATCGCAGACATTGCGGACAAGCTGAACGTGACGGAAGGCGAAGTCAAAAAGTCGCTGAAAGAGCTGAGAGAGAAATACGGAGAGGACGGCGGGATCCAGCTCCTCGAATTCAACAAAAAAGCGCAGCTCGGCTCCAATCCGAAATATAAGGAAGGCGTTTCCGCCGTGCTCAATCCCATCCGCGAGAAAGAGCTTACCCGCACCATTTTGGAGACGGTTGCCATTATCGCCTACAAACAGCCCATCACGCGTACGGAAATCGAACTTCTGCGCGGTCTGAACAGCGATTACGCGGTCAACGCGCTGCTCGACCTCAAACTCATCTATCCGTGCGGCAGAAAGGACGCCGTCGGCCGCCCCGTGCTCTTCGCGACGACGGACGAGTTTTTGAAGCGGTTCAAACTGCATTCTCTGGAAGAACTTCCCGACTATGACGCGCTCATGGCGGCGATCACGCATTCGGACGAGGACCGCGATACATACCTCTATGCGCGCGACGAACTTCCGCCCGAAGAGACCGCGGAGACCGCTTCCGGACAGCCCGCCGGAAAGAAAGAGAAAAAGACGGACGAAGAGGGCAGCGGGTACGAGATTCCCGATTTCCTCAAAGGCTTGGACGACGCCGACATCGTCAAGATCGGCTGAATTACATAATTTTTACGCATTCGCCCATATTACGGATATGGGCGAATTTTTTGTATATTCGTTCTTCGTGAGCGCATTGCTCTTTCTGTTTCCCGTCTTTCTCTATATCGACGCGTATGCGGACGTTGCGGGCAACCGTGCGTGGTTCTGCATTTCGCTCTTTCACAAGATCAAATTGTTCGGGGGATATGCGCAGATCCGCGCGGAGGGATTTGTCTTTCATCTCACCAAAAAGAAAGCCGTTCTGCTTCCGTATTCCGAACTTGCCGCGGCGCGGAAACAGTTCGAGATCACAAAGGGTTTTCAGCTCTGGCGGTTTCATCAGATCGTCGAGACGGACGGCGCGAATCAGCCGAGGGGGATCGTGATTTCCGCATTCACCTGCCTTGCGGCGGGCGCGGCGTTTTCCGTTCTGAAAGAGAAGCACGGATTTCTCTCGCTGAAAAGCCGCTCGCTTCTGCATAACGAGCCATGCCTTAAACTGACGATCCGCGCGGCGATGGTCATGAACGGACTTATCCTTGCGATCGCGCTCGCGAAAAAACTTTTGGAGGGATTGCTGGAATGGACGAAAAGAAAAAAATCGACAGTATCATGGAAAAAACTGCGGAGAAGCTTACGGGACTCGTAGACGTCAATACCGTCATCGGCAAGCCGGTCGTAACGGCAAGCGGGGCGCAGGTGATCCCGTTCACCAAAGTGACGATGGGGTATCTTTCGGGCGGCGGCGAATACGGCGACGTCAAGAAAATCGAGGACAACGAATGCCTGCCGTTTGCGGGCGGCGCGGGGACGGTCATCAACGTCAAACCCGCAGGGTTTTTAATTGACGACGGAAAGGAGTGTCGTCTCGTCCGCGTTACGGACGATCCGCTGGACGGAATCGTCGAAAAGGCGGGGGAACTTCTGGGGAGGCTGGTGAAGCGCGGCGATGAATAAATTTCTTTGCGGCGCGATCTCCGCTGCCGTCCTTTTCGGCGCGCTGTTTACGGCGGGCGCGTCTGCTCCCGCCAAGGCGGACGCGGCGGCTTCCAAAGCGGAGTGCGTGGCAGAAGTTTCTTCCCGCCGCATCCTGCATTCCTACCGCGCCGACGAACGTCTGCCGATGGCAAGCACGACAAAAGTGTTGACCGCCATTATTATCATAGAGGATTGCGATTTATCCGAAACGGTCGTTATTCCGTCCGAAGCTGCGGGGGTAAAGGGTTCGAGCGTCTACCTGAAAGCAGGCGACACCTATACCGTGGAGGAACTGCTGTACGGGCTGATGCTGCGATCGGGCAACGACGCCGCCGTAACGCTGGCAATTCATCACAGCGGGAGCGTGCAGGCGTTTGCGCAAGAAATGACGCGCCGCGCCGCTTTTCTCGGCGCGGCGGACAGCGCGTTCGCCAATCCGCACGGACTTCCCGCCAAGGGGCATTACACGACGGCGCGCGACCTTGCGCTGATCGCCGCTCACGCCATGGAAAACGAGACCTTCCGCACCATCGTATCCACGAAATACTATGCGCCGCGCGACTGGGCGAACAAGAATAAGATGCTGACCCGCTACGAAGGCGCGGCGGGCATCAAAACGGGCTTTACCACGGAAGCGGGGCGGTGTCTTGTAACGGGCGCGGAGCGCGACGGCATGACGGTTGTCTCCGTCGTCCTCAACTGTCCGTCGATGTACGAGCGATCGGAAGAACTTTTAAACGGCGCGTTTGCCGATTATTCCATGACGCAGCTCTGTTCCCGTACCGAGACGATCGAAGGCTGCGGCGTGCTGTATGATTTTTCCTATCCGCTCACCGAGGCGGAACGCGCTGAAGTGCGCAGGGAAATCGTCTGGAACGAACCTCTGCCCGCCTGTTCGGGGGAAATTGCGGGACAAATGCGGATTCTGTTAGGCAATCGCTTGCTTTTTTCGCAAAATTTGTATATGATGGAACGGTAATACAAATTTCGGAAGAAGAATATGCGCATCAATAAATTTCTGGCGGAACAGGGAATCGCCTCCCGCCGCGGCTGCGATGAGATCGTCGCGGAAGGGCGGGTGACGATCAACGGAAAAGTGGCAAAGGCGGGGGACGACGTTACTCCGTCCGATACCGTCATTCTCGACGGCAAAACGCTCTCGCACAAAGTCAAGTACGAGTATTATCTGCTGAACAAGCCGAAAGGATACGTTTGCACCGTTTCGGACGACAAGGGCAGAAAAACCGTCATGGATCTGCTCCCCGCAGGCGCGGGAAGGGTGTTCCCCGTCGGACGGCTCGACTACGATACGGAGGGGCTTCTGATTCTGACGAGCGACGGCGAGCTTGCCTACCGCCTGACCGCGCCGCAGAACGAGATACCAAAGACCTATCTCGTCCGCATCGAAGGAACGATCACGGACGTTCAGCTCAACCGCCTCAGGGCGGGCGTGGAAATCGAAAAGGGCGTCGTCACCAAAAAGTGTAAAGTGACGGTTGTGGAGACGAATAAGAAATATACAAAACTCCACGTCGTTCTCACCGAGGGAAAAAACCGCGAGATCCGCAAAATGTTTGAAGTCGTCGGAAAGAATGTCGATTTCCTCAAACGTATTCGTATCGGCGAGCTGACCCTCGCGGGGCTTGACCGCGGAAAGGTGCGAAAACTCACGCAGGATGAAGTTTTCTATCTGAAAAACATATAAAAAAGCGCGGCCAAAACCGCGCTTTTTCTTATTCATTGTTACATGGAACGCAGAAGCCCGACGACTTTTCCAAGGATCGTGACCTCGTCGAGGACGTAGTCCGTCAGCGTTTCGTTTTCGGGGTGCAGGATAAACTTTCCGTCTCTGCGGAAGAAGCGTTTGACGGTCGCTCCCTCCGAAATACCGTCGTCGAACATGGCGACGACAATATCTCCGTTCTGCGCCGTCTCCTGTTTGCGGACGACGATCTTATCGCCGCTGAGAATGCCCGCGCCGATCATACTGTCGCCCTGAACGGTAAGGAGAAAAAGCCCGTCGCCCGAGAACTCCGCAGAGGGGAGCACATAATATCCGTCGTAATTTTCCGCGGCAAGAATGGGCGTACCTGCCGTAACGGTACCGATGAGCGGCACGCGTACCGTTCCGCCCGTGTTTTTAAGCGCGACGGCACGTTTTTTGCCCTCAGCTTTTTCCAAATGACCCTGTTCTTTGAGCCGATTGATATAATCGTACGCCGTAGCGGTCGATTTAATGCCGAGTTCGCGGCACATATCGCGCACCGTGGGCGGGAAGCCGTTTTCATCCGTATAGCGGTTGATAAAGGCGAGTACTTCGTCTAATCTTCGCTGACTGAGCATAACATATTCTCCTTTTGTCCATTATAGCATACTCTCCGTAAAATTGCAAACATTTGTTCTAAAAAATTTCCTGTTTTTTATGAAAAGCTCTTGCTTTTTTTCGCGGAAGGGGATATACTTATCGCATGGAAAAGAAGATGTGTGTTCTCGACGACGAGAAGGAATGCGACGGATGTATGGAGTGCGAGGTCTGCGACCTTGACCCGAACAAGATTTGCGATAACTGCGGCAAGTGCCTGAACGTAAAAGAATTCGCGACCATTAAAATCGACAAAATTTATACCGATCCCGAAGAATACGAACGGGATTCAAAAAAACGCAGATAAAAAGGACGGGCTTCATTATTGCCCGTCCTTTTACTTTTCATTGTTTTTGCTCTTCAAAAATACTCGGAATTTCTCCGCATGTTCGACGGGAATGACCGCCTGTACGCGCATTCCGTCGTCTGCATATTCGACTTCTCGCTCCGAAAGCAGGGCGCGCAGCGCGACGTATCGCGCGGACTGCGCATAGGGAATAAACAGTTCCGTCCGGACGAACCGCTCGCGCAGCATCTCAAAAATTCTGTTTTTGAGTTCTTCAAGTCCCGCGCCCGTTTTGGCGGAGATATAGACCGCCCCCTGCGGAAGCCCCGCGCGCGACGGTATTTTATCGCACTTGTTCATCACGAGAAGATAGGGGGAGGAAAAGCCGAGATCTTTCAGCGTTTGCATCGTCGTCTCATACTGCGTTTCGTATGCGCCGCTCGCGTCGCATACGATCAGCGCCAGATCGCAATGAAGGGCGCTTTCCAGCGTCGAGCGGAACGCCTCGATCAGATGATGAGGGAGGTCCTGTAAAAAACCGACGGTATCGACGAGCAGAAATTCCATGCCCTCGATCTCCAATCTGCGGGAAGTGGGGTCGAGCGTTGCAAAGAGGGCGTCTTTGACGAGGACGTCCGCGCCCGTCAGCGCGTTTAAAAGCGTGGATTTTCCCGTGTTGGTATATCCGACAAGCGCAATCGTGCGGACGCCGTCCTTCTGACGGCGTTTTGTCTGCAAATCGCGCCGTTGTTCCGTCTTTTCCAGCCGTTCCTCCAATGCTCGGATGCGGGAACGGATATGGCGGCGATCGGTCTCCAACTGCGTTTCGCCCGGTCCGCGCGTACCGATTCCGCCCCCGAGACGGGAAAGCGCGCTGCCTTTTCCTTTCAGGCGGGGATAGAGGTAGCGAAGCTGCGCAAGTTCCACCTGCAACTTGCCTTCGCTGCTCTCCGCGCGCATGGCGAAAATATCGAGAATGAGCGTCGTGCGGTCGATGACCTTTTTCCCGTCCAATCCCTCCGAAAGATTGACGGTCTGAGAGGGGGACAACTCGCCGTTGAACAGGACGGTCACGTCCAGATCGCGCAGACGTTCGTTGAGTTCCGCGAGCTTTCCTTCGCCGATAAACGTTGCGGGATTGATTTCGCGGATCTTTGCGTACATCGTTCCTGCATATGCCGCGCCCGCGCTCTCGATGAGCGCAACCGCCTCGTCGTGTAAAATATCCGAATTTTCAGCCAGAACGGGCTGTAAGATATATACGTTCTCCAAATTTACTCCTCGTGTTCCTCAGTCTCTGAATCGTGCAGTCTGACTGCACCCGCCACCGAACGGCGGTGATCTTCCGTGATCGCGGCGTAATGTTTCCGCGTCGTATTGACGTCACGGTGTCCGAGTACGTCCGCAACAATATAAATATCGCCCGTTTCCCGATACAGCGCCGTGCCGTAGGTGGAGCGCAGTTTATGCGGCGTGATTTTTTTCAGCGGCGTCACGATTTTTGCGTATTTTTTGACGAGATTTTCCACGGCGCGAACCGTAATTCTGCGGTACTGCATGGAGAGGAAGAGGGCGTGTTCGTCGGCGGGGACCTGCGGATCTTCCTCCTTTTGCGCGAGGTACGCCGCGAGAGCGTCGCCGACCTCCTCGGAAAAGTACAAAATCGCCTTATTTCCGCCTTTCCGCGTCACGACGAATGAGTTATTGGAAAAGTCGATGCTCTCGTCGTTCAAGCCGACAAGCTCGGAAATACGGATTCCCGTACCCAAAAAGAGGGTGAGAATGGCGGTATCGCGCACCTTCGTCTTTTCGTGATAACCGCTCGCGTGCTTGGAAAGCCCGCTCCCGTATTCCGCCGTTTTTAAAAGAGAGGGGACTTCGCCGCCTTCCAGACGGATGATCTCCTTTTCGTGCAGTTTCGGCGTGGAGACTTTTGTGACGTTGTTCGTCTCGATCAGTCCCTTATTAAAAAAGTACTTGAACATCGACCGCACGGTGGAGAGCTTGCGCGCCTTGGCGCGCTCGTCGCACGAGAGACGGCGGTCGCGGAAGCGGTAGTTGGAGAGATAGCTCAAAAAAATCTCGACGTCCGTATCCGTAACGGCTTCCAGATCTTCCAGCGTGATTTCCCGCACGTCTTTGCCGCGGAGCCTTTTCTTGGAGAGGAAATCGAAGAAAATGCGGAGATCGTACACATAATTGAGGCGCGTCAGCGTGCTCGTACGCGTCTCGACCCCGCGCAGAAAATCCTCGCAGAAGAGGGGCAGTTCTTCCAGAAGGGCGTCTATCTTATCGAGGTTTTTCAGGTTTCGCTCGCGATAGTAGTCGGAGCCGTCCATCGTAACGTTTGCCATACAACTATTATACCACAAAAAGGGAAAAAAGGTCAATTTTACGAATAGTTAGAAAAAACTTTTTTATTGCGGAGCATGGGGAATGGGTAAGCCGCGTCCCCGAAGGTATGCTTCAAAACGTTCCAAAAGGCGTTTTCTCAGATTCTCTGAAAAATATATCCGAAAATTTAAAGCGATTTTTACGTGTCGGGAACGAAAAATCGCCGATGGGGAATGAATCTAACTATTCGTAAAACACAGCTTTTACGAATAGTTATTGCAAAAAAAGCTTCCAAATGGATTTTTTTCGCTGAAACCATTTAATTCTGTTACGATTCCGATGTTTCCGCGAACGATTCTTTAAAACGTCCGTAATACAGTCGGTCAAATTTCACCGCTTGATTCAACAGTTCATATGAATTGATTTCGGGCGATTTCAGAACGATTTTTCCCGTAATCCTGCCGAGCTTCCCGCAGAAAATACAAAAAAAAGATCGTTTTTCCGTCTCAGCGCATCAAAAACGGCGGTTTCCCGCCGTCAATCGTTGCACCGAACATTTCAGAACACGAGTACTATGTCTGGCATACTATTCTTATTTTCTCGTAAAAATACCGTAAGAAAACGCTTCACAGGTAATCCTGTCTGAGAAAGAATTGCCCGTCAGATGCTCCACAAATTCTCCGTTGAAATGAATGTTGTAAATTCCGCTGGAATTGTTGACGTACACGTACACGACGTCATTTCCCGTGCGGCGCTCGTAAACGATGCAACCGCTGTCGGAAAAAATCTCGTCGTACTCTCCTTCGCGGAACGCAATAAGCTGATTGCGCAATGCGCCGAGCTTCTGATAGAACGCCAACAGCTCCTCGTCCGTATTCACCCAATCGAAACAGCCGCGGCAGAACGGATCCTGATATCCCTGCATGGCGTTTTCATCGCCGTAGTAGACGCAGGGAATCCCCGGGAGCGTAAATTGCAGGACAGCAGCCATTTTCAGCTTTTTCTTTGCCGACTCGACTTCCTTTTCGTTCATCGAAGTGACTGCCATTTCGTCCTTATTGGCGCAGGTCTTGCCGCCGAGAACGGTCAGAATACGCGGCGTGTCGTGCGTGCCGAGAATGTTCATCAGGCAGTCAAGCGTTTGCTTGGGATAGTTGTCGATCAGCATGTACATCGTTTCTTTCAGCTGCGACGTGTTGCCCGACTGCACGAAACTGATGATGGCGTCTTTGAGCGGATAGTTCATGACGCTGTCAAGCTCATAGCCCTGCAAATACTGCCTGCGTTCGCTGTATGCGATTTTGTTGGAGGCGTCCTCCCAGACTTCGCCGATCACGACTGCGTCGGGCGTCTGTTCTTTGACGGCAGTCCGAAGTTTTTGCAGGAAGAAATCGGGAAGCTCGTCTGCAACGTCCAGCCGATAGCCGCCGATACCGTGGCGCAGCCACGTTTTCAGCACGCCGTCTTCGCCGAAAATAAAGTTTTGATAAGAAGATGCGTGTTCGTTGACCGCCGGAAGCGTATCGATGCCCCACCAGCTTTCATATGAATCGGGGAAATTGCGGAACCGATACCATTCATAGTACGGCGAGGACGGCGACTGATACGCGCCGACGCTGTCGTACCTGCCGTACCGGTTAAAATAGCGGCTGTCTGAACCCGTATGATTGAGCACTGCGTCGAGTACGATATGGATACCGCGTTTTTTCGCCTCGGCAATCAGACGGTCAAAGTCCTCCGTCGTGCCGAGCTGCGTATCGATTTTCAGATAATCGCCCGTATCGTAACGGTGGTTGGAATACGCTTCAAAAATGGGATTGAGGTAGATCACCGTGATTCCGAGCGATTTCAGATAATCGAGTTTTTCGGTGATTCCGTTCAGATTCCCGCCGAAAAAGTCGTTATTTAAAACTTTTCCGTATTCGTTCGGGCGATAACTCGGCATTCCGCCCCAATCCTCGCGCCGAACTTTCCAATCGGCAATGGGACGATTCCCGACCTTATAAAAACGATCGGGGAAAATCTGATACATAACGCCGCCTTTCATCCATGCCGGCGTCTCGTAATGTTCTTCATAGACGGTGATCTGCCACGTACGCATATCCGCTTTTTTGGAGATGACGCCGTCGCGCCATTTTCCGCATCCGAAAAACTCGCCTCCGACGCGGAAATAATAGAAGAACAGCCCGATCTGATTGAAACGCAGCGACACGCTGAATCCGTTTTCCATACGCTGCATGGAAAGCGCGGTTCGTTCTTTTCCGTCCTGAAAAAAGACGAAACTTGCGTCGAGATCCTGCGGCATATCGCCATTCCCATCCCAAAAGATGCGGAATGTTACGACTGCTCCTCGCGGGAACGCGCCCGTACGGCTTTTACAGGCTTTATTTAATGGGTTAAAATAGAAATGCATAGGTTTTTGCGTGCGGAGATACTCCGCAATGACTTACGTTACTTGACAGGTTTCAGATTCCAGATGTTCTTTGCATAATCGCGTATGCTGCGGTCGGCGGAGAAGTATCCTGCCGCCGCAATATTCATCAGCGATTTCTTATTCCAAGACAGTTTGTCGCTGCGGTACAGATCGCTCATGGCGTTCTGTGTCCGCGAATACGATTCATAATCGGCGAGGCACATATACGGATCGGCAACGGGCGCGTTGCGCACAAGGTAATTGGCAATATCTGCAAAGGACGTGCCGTTGAACCCGACGATCAGCGATTCCACGATCTTGCGCAGACCGTAATCCTGATTATAATATGCGCTCGAATTGTAGCCGCGGGACCAGATTTCATTGACTTCGTCGGCGGTGAGACCGAAGATGAAAATGTTGTCCTCCCCTGCGCGCTCTTTCATTTCGACGTTCGCGCCGTCGAGTGTTCCGATCGTGAGCGCACCGTTGATCATGAACTTCATGTTGCCCGTGCCGCTCGCCTCTTTGCCCGCCAAAGAGATCTGTTCGGAGATCTCGCTCGCAGGCATCAGCATTTCCGACATCGTAACGTTGTAATTCTCCATATATACAACGTTGAGCTTTTCGTTGATCTTAGGGTTCTTGCGGATATCCTCGGCAAGGAAACAGATCAGCTTGATGATCTGCTTTGCCATGTCGTACCCCGCCGCAGCCTTCGCGCCGAAAATATACGTCTTGGGCAGAATATCCAGATCGGGGTTCTCGCGCAGCGCATTGTAGTCCGCAATGATATGCAGCACATTGAGAAGCTGACGCTTATACTCGTGCATCCGCTTTGCCTGCACGTCGAACACCGTGTTCGGATCGATGACGATCCCCTGCTGTTTCTTGGCGTAAGCCGCGAATTGCTGTTTCTTGATTGCCTTGATCTCGTCGAGGCGTTTCAAGACGCTCGTATCGTCTGCGAATTTCCGCAGTTCTTCCAGCTTTTCGGGATGAAGATCGTACCCGTCCCCGATGCAGTCGGTAATGAGCGCGCAAAGTTCTGGGTTGGACTGATTGAGCCAACGTCTGTGCGCGATTCCGTTCGTCACGTTCTGGAATTTTTCGGGCGTGTAGTCGTAGAAATCGCGGAAAATGCTCTCTTTGATGATCTCGCTGTGCAGTCCGGATACGCCGTTGACGCAATGCGTGCCCATGACGCACAGGTTTGCCATGCGCACGGTGTTATGCGAAAGAATGGACATACGCGAAATCTTTTCCCATTCCCCGGGGAAACGGTTCCACAGATCGTCGCAGAAACGGCGGTTGATCTCTTTGAGAATCCCGTAGATACGCGGCAGTCTGCGCGCGATCAGGTCCTCCGCCCACGTTTCGAGAGCCTCGGCAAGAACGGTATGATTTGTGTAAGCGCACGTCGCCGTCGTGATATTCCACGCAATCTCCCAATTAAAGTAATTTTCGTCCACGAGGATGCGCATCAGCTCGGGAATTGCAAGCGCGGGATGCGTATCGTTGATGTGGATTGCCGCCATCTGCGGCAGAAGCGCCAGAGAACCGTAACGGCGTTTGTGGTCGGAGACGATACATTGCAGCGACGCCGAAACGAGGAAATACTGCTGTTTGAGACGGAGCGACTTCCCTTCGTAATGGTTATCGGACGGATAAAGAACTTTGGAAATAAGCTGCGCGTCCGTATCGTCGCGCATGACTTCGGCGTAATTTCCCTGCGAGAAAAGCTGCATATCGAACTTCTGCACGGCGCGGGAACGCCACAGGCGCAGCGTGCTCACCGATTCGGAATCCTTTCCGGAAACCATCATGTCGTAAGCGATCGCCTCGACTTCTTTGGCGTTGTGGTACACGGTCTCCATGCCGTGATCCGTCCACTTTTCCTCCAAAGTTCCGTCAAAACGGACGATAAACCGCTTATCCGTCCGTTGGATCAGCCAAGACTCCCCTCCCGGCAGCCAGACGTCGGGCAGTTCGATCTGCCAGCCGTCGATGATCTTCTGTTTGAAGAGCCCGTACTGATAACAGATGGAAAAGCCCATCGCGGGATAGTTCTGCGTTGCGAGTCCGTCCAGAAAACACGCGGCAAGCCGACCGAGTCCCCCGTTTCCGAGTCCCGCGTCGGGTTCCTCTTCGTAGAGATCTTCCAGAGTCAGTTTATAGTCTTTGAGCGCGCCGGAAACCGCGTCGTAAATCCCGAGATTATAGACGCTGTTTTTCAGCGAACGCCCCATCAGAAATTCCATGCAAAGATAATAGACGCGCTTTGCTTTGGCGTTCTTTGTTTTCAGATGAAATTTCTGGTGCTTTTCCGCCATAATGTCGCGTACGCTCATCACGACGGCGCGATAGATCTGCTCTCTGCTTGCTTCCTGCGGCGTGACGCCGAAATAACGCGACAGCTTCCCCGCAATAAGGCGCTGTGCTTCCTGTTCGGTCAACTTACTCATGAATGTACTTTTATCTCCTGCTGTTGCCAAAAATGAATTTTACAAAAAGAACGGAGGAGCAAAGACGTACGAAAGGCGTTTTGCTCCTCTCCCGATCTTTTACGTTTTACAATGTCCTGCTCTTGTTATTTGAGCATACCGAGGTAAAGACCCTCGTAATAGGTTGCGGATTTCGCCCAAGAGAAGTCCGTTCTCATCGCCTTCTGTTGAAGCGCCTTCCATTCGTCCTTATTGTGATAGACGCCGATCGCCTCGTTGATGACGTACAGCATATCGTATGCGTTATAGTCGCGGAAAGTAAACCCGTTGCCGCCCGCACCGTAAGGCGTGATGCTGTCGCGCAGGCCGCCCGTCTCACGCACGATCGCCACCGTGCCGTAACGGGACGCGATCATCTGCGAAAGTCCGCACGGTTCGCTCTTGCTGGGCATCAGGAAGAGATCTGCGCCCGCGTAAATCTTGCGCGAGAGATCGGAATTGAACGAAATGATCGAAACGACCTTGCCCTGATAGCGGCGCGCGAGATCGCTGAAATAGTTCTCATACGTCGAATCTCCCGTTCCGAGAAGGACGAACTGAACGTCCTGACGCAGAACCTGCTCGATGACTTCCTTGACGAGGTCAAGCCCCTTATGCGAAACCAAACGCGTGATCATCGCGATGATCGGCGTTTCGGGTTTCACGGGCAGATTGAGCATTCTTTGCAGCTCTTCTTTGCAGACCGCCTTGGGCGCGACGTTGTCCGCGTCGTAATTCGCAAAGAGCGATTTATCCGTTGCGGGATTGTAGTAATCGGGATCGATCCCGTTCAGAATCCCGCACAGTTTGAACTCGTTGCGGCGGATGATGGGATCAAGCCCGTGCGAATAATACGGATCTTTGATCTCCCCTGCGTACGTCGGGCTGACCGTCGAGAAACGCTCGCAGCACTCGATCGCCCCTTTCATAAGGTTGATGCAGCGGTCGTACTCGACGAGGTAGCGGAACCGATTGGAAATGCCGAACAGATCTTCGAGAATATCGAGAGAATATTTACCCTGATATTCGATGTTGTGAATGGTGAAAACGGCGCGGATGAACTGGTACTCCGGACGGAAACAGTAAATCGTCTTTAAATAGAGCGCAGCGAGCGCCGCCTGCCAATCGTGGCAATGCAGAATATCGGGATAGAATCCGATGAACGAAAGGATCTCCATGACGCTGCGGCAGAAGAAGGCAAAACGCTCGCCGTCGTCATAATATCCGTAGCACCCGGGACGTTTGAAGTAGTATTCGTTATCCACGAAATAAAACTTCACGTTGTTGGCTTCATACTCGAAAATCCCGCAGTACTGATTTCTCCACGAAAGCGGCACGAAAATGTTCCCGATAAATCTGAAATCCTTGCGGTATTCCTTTTTGATATCCTGATACAGCGGGATAATGACGCGCACGTCGTAGGCGTCGCTCTTTGCAAGCGCCTTGGAGAGCGAGCCAATGACTTCCGCAAGACCGCCCGTCGCAATGAAAGGCGCAGCCTCCGACGCAACGAACAGAATTTTTTTCTTGGGAGCGACCGTGATCTCAGGCGCGGGAGCCGCTTCCGGTTCTTCCTGCTCCGCAACGACTTCTACGGGCGCAACGTTCACGACAGCCGCCTCCTCTTTTGCGGGAGCTTCCTGCACGGGAACTTCCTTAGCCTCGATTTTTTCTTCCGCAGGCGCGGCAGGCTTGCCCGCTTTCTTTGCCGATGAAGTTTTCTTTGTTGTTTTCGTGGTGCTCATTACTTCCTCCTTAATCATTCCCCGAAATCAGAAAAAACAAACTCCGCGCATCGGGCGGCGTGTCGCCGCGCCGCCCTGCGCAAATTTTTCGTTAAATCATTCTGCCTTTTGCAATGAAGTACGGAAGTTCCGCACATCCTGCAAGATGGCGTCTGTCGCGGATGACGACGTTCTTATCCGTGATCACGCAGTCAAGCTGAACGTTGGAGCCGACAACGCTATCCTGCATGATGATGGAATTTTTAACGACGCTCCCCTTTCCGATCTTGACGCCGCGGAACAGGATACAGTTCTCCACCGTTCCCTCGATGACGCATCCGTCGGAGATAAGCGAATTTTTGACAACAGCCGACTCGCTGTACTTGCTGGGCGCGGAATCGCGGACTTTCGTATAGATGTCGCGCGCGCCGAACAGCTCGTCGCGGACGTTCTTGTCGAGAAGTTCCATGCTGTGCTCGTAGTACTTCTGCAAGGAATCAACGCCCGCGTAGTACCCTTTGAAGCAATACCCGTAAATTTTGAGCGTCTCCACGTTCTTGGAAAGAATATCTCTTCCGAAGCTGGACAGTCCGCGCGTCACCGCATCCTGAATGATGTTGATGAGGAACTCACGGTTCAGCACCATGATATTCACATAGACGTCGCTCTTCGTCTTCTTTTTGAGCTTGGGATTGATCTTGATCCCCTTGATCCTGCCCTCCTCGTCGGGCGTAACCGTCATGAAATAGTTGGAATCGACGGGCGCGTCCTCTTCGAGGTAGACCATCGTAATATCCGCCCCCTTTTCTTCATGGAAACGGATCACGTCCGAAATATCGACGCGCGCGATCCCGTCGCAGTCGGAGATGACGACGTACTCTTCGTTGCGGTGATTTAAAAATCCCGTAATGCCTTTGAGCGCTTCAAGACGATTGGTATAGGGCGCGTCCGTTTCGTCGGAATAAGGCGGAAGAAGGATAATACCGCCGTCTTTGCGCGCGAGATCCCAATCCTTGCCGCTGCCGAGATGATCCATCAGCGACTGATAGTTGTACTTCGTGACGATGCCGACCGTCGTAATGCCGGAATTCACGAAATTGGAAAGCGAGAAATCGATGAGACGGTATCTTCCGCCGTAAGGAATGGAAGCCATCGTCCTGTGGCGGGAGAGCTCGGGGATATTCTCGTCATGCACGTTGGAAAAAATTACGCCTACTGCCGAATTTGCCATTTTTTACTCCCCCTTGTAGTCCTTATCCAGAATCTGTCCGCCGGCGACCTTCGCGCCCGCGCCGATCGTGATATTTCTGCCGAGCACGGCAATGCCCGCGTTTTTCTCTTTGTCCTCGCCGACGACCGCGCCCTCTTCCACGACGGTATTCTCGTCGATGATGGAATAGACGACCTTCGCGCCCTTCTTCACGACGCTGCCCGCCATGAGAACGCTGTCGATGACCTCAGCACCCTCTTCCACGACGACGTTGCTCGAAAGAACGGAGTGTCCGACCGTGCCTTCGATCTCGCAGCCGAGGGAAATGAGCGAGTTGGTGACGACCGCATGATCGCCGATATATTCGGGCGGCGCAAGCGGGTTGCGGGAATGGATCTTCCAATCGGAATCGCCCACGTCGAACGCAGGATCGTCTCCCAGAAGATCCATATTGGATTCCCACAGCGAGGAGATCGTGCCGACGTCCTTCCAGTATCCGCTGAAACGGTACGAGAACATTTTCTCGCCCGCGTTGAGCATGGCGGGAAGCACGTCTTTGCCGAAGTCCTTGCTGGAATTGGGATTTGCCTCGTCCTCGATGAGGTATTTGAAGAGCTTGCTCGCCGTGAAAATGTAGATACCCATCGACGCGAGATTGCTCTTGGGCTGTTTGGGTTTTTCCTCGAACTGATAGATGGAACCGTCCTCGTTGGTGTTGAGGATCCCGAAACGGGAAGCCTCTTTCATGGGGACTTCGATCGCGGCGATCGTGCAGTCCGCGCCCGTTGCCTTATGCGCTTTGAGCATTGCCGCGTAGTCCATCTTATAGATGTGGTCGCCGGAGAGAATGAGCACGTACTCGGGATTGTACTTCTGCATGAACGCGAGGTTCTGATAGATCGCATTCGCCGTTCCCTCAAACCACGACGACTTCTTCTTCGCCTGATAAGGCGAGAGAATATGTACGCCGCCGAACGAGCGGTCAAGATCCCACGGCTGACCGTTTCCGATATACTCGTTGAGTTCGAGCGGCTCGTACTGCGTGAGCACGCCCACCGTATCGATCCCCGAATTGATGCAGTTGCTCAAAGGAAAATCGATGATACGATACTTTCCGCCGAACGCGACTGCGGGCTTCGCAATGTTGTTTGTAAGCGCGTACAAACGGCTCCCCTGACCGCCCGCAAGCAGCATTGCCACACATTCCTTCTTTCTTTGCATATTACAAGAACCCCCTGTAAAACTCCTTTATCTTATTTCGGCGTTTCCGCCGCAGAGTCCGTCATATCTTCATATAGTTTGTAATTCCCGCCGCTCAGACCGTCTTTTTTGAGGCGCTTCTCTTTGCCGCAGGTTTTTTCGCAGACGGCTGTTTGGGCGCGTCCGGCTCACGGACAAGGTACACGCAGGTCAGCTTCGGCATGGCGATCGGAATCGAATACTGTTTGCCGTGGCTCGGTTTTTTGACGGCTGTGATCGTCTTTTTGACGATCTTCCCTTCGCCGCCGTATTTCACGTCGTCCGTGTTGAACACGATCTTGTATTTTCCGCGGTTCGGGACGCCGAGACGGTAGTCGGGAACGTCAACGCCCGAGAAACAGACGAGCGTGATGACCTCGTTCCCCGCCTTATCCCTGCGCAGGAACGCGACCATATTTCTGTCCGCGTCATCGGGAGCAAGCCACTCGAACCCGTCCCACGAATCCTCGATCTCATAGAGCGCGGGCGTATTCAGGTAGAACTCATTGAGTTCTTTTACCATTTTGGAGAGCTTGCCGTGCAGCTCGTAGGTATCGCGCAGGAAAAATTCCAGCCCCTCGTGGTAATCCCACTCCTTGAACTGCCCGAACTCATAGCCCATGAAATTGAGCTTCTTCCCGGGATGCGACATCATATAGCCGAGGAAGGAACGCACACCCGCGAATTTCTCTTCGTAAGTCCCGGGCATTTTATTGATCAGCGAGCATTTGCCGTGTACGACTTCGTCGTGCGAGATGGGCAGAACATAGTTCTCCGAGAATGCGTACATCATCGAGAACGTGAGCTTGCTGTGGTTGTACATACGGAAATACGGGTTGAGGCAGAGATAGGAAAGCATATCGTTCATCCAGCCCATATTCCATTTGAAGTTGAATCCCAATCCGCCGACGGAACCGGGTTTTGTGACCAGCCCCCACGCGGTGGATTCTTCGGCGATCATCAGCGCATACGGGAAGCGCAGGAACACCGCCTCGTTGAGTTTTCTTAAAAATGCGATCGCTTCGAGGTTTTTGTTTTCGCCGTAGATGTTGGGCACCCACTCCCCGTCCCGCTTGTCATAGTCGAGATACAGCATGGAAGCCACCGCGTCCACGCGCAGCCCGTCCACATGGAACTTATCGAAGAAGAAACACGCGTCGGAAATAAGGAAGGAAAGAACCTCGTTCCTGCCGTAATCGAAACGGCGCGTCCCCCAGCTCTTGTGCTCCATCCTGTCCCACTGGCTGCTTTCGTAGAGCGGCTGTCCGTCGAACTCATACAGCCCCTGCGCGTCCTTGGGGAAATGCGCGGGGACCCAATCGAGAATGACGCCGATACCCGCGCGGTGGAACTCGTCCACAAGATACATGAAATCCTTGGGCGTTCCCATGCGCGACGTGACGGCGTAGTAACCCGTTACCTGATAGCCCCACGAACCTTCAAACGGGAATTCGGTCACGGGCATGAATTCCACGTGCGTGTACCCCATTTCCTTGACATAAGGCACAAGCTCGCGCGCTAAGTCGAGATAGGAATAGAAATTCCCGTCTGCGTGACGTTTCCACGAGAGCAGATTGACCTCGTAAATATTCATAGGCGATGCGAATACATTTTTATTCCGCAGCGTCTCGAAATATGCGGCGTCTTTCCATTCGTATCCGTCAAGATCGTACAGTTTGGACGCCGTTGCCGGCGGCGTTTCGGTATGGAACCCGATCGGGTCTGCCTTCATGAGCTGTCTGCCGTCCGCCGCGGTGATGCAGTATTTGTAGACGTCGTACTGTTTAAGCCCCGGAATAAACAGCTCAAACGTTTCCCCGTCCACCATGCGATACATGACGTTTGCATTGACGTTCCAGTCGTTGAAATCGCCTACAACGGAAACGCTCCTTGCGTGCGGCGCCCATACGCGAAAGACGTACCCTTCCTCCCCATCGCGCACTTCTTTGTGCGCGCCGAAAATTTCGTAAATGCGGTCATTCTTGCCATGGTGATAAAGGTAAAGCGGAAAATCGGTAACGCTTCCCGTAACTTCCTTCGTCGTTTTCTTCTGCATTGCGTCTCCTTTGGAACTTAGATCCCCCTGCAAATTGACGTGCAACGGCATATAATCGTTGTACATCAACCATATTATACTATATTTTGCGCTCGGTTTCAATACCCATTTTACATTTTTTATCGGTTTTTTCAAAAATTTTTGGCTGAAAAATATTCCAAACGGAGAAAAACCCCTTCGGAAGTTTCCGAAGGGGTTTTGATATTACGGTGAATTATACTATTAAGTGCAACAGTTGAGAGAAAAAAAAGGAGTTCA
>ERZ1090866.106-NODE-106-length-36831-cov-40.059550_pt1 | contig 36831 bp, 30 predicted proteins | sample MGYA00478477_ERZ1090866 | MGnify/ENA primary metagenome ERZ1090866 (study PRJEB33644, sample SAMEA5815737) | chicken gut metagenome | biome: Chicken; feature: Gastrointestinal Tract; material: Caecum | place: Ireland | collected 2019-01-01 | study: A study of the... | reverse complement strand
ACAAGACTAACTTCCCACCTTAACTAAAACGGGAACTTTGAATTTTATTCAATGGGAATTAGAATGCTTTTGACAAATCAAGAAAAAATGTGTATAATGGGTATCAAGAAAGGAGTGGGAATGTAAAAATCCCACTCTTTGTTTTCGGTAAAGGAGGCTTTATGAAAGAAAAGATTGAACAGTTATTAAAAGAACCATTAAAGGAACTTGATATGTTTGTGGGTGATGTTTATTATACCGAGGAAGAGGGAATTCGTTCCCTTAATATTGAATTAGATAGTGATACGGTGATCGATGTAGAGCGTATTACGAAAGCAACGAAGGTCATTAATCCTTTAATCGATGAAAAGCACTATGCAGATGATGTTGATGTTCTAGATATTCATTCAAAGGAAAAAGGAGAGGAAAAAAGTGAATAATAAAGAGTTTTTAAAAGCGGTAGATAATATCGTAAAAGAGAAAAATATTGATAAACAAATTGTATTTGATGCGATGCAGCAAGCGCTAACTTCTGCTTATAAGAAAAATTATAATACCAAAAATAATAATGTAAAAGTTATCATTAACGAACAAACAGGAGATATCAAAGTATATTCCTATTTAACAGTTGTTCCTGATGATAAGATGACAAAAGAAGAATATGAAGATTATCTTTTTGAGCATTATAGTGATGAGGATGAAGAAGAGGAAGAAGAAGTAGAGACTACGAAAGAGGATGGAGAGCAAGAGGAAAAGGAAAAAGAGAAGATAAGTTTCTTTAATCCTGAATGCGAAATTAAATTAAGTGATGCGCGTAAGATTAATAAAAGTTTAAATATTGGCGATACAATTGATACGGAAGTAACTCCTCATGATTTTGGTCGGGTTGCTGCTTCTACCGCCAAACAAGTGGTTGTTCAAAAGATAAGAGAAGCAGAAAGAAATAGTATTATGGAAGAGTTTGGGGACAAACAAGATGAATTATTAGTTGGTACAGTAGCTTTGGAGGATACGGATAATTATTATATTGATCTTGGTAGAACGAATGGAATTCTTCCAAAAAAAGATATTATTCCTGGTGAAAAGATCGAAATGGGAAGTCAAATTAAAGTTTATGTTACAAAAGTTGATAATAATGGTAGAAATTTATTAATTCTTTTAAGTAGAACGCATTATGGCTTTGTAAAGCGTTTATTTGAATTAGAGATCCCAGAGCTTGCGGATGGAACTGTTTTACTTTATAGTGTGGCAAGGGATCCTGGTAATCGTAGTAAAGTAGCTGTTTATTCAGAGAATTCAAAAGTCGATCCAATTGGGGCTTGCATTGGGGAACGTGGTAGTCGGATCGCTCGTATTATTGAAGAATTGCATGGTGAGAAAATTGATGTGGTTCGTTATGACAAAGATCCTGCTGTTTTTATTGCCAATGCCTTATCTCCAGCCAAAGATTTAACGGTAGCGATTACGGATGCTAAGAAACAAGAAGCACTTGTCATTGCCAATGGAGATAATTTCTCTTTGGCAATTGGAAAGAAAGGATTAAATGCTCGTCTTGCTAGTCGCCTTACGCATTATAAGATCGACATTAAAACGCAAGAACAAGCGAGTAATGCTGGAATTAATATCAAATCAGAATAATTGAGGTGATAACATGAAGCAGAAGAAAATACCTCTTCGTACTTGTGTTGTAAGTGGGGAACAGTTTCCGAAAAGAGACCTTCTTCGAATCGTTAAAACGAAAGAAGGCGAAATAAAAGTAGATGAAACAGGAAAAATGAACGGGAGAGGCGCATATATTAAAAAAGATCTTGGTATACTAGAACAAGCGAAGAAAAAAAATAGTTTGGGTAGAAAATTGGAGTGTGAGATTCCAGATTCTATCTATGAGGAGATTGAAAAGATTTTGAAAAAATAAGAAAGAGGTGATGAGCATGAATATTAAAGAATACGCAGAAGATACCAATCGAAGTGTAGAAGAAATCATCAAACATATGGATCGACTTGCGATGGATTATAGTGATCTTGATCGGGTATTATCCGATGATGAGATTATTTTACTAGACAATTCTTTACAAGATGAAGAAGATTATGTAAAGGAAAGTGAAGAGGAAAATGAGTTAGAGAAAAATTTTGCTTTGGAAGAAAAAGCAGAACAGATTGCTTATGATTCTCATTTGGCGATGGAAAAACCGGCCAAAGTGGGCAAAGCGAAAGGAAAAGTCAACAAAGGATCGGATAAAACTAATTTTAGAGAAGAGCGAAAGAAGATTTATAAACATCGTGCAAAATTACAGAGTAATGCCAAAGTGCAGGATGAAAACGTTCTTCTTTATAAAGATTCTATGACCGTAGGAGATCTAGCACGGGAGTTAAATGTTTCTACTGCTGAAATCATTAAGAAGTTAATGGGCTTAGGTATTATGGCTACGGTAAACCAACCTTTGCGTTTTGAAGATGTAGAGATTTTGGCTTTGGATTATAATAAAACGGTAAAGCGAGAAGAAACAGCTGATATTTCAAATTTTGAAAATTATGAGATTGAGGAAAAAGAAGAGGATTTGCAAGAAAGACCCCCTGTTGTTACGATTATGGGTCATGTCGATCATGGAAAAACAACTCTTTTAGATTATTTAAGAAAAAGTAGTATCGCGAGTGGTGAAGCGGGAGGTATCACCCAAGCGATTGGTGCTTATCAAGTAAAATGCAATGGAAAGATGATTACGTTTATTGATACACCTGGTCATGCAGCTTTTACGGAGATGAGGGCACGTGGCGCTTCGGTTACAGATATTGTTATTATTATTGTGGCAGCGGATGATGGAGTGATGCCTCAAACGAAGGAAGCAATTGATCATGCTAAGGCAGCCGGTGTTCCTATTATTGTAGCGATCAATAAGATTGATAAACCAGATGCCAATATTGATAAGGTCTTATCCGAGTTAGTAGAAACAGGACTTACGCCAGAAGAGTGGGGTGGTGATACGATTGTCAATCGAATCTCTGCTATCACTGGGGAGGGAGTTCCTGAACTTCTAGAAAACATTTTATTAGTAGCAGAGATGTTAGAATTAAAGGCCAATCCTTCTCGTTATGCGACAGGTGCAGTTTTGGAAAGTCAAATGGATAAGCATGTTGGCAGTGTAGTTACTTTATTAATTCAAAATGGAACACTTCGTTTAGGGGATCCGCTTGTAGTAGGTACTACCTATGGCAAGGTTCGAACTTTAAAAAATGATCAAGGCCAAAATATTGTGGAAGCGACTCCTTCCATGCCGGTAGAGATTACAGGGCTTTCGGCGCTTCCATCGGCTGGGGATAAATTCATGGCTTTTGAAACCGAAAAGCAAGCGAAGAGTATTGCCGAAGAAAGAGCTTTAAGAGCGAAAGAAAAAGATACCAATCGTACTGGTATGACCTTAGAAGATTTGTTTGGACAAATTCATGAAGGATTAAAAGAAATTAATGTTGTTTTAAAAACGGATGTCAATGGTTCCTTAGAAGCGGTTAAAAAGTCACTTGAGAAGATTGATGTAGAAGGGGTCAAAGTAAATGTTATCCGTGGTGGAGTCGGTGGTATTACCGAAAGTGATGTTGTCCTAGCAAAAGCTTCTAATGCGATTATTATTGGTTTTAATGTTCGGGCGAACAGTAAAGTACAAGAGATTGCCAAAGAGCACAATGTAGAAATTAGAACGTATGATATTATTTATAAATTAGTAGAAGAGATGGAACAAGCGATGAAAGGAATGCTAGAACCAGTCTATGAAGAAAAAGTTATTGGGGAACTAGAAGTAAGACAATTATTTAAATTTTCAAAGATTGGTATGATTGCTGGTTGCCATGTCACTTCTGGAACGGTAAAATTAAATAGCAAAGCAAGAGTGATTCGCGATGGAATCGTGGTCTATAATGGTTCGATTAAAAGCTTGCAACATGAAAAAGATCAAGTAAAGGAAGTTACCAAAGGAATGGATTGTGGTCTAACGTTAGAAAATTTCCAAGATTATAAAGAACAAGATACGATTGAAGTTTATGAATTGGTCGAAGTAAAAAGATAGTAGGTAAGAATATTTACCTACTATCTTTTTTGATCTTTTTTTTGGCTTTTTCTTGTTGTAAGAGTTCTTTGCTATGAAGAAGGCATTCTTTTGTTAATTTTCTAACCTCTTCCTTTTCTACTTGAAAGATTTCGGCAATGTCACTTACGGCCATCGGTTGTTGATTAAAATAGCCAAAGCGTAAAGCTAACATCGTTTTTTGTTCGAAAGTACATTGTTTGACATAGTCTCCAAAGATAGAGGATTCTAGAGTAAGAATTCCTTGTACAAGATTAGACTTGCTACCTTGTTCTTTCTTTTCTTCTTGTCTTTGGCAAGCTTTCTTTAGATTTTTTATTTCTTCTTCGCTTAAAGCGATTTTTTCTTGAGATGGAATTTGTTCTCTTAAAACAACATTTTCTTCAAAACTAGGCCATTCTTTTATTATATAAGAAAGATTGTTTTTAGCTTTTCTCTTTAAGTCTTCTTTCTCTTCTACCTTTTGATATTGTTCTTCGTCTAATGATAATTGATAAGTTTGTTGTAGTTGGGATATTTCTTGGGGAGTGATTTCTTGCTTTGGAGGTTCAAAAAGATGGGAAAAACGTTCTGCTAGAATTGGGGAGGAATTGATTTTTCTTTTTAGTCTTGCCTTTTTATGTTGGTAAGGCTCTATTTGAGAATAATGAAGGATTTTGCTCCGTTGTTCGTCATCAAGGTTAGCATATTCTTGGAGAACTTGTAAAAATTGGCGTTCAGAGTCTAACAAGTGAGTTTTTAAAAGATCCCGATCTAAGAATTCAAATACTCTTTTTTCAAGGGGAGGATTTTGTTTAATTCGTCCGAAAAATTGAGCTTTAGCAATCGAATAATTTCTTATACTGGAATAGCCTAAATCTTCTGCAATTTGGCGATCTTGTAGAAAGAAGTTTTCTTGTTGTTTTTTTAAAGAACGGACCAATAGACACATTTGTTTGGTAATTTGTTTTTCGCCATGACCGGAGAATTTCGGAAATATTTTTTTTGCTTCTTTCATCAATTCTGGATGTTCTTGGATATCTTTGGTTAATTTTTGTTTTGCTTGATAGAACATACAAGAGGAAATTCCTAGTTCTTTGATCGCTTCTTCACTGGTAAGAAATTCATGATATTGTTTTTGATAAATTTTTAATAAAGCAATTTCGGCTTCACTTAACGTTTTAGAGCTTTTTTTGTTTTCTAAGATACTAGGATCTGGTAAAAAGTCTGTTAATAAAGTGACTAATTCTTGGTTTTGTTGGATCCGCTTTAATAAAGCCTTCTTTTTCTTTTGATAATCTTCAAGGGTAGAAAAGGATAATTTTTGGGCCATCTCTTGATCCGTAAGGGTAGGGTTTTCTTGTTGCGCTTTTAAGGCTCTTAAGATAAGGCGAGAAGAAGTATGAAGTGGTAAAGGTTTTAGATAATTTAAGATGTTTGGTTCGATTTTTTTGGCTTCTTCCAAGACTTCGGGATGGTGTAATATTTTTTCTCTTAAGGTTATTTTGCGGATTTTGAAAGGTCCTTGTTCTTCTTGATCTAATTCCTGATCAGTTAAAAGTTCCTTTTGCTCCCTTTTACAAAGCTTTATTCTTTTTAAGTCATTGGCTGTTAACCCTAATGGCTCCTTTGCCTTTGATTTGATCCATAATTCCTCTAATTGTGGTTCCCAAGCTAGAACTTTTCTTTGTAAAGCTTCATTTTCTTTTAATTTTGTAAGTAATTGAGCCTTTGCCTTATAAAAGCCGGAAGAAGAATAACCACTTTCTTGAATGACTTCACGGGTGGTTAACCATTCCTCTTGTTGCCTTTTTAATAATTTTAACAGCTTTCTTTCTTGAGGGGTTAAGGTAGGAGGTTTTTCTTCCCAAAGGGACGAAACATTAGGAAAGAATGAGATTACTTGTTCTAGTCCTTCTTTTTCTTTTAAACAAGCAAACAATTTTCTTTTACTTGCCAGAAAAGAGTCATTGCTTGTGATCTTTAATTGTTTCATGATCTCTTGATTGGTAAGAAGCATATTTTCTTGCTGTTCCTTTAATAGGCGAAGAAGCTTTCTTTGGGCAGAAGTTAATTGTTGTTTTGAAAAAGCCAAGGGATAATGAGGAAAAAACTGTTCTGCTTTCTTCTTCCAATTTGGATTGGTACGAATTCGTCTTAGTAGTTCATTTTTTCTTTGGCGGAAAGCTACTTTTGTGGGGTAAGAAAGAAGTTCGGCCATCTCTTCGGTAGGAAGACATTCTGTATATTGCCGTTCTAAGGTTTGTAAAAACAAAATGTCTCGTTGCTCTTGTTCTTCTTTTGAGAGTTTTGGTTGGTTAGAAATGGAAACTTGTTTTGCTTCCAAAAGGGCAGGAAGATGAGGGAAGCAGGCAAACGCTCGTTTTTTTAACAATGGGAATGTATTTATTTTTTGAATGACTCTTTTGATGGCAGCGGATAAGTTGTTTTTGTTGGTATAGTTTAATTGCTGTCCGATCTCTTCTAAACTTAAATTTTCTTCCTGCTGCTTATTTAAAGCTCTTAGTAAAAGCCGCTCGGAATCCTTTAAAATATATTCTGGCTTGCCAAGATTTAGATTGGGATAAATTTTTTGGGCTTCTTGAAAAAGCGTAGGGTTTGTTTTGAGCTGATCAAAAAGTCTTGCTTTGCGTTCTAAAAAACTTTTGTAGCTTTGCATATGTAAATTTTTGATAACTTCTTCCTTGGTCAAAAAATTTTCCTCTTGTTGTTGTAATTGCTTTAATAACTCTTTGTCTGTTATAGAAAAAGATGATTTTTCTTGGGGTGGTTTCGAAACACTTTTCTTTTTTATTTTTTTTCCTTTTTTTCGAGGGGTAGCAGGCTCTTCTATTATTTTTTTGCGCACTTCCAACATTTTTAAAGCAGAAGGGTAGCGGTTGTTGATTTGTTCCTGATTATTAGGAAGATCTAATTTTTTGATGGCCACAGCTAGCTTCTGCTTAACTTGCTCTTCCTCTAAGTAAAATCTTTTGGCAAGATCAGGCAAATCGAGGCAAACATCATTGATTTCTCCCGTGAAATAAGCGATGAGTTTGATTTCTTCTTCGGTTAATTTTTGTTTTTGTTTTTCTTGTAAAGAAGCTCGTAATTTTAAATTTTCTTTTAGATTAGGAAAAAGTGTGAGGATGTCCTCTCGATTCCTTTTTAAAAGTTGGGCTAGTTTTTTTTCGACACTTTTAACTCGGTAAAGGGAAAGATGAAGTTTGGCAGCAATTTGATGATTGTCTAAATAACCATAAGAAGTGACGTCTTGATATAAATTTAAAATAAGCATTTCTTCTTTTGAAAATAATTGATTACCAAGAGAAGTTTCTTTTTTTTGTATTACCTTTTCCTTTTGCTTTAAGATTCTTTTTAAGTAAAAGGCAAAGATCGTGTTTTCATCTTGATAACTATCCATCGCTTCCGTTAACGTTTCTTTGATTAGTTTGTCTTTTTCCTCTTCGGTTAAGAATGAATTTTTTAATTCCTTTTTTAGCATATCTTGAAAGAATTTTGTTCTTTGTGGATCTCCTTTTTTTAATAATTCTACAATTTCTTTATTTGATGTCATTGAACCAAACCTCCCATTTAAAAAATATTATAAAAGAAAAGCTTCTATTTTGCAAAGGATAAATTGAATATCTAGACAGCTTTCGGAATCAATAGTATAATAAGCAAAAAAGAAGATTTAGAAAGAAGGAACGGATGTATGGAAAATATCAAAATAGAGCGTTATAATGATGCAATTCAAGAGGAGTTAAGTAAAATATTAATGACCGAAGTAAAAGATGAGGCCATTCATTTTGTGACCATTACAGGGTGTGATTTATCGAGTGATCTAAGTTATTGTAAAGTTTATTTTACCGTATTGGATCCTGAAAAGAAAGATTCTACCTTACAGGCTTTAAATAAAGCGAAAGGTTTTCTTCGGACAGAACTTAGTCAAAGAATTGAAATAAGACATACTCCAGAGTTACGATTTGTTTATGATGAATCGATTGCTTATGGGGAACATATGGATAAGATACTAAGTCAAGTAAAGGAAGAAGAGAATGAACGAAAAGATTCTAGTAAATAAAGATCATCCTTGTCTCAAAATAGATCAAAATCAATTAAAAAAAGTGACTAATTGTTTGGGACAGACTCTTTTGTTAGAGAAAAGAACCTTAAAAGCTTATTTCGAATTAAAAGAAAGACTAGCTTCAAAAAGAATTGAAATTGATTTGGCGAGTGGGTATCGAACGTTTGAAGAACAACAAAAAATAAGAGAGGAATTTCAAGAGCAATATGGTTTGGATTATGTCGAGAAGTATGTGGCAAGAGCAGGAGAAAGTGAGCATCATACGGGGCTTTGTTTTGATGTGTTTTTAAGAGTAGAGGGGAAAGATCTGCTAGAAAATGAAGATCTATTGGCCAAGGAAAGGGAACCTCTTTGGCAAGAAATAAAGAAAAATTTAAGTTCTTGTGGTCTTATTTTACGTTATCCCAAAGAAAAAGAACGGCTTACGGGTTATGCTTATGAACCTTGGCATTATCGCTATGTGGGAAAGAGCACGGCTCAAAGAATGGAAAAAGAACATCTTTGTCTCGAAGAATATGATCAAAAATATCATCGTTCTGGAATTTTACTTGTCAACAAACCGCAAGGTCTTACTTCAAGGGAAGTGGTAAACCATATTTCTTCTGTTTTTGATACGAAAAAAGTAGGACATACCGGAACACTCGATCCTCTTGCGACTGGGGTTTTAGTAGTAACAGTCAATCAAGCGACGAAAGTAAGTGATCTGTTGATGTCTGCGACCAAAGAGTATCTTGCGGAAGTAGTAGTAGGAAAAAGAACAGATACTTTAGATATCGAAGGGAAGGTCTTAGAAGAAGGTTCTTCCTTACTTGATCAAGAGAAATTAAAAGAAGCGTTTCGAATCTTTCCTAGAGAATATAATCAGGAAGTACCGCTTTATTCTGCTAAAAAAGTAAAGGGGAAAAAACTTTATCAATATGCAAGAGAAGGGAAAGAAGTAGAAATACCAAGGCAGCATGTTATCCTTTATGAACTAGAATTATTGGAGATAAAAGAATCTTCTTTTCGTTTTCGAGCTCTTGTATCGAAAGGGACCTATATTCGAAGTCTGATTCGTGATTTAGGAACAGCTTGCCAATCTTTGTTTACGATGAGTGCCTTAACGAGAACCAAACAAGGGAATTTCACCTTAGATCAATGTTATTCTTTGGAAGAGATTACGGTCGATACTCCACTTTTAAAGATAGGAGAAGCTCTTTCCTTAAAAGAAGCAGAAATTAAAAAAGAGGATCAAGAACGTCTTTTGAATGGTCATCCAATGAAAAATACTTATGGGGTAGTCGATAAAGTGGTTTTTCTTTGTAAGGGACAAGAAATTGCGATCTATCAAAGAGAGGGGGAAGAATTAAAATCTTATAAAAAATTAAATTCTATTTGACAAGTACTAGGAAGAGGCGCTAGACTTAAATTACTTCACATATTAGGGGGAATGGAAAATGGCCAAAAAATATATTGCCACTTTGGTAAGAAAATATTGTTTAGCAGAAAATTATTTCTTGTTTGCACCGATTAATGTTATTAAGGGGGATTATGATCCGGATTCCAATTCTTTTGTTACCGAAGAAGGGGCAGAATTTTTACCCTTTCAAGATCCCTGTTTTATGTTTTCGGAACAAGAGTATTTTTATGCGAATCCCGTTTCCTTTCAGAGTTTAAAAGAAAAATATTCTTGTGAGCCTTATCAAGAATGGCTCTTTCATTACATGGAAGAAAATGAAACCAAGATTTATTTTGCAACGGAAAGTGATCAAGAAAAAGGGCAAATTTTGATTAAATCCTTTTCTTTAGAAGATATCTTTAAAGAAGAAGGGAAAAAGAATAAGAAACCCGATATGTCAAAAGAAGTCTTATTAAAAATGATTGAGACAAAGCAGTTTACAAGACAAGAATTAGAAAAAGTTAAGGATGCCTTATTGATAACAAAAGAAAAGAAAACTTCTTCCTCAGCTCAAGAAAGTGCGAAAGTGTTTGTGACTTCTTCTCCGGAAATCCTATCTTCCAAAGAAATTAAAGCCAAAATTAAAGAAACAGTTTTAGCTCAAGATGAAGCGATCGATCGGATTGTGACGGAAATTAAGAGAATGGAAAAAGGAAAGAAAAAGGGTATTTTATTAACGGGTTCTACCGGAGTTGGAAAAACAGAAATTATGTCTCAGTTAGCTCAATTTTTGAATCGTCCTTTTAAAATAGTCGATTCGGGACAATTAACTTCTCCTGGTTATGTAGGAAAAGACATCGAAGAAGAATTGTACGAATTATATGCGAACTGTAATTTTGATCTAGAAAAAACAGAAAGAGCGATTCTCTATTTTGATGAAATTGATAAAAAGGGAAGTGAAAGCAATCAAGATATTGCCGGAAGAGCGGTATTGAATCTTTTATTAAAATTTTTGGATGGTACGACGTATCAAGCGCATCAAAATAAATTTTCAGCTAAAAGTATTCCGATTAAGACCAATAACATGTTAATTCTTGCCGGAGGAGCTTTTATGGATGTTTATAAGAAAGTAAGTGCCAAAAAAGATCCAGTAGGTTTTAAGATGATGGCGGGGACTGGTAAAAATCGGGAGCCAGAAATCGAAGATTTTGTTAAAATTGGGTTGATGCCGGAAGAATTTATGGGTAGATTTCCGATTGTAATTCATTTGAATGATTTAAAGGAAAAAGATCTAGAAGAAATTCTAAGAAGGGGTGGTAAGTCTCCTTTAAAAGCGGAAAAAGAGGCTTTTGCAGATTTAGGGGTTACCTTGACGATAAAAGATTCTTATTATCAAAGGGCTGCTCAAAAAGCTTATGAATTAAGAACGGGAGCTCGCTCTCTAGAAGGGATTGTTAGTAATAGCACTTGGCGTGCTTACCAAGAAGTAGAGGATCATGAGGATCTTTATGAAGAAGTAATTTTATCGGCCGAAACAATCGGAGATAATCATCAATATCAAGTAAAGAAAAGAGAAAAGGGTAAAGTATTGGAAAAGAAAAAAGAGAGTTAAAAAATAACAGGAGGAAAAGATTATGAAAGAACGTTTTCTAGTACTATCGAAATCAAAAAAGTAACCAAAAGAAGAGAGTAAGACAACTTATTTTCTTTTGCTGTGTTACTTTTTTTCTATCAAAAAAAGGAGTTTAAAATGAATTTAGAATTACAAGTATTACAGTTAGCAAAGGATTGTTTGAAAGAGTTAGAAAGCTTTAAAGATTCTAAAATAAACCTTCCCTATCAAATGGATTTAGAGGTTTTGTTTCAACAAGATCTTAACAAAATAATGGAAGATAGTTCTTCAAAGGAAAAGGAGGAAACTGATAAATACCAGCAATATGCAAGATTAATTCTTTTCTCCTCAAGAGATTTTATGCAAGCTGATTCTGCGTTAAAAGCGAAAGTGGAAAGTATTTTTGAGGAGAAAGATATTGATTCCTTATCTTTGTTTTATGCTAGTTTATTGGCAACAAACCCGAATCTTTTAAAAAGAGAAGATGCTTTTTCGTTCCTTGAATTGATTGCAACAAGAGAGGTTCATCAAGCGAAGTTTGCAACTCTTTTAGCTTGCAATGATGCGGTTTTAGACTTGCCAGATGCCTATGATTATATTCAAACACTTGCTAAGAAGGAGGACAGTAGAGGAAATTTAGATGTATTTTATGCTACTATGAATCATCCGAATATTCTTGCTCAAGAGAAAAAAAGACGGGATGCGATCATAGAAGAGGTGTCAAAAGCTTTCTTTCCTCAATTTGCTTATGATGTGGCGATCAATCCTTATGCTCTTGCTCTCCCGCAGGATGGCATCTTAACCTGTCTTAAAAGAATTGGCAGTATCGATAAGTTTGACAAAGCAAAGGCTTTCGAACACGTGATGACGAATCAAGGGATTGTGGAAAGAGGGTATGTTTTTCCGCTTATTGATATTCTCGATCAAATAAAAGAAGATGGAGTAATGCCTTATTTTTTATCGTTTGCTAGTGATATAGCACGAAATCCTAGGATCCAAAGACTAGAAAAAGATTATTATTTCGCTCTTGTAGAAACTTTTGCCAACGAGCCAAAGCGTCAAGTCTTGTGGGCGATGGAAACTGCTGTGCAGTCTAATTTTCTTTCCTTAGGAAAAGAAATTGTCATTCCTGTCCTTAAAATGCTTAAAAACAGTAATTTTCCCAATATTGTCGCTGCTACGATAAGTAATCCTAGAACCCTTCGGTATGCGAAAGAAGAGATTCTTCCTATTACGCAAATAATGACCTCGATTAAAAGAGAGAAGGAGAAAGATGAAAGCATTATAACAGAGGTTACCGGTAGAATGGCCCAATGTGAAAGAGTATTGAAACGTCCTGATCGATTGTCTTTAATTCAAGCGGTGGCTTCTTCCAAAGGAGAGTGGCAAGCGAAAGCCATTTTGGATCTGGTAGATCCTTCTCCTGAGATAGGATTAGGACTATATACAAATACGCTAGAATCATTAGAAAAAGAGTATCGTTGGGAAAGAATAAGAGATTATAGTAGTACCTTAATGAATATTATAGCTCAATCCGAAAGTAGTAGTGCTTTAAGTATTACACGCATCCTTGCTCTAAAAAAGATATTAAAGTATGGGAAACGACCAGTTTTATCATTAGCTAGAAAAATTTCTCAGCTTGGGGAGAAAAATGAATTTTGGAAATTGCAAGGCGCCTTTGAAGCTACTTTAAAAAATGATGAGTTTTTAGCTAGAGGGAAAGATTATGTCTTTGATTTTATGGATATTTTAGAGGCTTTGGATGAACCTCTTCAACTAAGAGTAGCTTGTAATCTTGCTCCTGCTACTAATGTATTGGAATTAGAAAGAGAAGATTCTTTAACTTTGATTGAGACGGCTGCTTCTTTAAAAGGAAAGGATCAACTAATTGCAGCCAATAATCTTGTTTTGGATCAAAAAGCTTTGGCTCTTGCTTATCCCGATCTCCTTTCTTTTCTACCGCTGTATCAGAAAGCCGAAAAAGATTATCAAGTAGAAGGCGTCGATGTAGCGATTCGCCATTGTTATCAATTAGAACCAGAGGATCGAAAAGAAATTATGACAACTCTTTCTTTCGTGGAAGAGCCAGAGGCAGTAAAAAAAGTTTGTGAAGAAATTAAGAAAGCCGATAGTAAAGAACGAATCACTTTAGCAGAAGTCAATGGTTGGGTAAAAGAAGAACAAGCTCGTCTTGCCTTACAAAAGCAAGAAAATCAAAAGCAAGAGGATGCCATTTTTCTTGATGAAATATCAAAAATACCGCTTACCAATGTGGATATTTATGACCTAGAACAATTGACGAATTTATTGCAACAAATACCCGAAGAAAAACAAGGCAAAGTGTTACAAAAAAGCTTTGAAAGAAGAAAAATAGTCAAAGAAACAAACTAGAAGGAGAGAAAGAAATGGGAAATAAGATTGAAATATTAAAATTTGTAAAGGATAGTCTATATGAATTAAAGAAGAAAAATTTTGACACTAGGCTCATTAATCTTGATGTTTTATTGAATCAAAAAGAAGAGGTATTTAAGACGATCTTAGAGAGTCGTGAAAAATCGCTTGCTCTTATCGTTTTATATTCTTCTTCTAAATTTACCCAGGCAAAGAAAGACTATCAAGCTCAAGTGTTAGATATGATAAAAGATGAAAAAGTAAAGGCTGGGAATGCTCTTTTTGCTAGCTTAATGGAAAGAAAAGCGGCCAAAAAAGAAAATAAACTTGATTTTGTCAAGGAAATTGCTTTGGCGCCAAGCGAAGAACAAGCTTTTGATGGTTTGACGGTAGGAGAAGCGAAAAAAGTGTTAGAAAAAGAAGATGCAATTGAATATGTAAGATATGTGACGCATTTGTCAGAAAGTTTTCAACGGGATTTTGTCAAAGAACTTGTTCAAGGTTATAATCAAGTGATGGTAAGTTCTTCTACGGTAGATCCTCTTCAAGCGGTGAAGCTTGCTTCATCATTAGAAAATGGGCAGCAAGAAAATTACCTCATTCAATTGCTACGTATACCCCAAATATGTCAAGATCCTCGCTTTTTTGACATTGTCAAAGCCTTCTTACAAGCCAAAGAAGAAAGAAGTCTAGAATTGACTCGAATGGTGGCTCAAAAGAAAAAAGTATTAAATCGAGAGGATGCGGTTGACCTTATTCGTATGTTTGCCTTAGCGAAAGATACCGGTTCGGCAAGGGAAGCTTATGAGGCTTTAAAAATCAATCGGGTGATGGAAAGAGAAGATTTAAAAGAAATATTAAAACCAATTATAGAAGCTCCTGTAAAAACAAAAGCCGAAGATATCAAAGAAGCAGCGATCAATTCTATTTTTTGTAATCGAAAAGATGTTCTTTTGATCGAAAATATGGTGGCTGAAAGTAAAGAAGATTTTCAAAATTATTTTGCTGCTCTTATGACTCGTTCCAAAGCGATTATGAAAAGAGAAGATGCTCCTCTTTGGATTAAAGCGGTAAGAGATGCTCAAGAAGAATATCAAGCCAAAGCGGGTTATCAAGTGGCAACCGGTGGAATTATAACTGCTACATCTTTTACCGAGGGTCTTTCTTATCTACAAGCTATTGTAGCAGCAAAAGGAGAAGACCAAGCGGATGAGGCCCGTAAATTTGCGAATGAAACAACCTATAAAAAAGGAAGTGAATATACTAGGATCATAGCGACTGCGAAAGATGGACAACAAGCTTTCTATGCTAGAACTTTTCTTGAGAGTAGCAATGCTTTGGTTTTAGATGAAGAAGAAAGAAAGAAGTATATGCAAACAATTTCCAAGACAGAGGAAAATTTTCAGTCCTTATATACGATGCAATCTTTGACTGAGACCCCTCTCCTTTGTCGAAGCGATGCGCAGGAGATTGTAGAATATCTTTCTACCATCGAAGATGAAAAAAAGGCAGCGTATGCTTTTAAACTTATTTATGGCTGTGTTTTACCATTAGAAAATGCTGTAGAGTTTATAGAGAAAACGACCGCTTTAAAAGAAAGATTAGAAAGACGAGTAAGAAAAGAGCAAGAACAAATGGATTTTGACTTTGCGGTTAGTGAAGTGATGGATGATTATCAAGGGATCTATCCAAATGACCAATTGGATAAGCTTGATGAGATGATAAATTATTTAGGAACAGTCAAAGAGCCTGAGAAAGTCTTAGTAAAAGCAATGCAACAAAAGCAAGAAACAAAAGAAAATAAATCCTAAAAGTAGAGTTTGCTTTTGATTAAGGAAAAGAACAAAAAGGGAATAGAAAATAAAATGGAAGGAAAAATTAAATTGTAAAAAATGTAAAATTATATTCAAAAATGTTGGCTTACGCTACCGTTTCTTCTTTAATCTTATCAGGATGCGGCGGTTGTGGATAAAAAAGGAGGAGCAAGATGCTCCAGTAAAGTTAGCGGCAGAACAGATCGTAGAACCTTATGAGCAGATCTTTTCTATTCCGTTTGAAGGGTTTGATAAAAAGGAGGATGTTATACAGTTACCTTCTCATCCGGGTTATGAAGTTTGTGGCTTTGGTCCTTATATCTCTCATTATAAATGGCTTTTTTGGGATGATACCGCTACTCATGGAGATGTTATATACTATACCAACACCGATGAAGTAGAAGTGACCTCTTATGAAGAGTTTGGTACTTTGACCGATCCGCAGAAGGAAGAGAATTTAGAAAAAAATGTCTTAGATAGTAATCAACATGTATTACTAGTGAAAGCGAAAACAACCGAAGAATATCAGACTTATTCGAATCATCCTGGCTATAAATTGCTTTTTAGCTTGTATCGATATGATTCTACTTATATGTGCTATACGAATATTGAACCTGTTTCTTTTTCGGACTATGAAATTGTACAAGGAGAATTAAAATCAACGGAATTTGGAACACCAGTAGAAAAGGAAAAAGAAAAAACTTTGGTAAAAGAATAGACAAAAGAAGAAAATTATAGTATATTATAGCTGTTACTTTCTCTTAGTAGTAGGAGTTCTTCCTTACACCTATTACCAAGTGAAAGCGAATCATTGATAGAAAGGAAGTGCGAAAGATGGCTTTAACAAAAGAAGAAAAGCAAAAGATCGTAAAAGAATTTGGACGGGGAGAAAAGGATACTGGTTCTCCAGAAGTTCAAATTGCTATCCTAACCAAAGAAATTGAAAACTTAACGGCTCATTTAAAAGAACATAAGCATGATTATCATTCAAATCGTGGTCTTTTAATGAAAGTAGGACAACGTCGTAATATGCTTAACTATCTAGCGAAAACGGATGTTACGCGTTATCGTGAAGTTGTGAAAAAGTTAGGTTTAAGAAAATAGGGCAATGGGCTCTTTTTTTCTTTGACCGAAGTTTATTTTGGAAAACTGTGGCTTTTTCTTTGGTTTTCTGTTATTCTAGTAATGGATGAAAAACCTTATAAAAGGAATTTTATGTTGTTTCGGAAGATAAGGACAGGAAAGAATCTTTTTACATTTGTATTTATTTCCTCCTTCTCTAACTAACAAGTAAAATGCTTTGAAAAGAAAGAAGGAAATAAAATGGCAAAGAAGGTATTTAAAAAGGAATTTCATGGAAAAGAAATTATTGTTGAACATGGAGAGTTAGCAAAACAAGCGACGGCTTCGGTGTTAGTTCGTTATGGAGATACGGTCATTTTGACGGCAGTTGTGGTGAATCCAAAAACGAATTTGTTGAGTGATTTTTTTCCATTAACGGTAAATTATCAAGAAAAACTTTATTCAGTTGGAAAGATTCCGGGAGGTTTTATTAAACGAGAAGGAAGACCGACAGAAGCGGCAACGCTAGCGGCAAGAATGATCGATCGTCCGATGCGTCCTTTATTTAAAGAGGATTTTAAAAATGAAGTGCAGGTGATTAATACAGTACTTAGTGTAGATCAAGATTGTTCACCGGAACTTACGGCCATGTTAGGATCAAGCATTGCTACGATGTTAACAGGAGCTCCCTTCGAAGGACCGATTGCCGGGGTAAAAGTAGGTTATATCGAAGGAGAATATATCATCAATCCCACACCAGAACAGCTAGAAAATAGTTTAATTGATCTAACTGTAGCGGGAACGAAAGATGCCATTAATATGGTAGAAGCAGGGGCAAAGCAAGTATCCGAAGATATTATGCTCGAAGGATTGATGAAAGGGCATGAAGCGATCAAAGAGCTTTGTCAATTTGAACAGGATGTCATCGCTGATCTTGATGTAGTGCCAATGGAATATGAAAAATTAGAGATTGAAGATGCTCTAAGAGATGAAGTTCGAGGTTTGGCCGAAAAAGATTTGGATGAGGCTTTAAGAATTAAAGATAAATTAACAAAATACGAGCGACTTGATGAAATTAAAGATCAGATTGTTGAGAAGTACAAGTTAGAAAATGAGAAAGAAATGGAAGAGGAAGAACTTGCGTTACTGCTTGTGAAAGTGCGGACCATTTTAGAGCAAGTAGAATACGAATTATTCCGCAAAATCGTGGTAGTAGAGCATATTCGTTCAGATGGTAGAAAAATGGATGAGATTCGCCCTCTTTCTACGGATATTGATCTTCTTCCTAGAACACATGGTTCCGCTTTGTTTACCCGAGGAGAAACCCAGTGCTTATCGGTTACAACCTTAGGGGCTTTAGGAGAGCATCAAATCTTAGATGGTCTATCGTTAGAAGATGAGAAACGGTTTATGCTTCACTATAATTTCCCAGCCTTTTGCGTCGGAGAAACCGGTCGTTATGGGGCACCAGGTAGACGGGAAATTGGTCATGGTGCCTTAGGAGAAAGAGCTTTATTACAAGTCATTCCTAGTGAAGAGGAATTTCCTTATACCATTCGGGTGGTATCCGAAATCTTAGAAAGCAATGGAAGCAGTAGTCAAGCCAGTATTTGCGCTGGTTGTATGAGTTTGATGGCAGCAGGAGTTCCGATTAAAGCTCCAGTCGCTGGTATTGCTATGGGATTAATCACTTCTGGGGATGATTATACGATTTTAACCGATATCGCTGGCATGGAAGATCATTTAGGAGATATGGACTTTAAAGTGGCGGGAACAAGAAATGGCATTTGTGCTTTGCAAATGGATATCAAGATCAAAGGCGTAACCAAAGAGATCTTAAAAGAAGCCCTTGAACAAGCGAAAAAAGCTAGAATAGAAATTCTTGATGTGATTCAAAAACAAATTAAAGAACCAAGAAAAGAAGTTTCGAAATATGCGCCAAAGACCATGATTTTCTATATCTTACCAAATAAGATTCGTGATGTTATTGGTAAGGGTGGTGAGATGATCACCAAAATCATTTGTGAATCAAGTCATGTGAACGATGTTAATAGCATTGGGGCTGTCAAAGTTGATTTAGAAGATGATGGTAGAGTGATTATTTATCATACCGATCAAGAGATTATCAACGAAACGGCAAGACGCATTCAAGAAGTCGCTCGCGAAGTCGAAGAAGGGAAACTTTATGAAGCGAAAGTCGTTAAGATCATTGAGTTTGGTTGTTATGTCGAATTATGGCCGGGTTGTGAAGGCTTCGTTCATATTTCTCAACTAGCGAAAGATCATGTAAAGAAAGTGGAAGATGTTGTAAAAGAAGGGGATACCATTATCGTGAAAGCCATTGGGGTAGATAAAAAAGGAAAACAAAATTTCTCAAGAAAAGAAGCCCTAAAAGAATTGCATATGGAAGACGAAAGACGAGAGAAAAAACAAGAGAAGGAAACAAAATAATCCTTCTTTTTCTTTTCCCACAATTTCCCATAAAGTGTTGATTGTTTTCCCAAAATTTTCCGGTATGATGAATATGTAAAGAAAGGAGAGTGGTCGCTAGAAAAAAGAAAAACAAAAGACTACCTAAAATCCCAATAAATAAATAGAGGAGATGATAAATAGAAAAAACAAGAAAATAGTGATATACTATTGGTGGTGATTATTGATGTACAAAGTATGTTTTGTAGAAGATGAGCTTGATTTGCAAGCTGTTGTAAAAATGTATCTAGAAAAAGCAGGATATGAAGTGACTTGTTTTGAGAAAGGAGCGGATGCCATTAATTATATTGGTTCTCCTGTGGATGTCTGGATACTTGATATTATGTTAGGAGATGATGTGAATGGTTATGATGTAATCAAAGCAATTCGAGAAAAGTATCCTGATGTACCCGTGATCTTTACTTCGGCTAGAGATCAGGATTTGGATCGAATTTTAGGCCTAGAGTTAGGTAGCGATGATTACATAACAAAACCTTATTCTAGTAAAGAACTAGTCTTGCGTGTTAATAATATCATTAAACGTGTATACCAAAAAAAAGAAAGTGATATCATTACTTATCTCGATTATGTCATTGATGTTGATCGTAGAAGAGTAACCCTTTCAAAAAAAGAAATAAAACTTACTACCTTGGAATTTGATCTTTTACTACTCTTTGTACAAAATATTAATAAAACCTTCTCTCGAGAAGAAATTTTAGAATCTGTGTGGGGAATCGATTACTTTGGCTCCGATCGAGCCGTCGATGATCTCGTTAGAAGACTTCGCAAAAAGATGCCTAAACTAAATATTGGAACCGTATATGGTTATGGTTATAGGTTATCACAATGAGATTTGCAGGAAAACTGAGCCATCAGTTATTAATCTTAATTGTCTTTATCTTTGCCGTTGTCTTACTAATGCTAGGCATCGTTTTACCCCAAGTCGTACTTCCGATCACAGAAAAAAATATTTATAATTACTTACGAGAGCCTCTTGAATTTGTTCAATCTGACATTGATGAAGACTTAATCTCAACGGAAATAGCCTATATTTATCAAATAGGTGACACGATCGCTTACAGCGATAATATTCACGATATTATTCCCTTTCGTGATGTTTCCGAGATTATGTCTGATTTTACCCAAGATTATGGGAAATTTGTTTACAAACACCAAACCTATTATTATTACACACTCCATAATAATAATGTTACAAAAATTGCTTTAACTGGTGATACCTATATTAATAAAACCAGGGCGGATATTTTAAATGCAATTCTACCAGTAGTATTACTAACATTCCTCTTTATTTCTCTTGTTTTAATCTTGTGGAGCAGCTTTATAGTAAAAAAGGTAGAAAAATTAAAACAAAAAATTGATAATATCGATAATGACAACTATGATCATAAATTAGAGTTTTCGATGGACGATGAAATGAAGTCCTTAGAGATGGCTGTGGAAGATATGCGGATTTCTTTAAAAAATCAGGAAGAATACCGCAACCAAATGTATCAAAATATTTCACACGACTTTAAAACACCTCTCACCGTAATAAAGTCTTATGTCGAAGCTTACAATGACAAGATCGAGGATGCTGATAGTGCTATGGCTGTCATTGAAGAGCAAACAGATAAACTAGAATTCAAAGTTCATTCACTTCTTTATTTGAATAAACTAGATTATCTGAAGGACAATATGAATGTAAAACTTACTCTTATTGACTTAAATAAAATTGTCTCTCGGGCGATTAAGGAATTTAAATTTAAAAGAAAAGATATTGAATTTATTGTCAATATTGATAAAAATAGTAATTTCTATGGAACAGAAGAGCACTGGGAAACAATTATTGATAATTTATTAGCAAATTTTATGCGCTATGCTGACAAAACCATAAAAATAACTGCCAAAAACAATCGTTTAACTTTATATAATGATGGTCCAAATATTGATCCGGCGCTACTAGAAGGAATCTTTACTCCGTTCCGGAAAGGAATCAAAGGGGAGTTTGGACTAGGTCTATCCATAGTCAAGAAAACCCTAAATATACTAGGTTATGATATTACCATTAAAAACGAAAAGAAAGGGGTATCCTTTCATATTTATAAGACTTCCAAATAGTGGGAGTCTTTTTTTAGTTTTTGGATAGACTAAGAAAGGGCGATTAGAAAATGAAAATATTTATAACAGGAGCTTATAGTGGTCTTGGTTATGCCATTGCCAAAGAAGCAGCCAAAAGAGGGCATATTGTTTATGCCGGTGTGCATAAAAAAGAGCAACTATCTTTTTTAGAACAAAAAGGAATGGAAGATGGGGTATTTCTGTTTCCCGTTTTATTTCGGTTAGGGGAAGAGAAAGATTATCGCATTTTAGAAGAGAATTCTTTTGATCTTATTTTCTTGCAGGCTGGGATTGCCGAAGGGGGAAGTCTGTTGGAAATGAATATAAAACGAATAGAAGAAAATTATCAGATCAATCTCTTTGAAAATTTAAAAGTGCTTCAAAAATACTTAAGAAGATGTCTTCTTACCAAACAAAAGGGCAAAATTTTCTTAACATCTTCTTTGGCTGCTTTTCTTCCTTTGCCTTATTTAGGAAGTTATACTTCTAGTAAGATGAGTCTATATTCTATAGGCAGAACGCTTCAAAAAGAATTAAAACTTCAGCAGTTAAAGGTAAGACTTTGTCTCTTTGTACCAGGAGCCTATCAAACAGGATTTAATGAGTATATGATTTTAAATAAAGAAAAAGATCTCTATTTTAAAGAAGAAGAAGGCAAGAAGATAGCCCAAAAGCAAGAGCAAATGTTTTCCCTAATCGAAGAAAAAGATTATCTTTTGCTTGCTCAAAGAGTTGTAAGAGCCATGGAAAAAGAAAAGATTCCCAACGATTTATCGTATCCTTTTTGGCAAAAAATAGGAATTAAAATTTATCGATTGATTTCGGCTTTAATTGAACTTTAGACCGTTTCACGCTATAATAAGAAACGTGATGTATATGAAGAAAGAAGAAGTAACCTTAGAGAGTTTTCTATTTCAATTTATTGAAGAAGAAAAAGAGAAGTATCAAGCGATCCAAGAAAAAGTAATCGAACCAAAAGAAGAGAATGTCAAATGCCCCTTCAGTCAAAAAGAGTTAACCGCTTTAGAAAAAACTAGTGCGAGTGTAAGAGAGGAGTTAACAGAATATGAAGAAGAATTAACGGAGTTTGTAAAAACTTCTCCCTCTGAGCTTCCGTTTGAAGAAGAAGGGAAAAAACTTTTTGGTCATGTTTATGGAATTGAAAGGAAAAAAGAAGCGGTAGAAGAGTTTTTAGATTTACAAAAGAATGATTATTTTACCGGAGAAAGGAAAAAAGAAGAAAAAAAGAAGATCTTTTTTGACCTAGAAAAGAACCAAAAAGATCAAAAAAAGAAGTTAAAAGAAATGGAAGAGGTAAGTGCGAAATTACAAAAGTTAGTGTCTCAAAGGATCACTTATCAAGAAAAAACAAAATGGAATTTTAAGAAACAACAAAAAGAGTTAATGTTGGCTTTTCTATTATTTATGACTTCAAAAAGATGGAGACGCGATCCTTCTTTCGGAAATACCGTTCTTCTTTCTTCTTTATTAGTAGAACAACTGAAAGCGATGAGTGAACCTTTCTATACTAAGCAAAGAATTGCTTTTTATGAAGATTATCAAAAAGAGCTTGAAAATGCTACCAAAGAGATGACTTCTTTTGGTCGTATTCTTGATCAAAATGTGAAGCAGATCGAAGCGGAAGGAAAAGATCTTGAAAAGAATGTAAAACCTTTTTGTTCTAAGGAAGAATGGGAAGAACTTTATGCTTTTTTCATGACGATTCAAGCAGAATTAAAACAATCCCAAGAAGAATTTTTAGAAACCCAAAAGACACTAGATGATAGCTTACAAGAAAATAAAGCAAAGGTAAAACAAAAAGAACGTTATAATTATGAAAATGGAATGATAAATTAGAGAAAAAGAAAAGAGAAGGGACATCTTCTCTTATTCCTTTTCTAAGGAACTATCACCAGTTTTATAATCAATCTGAATTCCATCTTGAACATTATAGACAAAGACATTGAACTTTACACCTTTGCCATCATCTTCTACTGATTTGGCTTCCATTTCGACGCCAGTTGCCAGTAAATTATCTCCTTCAAAAATAGGCGTAACACGGTATAAAACATGATTTCCTGTATCCTTGACATATTCTGCTACCTCATCTTCAAAAGGGAGCATGCCCTCGGTATTCATGGACCGAGTACAGGTAATTAAATTCTTTTCATTGGCATTTTCTCCTGTTAATTGATAACCGATTAAATGACAACGATTGTATAGATATTTCCCACTAACATTATCATATTTTACGGTATGCCAACCAGAAGGTTTGACTTGACCAATACTTCCTCGATCTTCTGTTGGCATTGTCTCTAATCCGACATTAGCGAATGCGACTCCACAACGTCCTAAAGAATCTAAATCACTATAATGTTCAAACGAAGTTGTTGTATAATCCGTTTTGCTAAAGTTTGGTTCATTGTTATTTAAAACAACATACAAATTTCCTTGGTAAGCTGGAATGTCATCCACTTGGTAAGTAGGAGAAGTTTCCTCTTGCTCAGGAAGAGCATAGGACTCCTGTGGTTCGATTGACTGGATAAACGAGGTTATATCATCCTTAAAAAAACTAAATAGGAAAGCAAAGACAGCCAAAATCAGAATGATGACTATTTTTCTTTTGCTTTTTCTTCTTTTCATATCTTTTCACCTTCTATTCTAATACCATTATAGCACAAGAAAAGAATAACTTATCAGGAAAAACAAAAGAAATTATAATTGGGCAAAAGAAAAAGAAGCATTTCAACTTCTTTTGATTCGATTATTTGGTTTTTCTTAATACTTTGCTTTTGCCCTCGCTTGCATATTTTTCTAGTTTTCCTAAATTCATTTTTCTCGCTTCTAATATGCTTATTTCTTCTTCTGCTCCAGCCTTAATAAGATCTTTGTTTTCTACAAAGAATTTTAATCTTTTCATATTGTCGGTTTTCTTTTTTGTTATTTTTGTTGCGGTACCAAAGCAAGCAAGACCTATAAGTGCACAAGCTGGAACGCTAGCAATAGGATTGATAAGATCATAAGTTAGTGCATTGCTCAATATCGTTGTTCCCAATAACGTTGCTATAATCGCTCCCGTAGAGATCGTTCCTGCTAAGAAACAAGTGTCATCCATTTTTTCTTGATAAATTTTTAGATTAGTGACTCTAATTTTCTCCTCTAGCTTTCTAGCTTTTTTCTCTTTTGTACCTTTAAACATAATATATATCCCCCTTTGTTAAAGTGCGCTTATTATACCAAAAAAATGATTTTGTCAAATTTCACCGGTTGGTTGTGATTTACAAGTTAAAATGTTCTATTTTTAGTTTCTTATATAATCGTAAAATCCATGAGGATAAATTTAAGAAAAACTATTGACAAGCACTTGTTTGCACATTAAAGTAAAAGCAAGTGACCGAGCTTATAAATTTCGGTTGTATCAGAGAGAAAACAGCAAAAAATTTATGAAGGAATATATAGATTCTACCTATGAATCTCTATGATAAAATTAAAAACTTGCTTTAGGGGAAAAGAACTTTTCGTGGTTATAAGACTTATTATTAATATAGATCTAGGAGCCATTTTATAAGCTGACCTTATCTAAAATGTAATTTTGAAAGGAAGAAAACTTAAGATGAAGAATATTACGATGATCGCTGCCGTAGGCAAAAATTTAGAACTTGGAAAAGATAACGATTTAATTTGGCATTTTAAAGGTGATATGAAGTTTTTTCGCGATCATACCTTACAGAAACCAATTATTATGGGTAGAAACACCTTGGAATCTTTACCGAAACTTTTACCAGAAAGAAAACATATTGTTTTAACGAAGAAGAATATAGAAATCCCTGGAGTTTTCATTGTTCATTCGCTCGATGATTTATTAAACTATATTAGACAATATGGAAAAGAAGTTATGGTTATTGGAGGGGCCAGTATATATCAGCAAATGTTGCCCTATGCCGATAAGATGTTATTAACAGAAGTAAATGCGGAAAGTAAAGCGGATGTATATTTTCCCGAGTTTTATCCCGAAGAGTGGAAAAAAGAAGTCCTAGAAGAAAAAGAAGAAAATAATATTACTTACAAACATTTAGTATATACTAGAAAATAAAAAAGATTGTTGGAAAAGGAAGAAGTTGACTTCTTGACCGTTTTTTAATCAAAAATTTTATTACGAAAAGATTACTCTTCTAGTACCTAGCAAACGTACTTTAAATGGAATAAACTAGTCATAAGAACAAATGGATATTAATCTTTTATTCGGTTTGTCTGATTTCTTGCTTCTTGTTCTAGAGTTAGTAAAAATTTCTTTTTTTCGATTCCCAGGGCATAACCTGTTAATGTTCCATTTTTTCCAATGACGCGATGACAAGGGATGATGATAGCAAGAGGATTGTGGCCGATCGCACTCCCTACTGCTTGGCAAGACATTGTTTTTCCTTTTCTTTTTTCTGCTAATGCTTTGGCAATCTCTTGATAAGTTGTTACTTTTCCATAAGGAATTTCTAATAATAGATGCCATACTTCTTTTTGAAAGGGAGTCCCTTGGGGCTCAAGAGGTAATTCTAAGGGATTTGGTTTTTGTCCCTTAAAATAACGATCAAGCCAATTGCTAGCTTGTTCTAAAATTGGATGATGTTCTTTAAAAATAGCTTTACTTATCAATGTTTCGGGAAAATATTTTTGCCCGTTTTGAAAGACTCCTAATAAAGCTTGATCATTACAAAGTAGAATTAATATACCAAGAGGAGAAGAGTAGGTTGTAACATAGAACATAAATACCTCCTAAATTTCCTTTAGTATAACATCGCTTGGAAGAAGAAGAAAGTACCATATGGCAAAATTCGAGCAAAAAAATGGTTGCCAAGAAGAAAAATATATGATACTATAAATTTGTTCGATGGCGAGATAGCTCAGTTGGCTAGAGCGCTCGGTTCATACCCGAAAGGTCGAGGGTTCGACTCCCCCTCTCGCTACCAATTAGAATATGAAAACAACCAAAAAGGTTGTTTTTTCTATGTTTTAATGCGTTAAAATAAAAGAAGTTGCAGGAAAATTGTTGAGGTTGACCACAAATTGATAAACAAAAAAGGAAGGTGCTATGATGAAATTTAATTCATTAATCCCTGAGTTAAGTGTAACAAATATTGAAAAAAGCAAAGAGTTTTATCTTTTGCTTGGTTTTCAAATAAAATATGAGAGAAAAGAAGATAAGTTTGCTTTTTTGGAATTAGAAGGGAATCAAATTATGATCGAAGAAATCAATGATCATTGGAATACTGAAAGATTAGAATATCCATTTGGGAGAGGGATCAATCTTAGTATGACGATCTCTAATATCGATGAATATTATCAAAAATTAAAGGATCAGAAGATCGTGTTTTTTAAAAAATTGATGATAAATCGTTATCGAGCAAATGAAACTATATATGAAGATAAGGAGTTTTTGCTCCAAGATCCAGATGGTTATTTATTACGGTTTAATAACTAGTTTTCTCTTTTTAAAAGTTAGCGGGTATTTTCCGTTTTTGATAAACTTTTAAAGCCGTGGCGCCTTTTCTTTGTTCTTTTTCCATGGTTAAGTTTTTCTCAAAAGCGAAGTTTACTTTTAATTCTTGGTAATCAGAGTTTTTGGTTTTTACTAATAACTCATCTCCCACTTTTAATACCACTTGATTTTGTCTGTTTTTTAAATATTCTCGGGAACTACAATAAAGGACATTTCCTTGCATATTCGAATAATCTAAGTAGCCTGGGATATGATTTGAAGTTGTAAGAAGGGCTCTATTGGGTCCAATTTCCGTTACGAAAGCATGATAGTATTTGTCTTGATGTTGTTCGGCATATTCTAACATTTTTAAATAAAGAGCTTCTTGTTCTGCCAGATCAGCTTGACGTTCCATGTAAGAACAATGTTCACAGATTATTTGTAATTGTTCTTGGGAAGGAAAGGCTTCTCGGCTTTTATTTTCTTGATAAGCATCCAATAGCGTTTGCACTTGCAAGTCAGGAAATCTTCTAATAGGTGAAGTAAAGTGAGTATAATCTTTTAATCCTAGTCCAAAATGACCGATATCATCTTCGGTAGAATATTCTGCTCTCGCTAAAGAGGTGAGAATAATCTTGGATACAATAGGATAACTACTAGAAGTAGCATAGTCTTTTAAAATACTTTGCAGAAGAAATTTATCCTTTTCGTTTTGACTGGCTTTTATTTTAAAATTTAAGATTTTTAATTTTTCGATTGCTTTTAAAACATTTTCATGACTGATCTCTTCATGAATCCGATGAATGGAAGCGAAGGGTAACCATTTTAAATAGTTGTCAACACAACAGTTTGCATAGATCATAAAATTTTCAATCATGCGACCAGCGGTTTGTTGATCAACAGCTTGAAAAGCAGTTACTTTTCCTTCTTCATCAAAGACGGCTTCAATGTCATTGGAAGCGAAAGGAAGATATCCATTTTGATATTTTCTTTGATCGATAATATTGGAAAGTTCTTTCATGAGGAAAAGATCTTTTTGAAAGGGAAGGTATTCTTCTTTTTTTGTTTTATCCGCTAAAAACTGATTTACCGAGTCATAGTCCATTTTTATTTTTGAGTGAATGACAGAATCAAAAATATCATAATTTATAATTTTACCGCTAGGATCAATTTCGATCTGACAAGTTTTCGTAAGGCGATCTACATTCGGATTTAAAGAACAAATGCCATTGGAGATCGAATGGGGGAACATGGGATTTACGGTATTTAAGAGATAAAGGGAGGTTCCTCGTTGATAAGCTTCCTCATATAATTTCATATCTGGTTTAATATAATGACTGACATGAGCGATATGAACGCCTAACAAATAATTGCCATTTTCTAGTTTTTTAAGACTGATGGCATCATCCATATCTTTGGTAGTTGGGCAATCAATCGTAAAAATAGTTTCATTTCTTAGGTCAATCCGATTTTTCGCTTCTTCTTCCGAAACCTCCCCTGGTAGAGCTTTGGCTTCATGGATGGTTTCTTCCCTAAAGGTAATCGGGAAACCCTTACTAATAGCGATAGAAGAAAGAAAGGTGTTTGGATCGTGAATATGACCAATTTTTCCAAGATAATTTCCTTCAAAACAATTCTCATCATATTGTTTGGTTCCAATATGAACGACAATACGATCACCATCGACTAACGATTTCATATCATGAGAACTAATACGGACACTGACTTGATTCCCGCCTGGAATTAAAACGGGTTTCAAGTGCTTGACTCCATCTTTTTCTTCTACTTCCATTACCACTTGTTCTTGGCCTCTTTTTAATACCTTTATAATATGCTTTCCTTTTTTACTGGCAACAATAGTATCACTAGGGAATGCTCCATTTAACTCATCTTCTTTTACAATATGTCTTTTCTCTTCCTGAGTAAGATAATAAGTGATTCCATGTGAAGAGTGTTGGAGCGTGGTAATATAATAATCGGTTGGGAAAGCAGTATAGGTATTCTCTTGGCGCCAAACTTTCCCCTCTAATTCTAACTGGTGTAAGGTTTTTAAAAGCTCTAATTGTTGTTTCTTTGTTTTGACAAGAAAAAAAGCGCGAATCTGTTTATAGTGAAGGGGTCTTTCTTCTAATAGTTTGAGAAAGAAAGGGATCACGCTGGCAGTATCGTGCTTTATGATTTGTTCAAGAGTAGGGGCGGAACCTTTTTTAACGATGACAAGATCATTCGGAAAAGGAGAAAAAGATCCGCGAACCTCTGCCTCTATTTTGACTTGCTCTTGTGCTAAAAAAAGATCTTTTCCTTTTGCTACTACTTTATCAAGATGATGCAAGGGAGTCAAAGGAAGAAAGTCCTTTCCATCTTTTTCATACATTTTTCCTTCCAATTCTAATTCCAAAAGGGCTTCTTCAAATTCCTTTTTTTCTTGAAAAGAGCTGACTTTCATCGCTTGCTTTAACTGTAAATAAGTTTTTTTCTCTTCTTCTATGAAACTTAGTATTTCTTTTTTCATTTCTTCTTTGTTCTTCATGTGTATCCTCCTAACGAAAAAGACAGGAATCCATCGATACAACTGTCTTTTTCTATCACCTCTTAATCATAGCATAACATAATTTTTTAAAATTTGAAGAAAAATTTATTCAACGGTAACTGCTTTCGCTAAATTTCTTGGTTTATCAATATCGCATTTACGTAAAAGAGCAATTTCATAAGCTAACAACTGAAGGGGAATAATAACGAGGAAAGGGACTAAAAATTCACTTGTTTTTTCTAAGAGTAAGACAGAATCAATATCTTTATCTTTGGCTAGCTCTTCATTGTTTGTAATAAGATAAATCTTCGCTCCTCTTGCTTTAGTCTCTTTTAAATTACTCATTGTTTTTGGATCTAAAAGGGGATTGGTACAACTGGCGATGATGGGAGTTGCTTCTTTGACTAAAGAAATGGTACCGTGTTTTAGTTCGCCAGCGACATAACAAACGCTAGGAATGTAGGAAATCTCCTTTAATTTTAGAGCGCCTTCCATCATAAGATCATAATCAAGGCCTCGGCCTAAATAGAAAATATCTTCTTTTTGATAAAGCTCTTTGGCTATTTTTTGATAGACTTCTCTATTGGATAGAAGAGGGGTTAATTTTGCTTTTAAATGTCTTAACTCTTCTAAGAACGTTAAAACTTCTTTTTCTTTCATCGTTCCTTTTTCATAAGCAGCTGTTAACGCAAGAAGGATCAAGATAGCCACTTGCGCCGTAAAAGCTTTGGTACTAGCGACGGCAATTTCGCATCCCGCTTGGGTATAAATCACTCGATCCACAAAACGAGCGATAGAGCTGTCTTTGACATTGATAATTCCTAAAGTGTCTCCTTCCTCTTGTTTTACCCGTTTTAAAGCAGCGAGAGTGTCTGCTGTTTCTCCTGATTGGGAGATAAAAATGACTAAGACACGAGAGGATAAAAATAATCTTTTATAACGATATTCACTCGCTAAACAAACATCAACAGGGATGGAAGCATATTCTTCTAAGAAATACTTTCCCACAAGACCAGCATGCCAAGCGGTACCACAAGCGACAATATCAATACGATCATACTTTTTTAAACTAGGGAGTTTTTTTAAGGAAGCAAGACCATCTTCTACAAAAGGTTCCATCGTTTTCCAAATGGTATCCGGCTGTTCCATGATTTCTTTGATCATATAATGTGGATAACTTCCTTTGGAAGAAGCTTCTTTGGTGGCATCATAATGCTTTTCTTCTTTTTGAAGAGGTTCTCCTTCTTTATTATAAAAGGAAATTTGATCTTGCGTAATCACAGCATATTCATAATCATCCAATAAATAATAAGTATTGGTATATTCTAATATTGCTGGAATATCACTAGCCATAAAATTCGTATCTTTTGATGAAGCTAAAATCAAGGGACTATCCTTTTTAAGAGCATATAAAGTTTCCTTTTCCTCTTGACATAAAAGACCAATCGCATAACTACCAATGGCTTCCTTCATAAAGACTTGAATTGCTTTTTCAACCGACTTTGTTTGCTGATAGTAATAATCAAGAAGAGCACAAGCTACTTCCGTGTCAGTAGAAGAACGAAAAGAATATCCGAAGGATTCCAATTTCTTTTTTAATTCTTGATAGTTTTCAATAATTCCATTATGAACAATGGTGATTTTGCCAACTTGATGAGGATGAGCATTTATCTCATTCGCTTTTCCATGAGTTGCCCATCTTGTATGACCAATTCCTATCGAAGCATGATCTTGTTTATTTATCTTTTCCTCTAAATCTTTAATCCTTCCTTTGGTTTTTGTAATCACAATATTATTTTCTTTTACATAGGCAAGGCCAGCCGAATCATACCCTCGATACTCTAATTTTTCTAATCCTTGCAGTATCATTTGAAGTGCTTGATTTGTTTTACTGGCTACCCCAATAATTCCACACATAAAATACATCCTTTCTTTTTAGAATGATATATGTTTTGTCATAAGAATTGATTTTATGTTTTGTCATATATCTATCGATTTTCTAAAAACCGTGATAACATCCGCCGAAATTTCGATCATTATCAACCTCGTCAACCTTTGGTTCTGGCGCTAGAAAAAGAACTCCTTTCTCCATCTTTTTCTTATATTCTATTTTATGTTTCTTTTCTCCCACTTGTCAAATATTTTGCTTTAAGTGTTGTCAAGAAAGAAAAAAGCGTGCTATAATAAGGACATGTTCACGTAGCTCAGTTGGATAGAGCGCTTCCCTCCGAAGGAAGAGGTCGTGGGTTCGACTCCCGTCGTGGACACCATTTGATAATTTTCCCTTGTATTACAAGGGTTTTATTATGCTTTTGCTTTTTTTGCCTCTTATTTTGTTTAAAAATATTAGTTAAAATGTTAATGCCTTTTTTCTTTTGACTTTTTAGATATTTTATTCTACAATAAAAGCATTCTGAAGGAGGAATAATATGTCTAATACACTTTTTTCTACGACGTTAACTTCTGCTACTTGTGGGGCTTGCGGTACGACAAGTAGTACTTTGAATGAAACGGGAAGAGATCTTTTGGCTGCTACTGGTATTTCGGCCACTTGCGCTGCTACTGGTATTTCGGCCACGACAGCTTCTGCCATATCTCCTTGGGCTCATGCTCCTCTTGCTATGGAATGTGCCGAGGAATATGTGGAATCTTTATCCGACGAAGAACTAGAAAAGCTGATTGCCTTAACCGATGACAAGTTAGTAGAGTTGACTTGTGATAGTGAGAATGAGGTAGCAAAGGTGAAAACCTTAAAATAAGTGAAAAAGATGATGGAAGGAAAGAGAAACAGAAAGGAAGATCTGAGGTTAATATTCCGCTTTAAAAGTATTACGATTCCAAAAGATCTAACAAAAGAAGAGCAAGAAAAATATCTTAGGGAAATGTATAAGCGAAAAAAAGAATTACATGAAAAGTTAGGGGCTTTAACCTTTCGCAAAATAGTTTTGAAACTAGAAAAGCTAAAATTTAAAGGGATGAAAAAAATTATTCCTAACTTTATGACTTATTATGAAAAAATATGTGATTTTAATACCAAAAGAAAAGTGAGAAAAGCCAAAAGTAGTGAGGAAGTGGAAGGTATTGAATATCATAATAAAATAGCGAAGTTAAAAACAAAAAAAGAGTGGAACAAAGAAGAGAATCGAAATTATCATATCGATGCAAGGCATCCTGTTCAATTGATCAACTATTTAAAATGGAATAAAAGAGTTCATCAAAAAGGATTAAAAAAAGATTTCCTTTTTCTTTCTCTTTTTACTTTAGGTTCTTGTTATTCCTTGCCTTTTATGGTACCACTCCTCGTTGTGGCAGGGGTTAGTACTTTGATTGATTTAGAGTGTATCAATTTACAAGAGCATAGTATCGCCGAATATGAAATTTGTAAGCCGCTATTAATAAAAAAAGAAAAAAGAGATTCCTTAAAACGAAGTCAAGAATATCAAGAAGCGAAAAAAATAGTAGGGGAAGCGACATTAGAAAATAGAAAGATTTTGACGGTGGAAGAAGTAGTAGGGAGTATTAAGACCAAAGAACAGGCAGTTCAACTAAGAGAATGGGCTATTTCTATGCAAAAAAGAAATCAAGCACAAAAAGACCAAAACAAAATATTGGTAAAGTAGGGAGCAAGAAAGAAATCCTTGCTTTTTTTGCTTTAAAGAGGCTCTTTCTTTTTTTATCAAAAAGCGTTATAATATAGCGTAACAAAAGGGGGGAGCTTGGCAATGTATCAATTTTCAAATGATGATAGCTTAAAAGCTTATTTAAAAAAAGAATCCGAAAGACTTCATATTAGTATTACGAATCTTTATAGTACCTTTTTTTCAAGAGATTTATTGTATCGAATGAGTAAGATTGATCGGAGCAAAGATGTTATTGTAAAGGGTAGTTTTGCGCAATTAGTACATTTACAGAAAATGGTGCGACCAATTACGGATATCGATTTAACCAGTACGATTTCGCATCATGATCCTTTATTAATTTTAGTGAATGCTATGTGTATCAAAGAGCAAGATCATGATTTTGATTACAGTCTAAGAGGAGTACCAAAAAGAACCAATACGGGAATCATTAAGATCCCTATTGCAGCTAAATTTGGTAAAATTAATCATCCGATCGGTATTGATTATCGAGAGAATCATCCTTACATTTATGAAAAGCAGAAAAAAGTAGTGCCCAAAATATTTACAAGAGATGAAGAATATGAAATTGTTGTCGCTTCGATGGAAGAGACGTTAGCAGAAAAATTATGCCTTGTGGTGGCAAAAGCGAAAAAGAAAGAGGTCTTAAATACGCGGTCCAAAGACTTTTACGATATTTATCATTTGCATGGGGGAAATTATGATCTGGATAAATTTTCTTATTATTTTGAAAAAATGTTTCCCGAAGTCGTGGGCGTTCGCGATATCAATGAAATAGAACCTGACTTTCTAAATACAAATTATGTTCAAAGACATCAACCGGTGTGGGATAGTAATAAAAAGAATTATGAGTTTTTGGATGATGATGTAGAGTTTAGTGGAGCCGTATATTACACCAAAAGTGTCTTAAAAGAACAGATTCAAAGAATTAAACAAGGCAAAAATAAAGTGTATCAACTACATTAAAAGTGTATTTTTGATACATTTTTTTCATATAAATATGTTAGAATAGAAAGGGAAAAGGAGGATAATGATGAAAGAAGTAATTTTAAAAATAGATGGTATGACTTGTAGCGCTTGTTCCAATGGTTTAGAAAAGTATTTGAGAAAGCAAAAGGGAATTGTAGATGTGAGTGTTAATTTAGTTTTGGCACAAGCAAAAATTAGTTATGAAGAGCCTTTAACTTTGAACGATCTAGAACGTTTTATCAAAGAAGACGGTTTTAAGAGTTTAGGAATTTTCCATGACTTTGAAGAAAAGAAAAACAAACGTTCTTTTTATCTTCTTCTTATTTTTGCTGTGTTAGCGGTTATTCTTCTTTATTTTTCAATGGGACATATGATTGGTCTTCCCATGCCCGCCAATTTTAATCCGAGCCAGAAGCCGATTTCCTATACCATATTAATTCTTCTACTTACCATCCCTTTTTTTGTTTATGGAGTAGATATTTTAAAAAATGGCATCAAAAATTTAATCCATCGGATGCCTAATATGGACACCCTGATTTCTCTTGGTGTATTGGCTAGTTTCTTTTATAGTTTTTATGAAACTAATTTAATTTTTCAAGGTAAAACGGAGTTAGTGATGAGTCTTTATTATGAGTCAGTCGCGATCGTCATCTTTTTTGTAAAGCTAGGCAGGTTTATTGACTCGAATCGAAAAGAAAAGACCAAAGATGCCTTAAAAGAATTGGTTCAAATTACTCCTTTAAAAGCTTATTTAAAAGAGGGAAAAGGAGAAAGAGAAGTTACGATTGATGAAGTCAAAAAGGGTGATCTTTTAGTTTGTAAACCTGGGATGAAAGTGGCTGTTGATGGCGAAGTGGTTTCGGGAGAATCTTATTTAGATCAAGCCTTTTTAACGGGGGAATCCGTTCCTGTTAAAAAGAAAAAAGGCGATCAGGTGTTAGCAGGAAGTATCAATCAAGATGGTTATTTTGAATATAAAGCCCTTCGTATTGGGAAAAATTCTACTATTTCAGAAATGGTGCGCATGGTTATGGAGGCTGCTAATACCAAAGCTCCTATGGCAAGGTTAGCGGATCAGATCAGTCAGTATTTTGTTCCGATTATTCTTGCTCTAGCTGTTCTTACTTTTCTTGGGTATCTTATAACAGGTTCTTCATTTGGTACTGCTCTTAATTATTTTGTAACCGTCTTAGTCGTAGCCTGTCCTTGTGCTTTAGGATTAGCAACACCACTTGCTTTGGTAATTAGTATTGGAGAAAGTGCCAAACATGGTATTTTAATTAAATCGAGTGAAGTGTTAGAGAAAGCTTGTCAAGTTGATACCATTTGTTTTGATAAAACGGGAACTTTAACCTATGGAAATTTAAAAATATCAAGAATTTATTATGTTCAAAAAATGAAGGAAAGAGATCTTCTTACCTTGGTTGCCAGTTTAGAAGCGAAAGGGACCCATCCGATTGGGAAAGCTTTTTTAACGCTAGCCAAGGAAGAAAATTATGATCTTGCCGAAGTAAGTGACTTTAAAACACTACCGGGTATTGGACTAGAAGGAAACATAAAAGGGCAAAAGATAGCGGTAGGTAGTCATAAACTGCTAGCTAGAGAAAAAATAAAGGATAGTTATCAAGAAGTGGAAGATAAATTCCGCCGACTTGGCAACAGCATTGTCTATGTTTTATTAGATCAAAAGGTAGTCGCTGTTATTGGGGTAAAAGATATTGTCCGTGATAATAGTATCCCTATGATTCGCCGCTTGCAAAAACAAGGTAAAGAAATTATTATGTTAACAGGGGATAATGAAGGAACCGCTTCGATTATCGCTTCGCAGTTAGGCATTCAAGAAGTAAAAGCAGAAGTAACGCCAAAAGAAAAAATGAATTTCTTGAAAGAATTGCAAGCCAAAGGAAAGAAAGTTATGATGGTAGGGGATGGGATTAATGATGCTCCTTCTCTTGCTGGAGCTTATCTTGGGGTTAGTATTGGAGGCGGAACGGATATTGCCAATGATTCTAGTGATGTCATTTTAGTTCATAACAATTTAAAAGATATTTTAACGCTTTTTGATATTAGTAAAAGAACAGTAAGAAATATGAAACAAAATTTATTCTGGGCTTTCTTTTACAATATTTGTATGATACCCCTAGCGATGGGAATTTTTCATCCCTTTGGTTTAACCTTAAACCCTATGATAGCAGCTCTGGCCATGACTTTGAGTAGTCTTACCGTCATATTAAATGCTTTAAGATTAAAAATACCGAATAGAAAGGAAGAGGAAAATGTTTGAAAAGAAAAAACAAAAGATTATAAAAGTAGACGGAATGCATTGTGAATCTTGTGCGAAAAGAATAAAAAAAGCACTTGAAACAAAAAAAGAGATCAAAAAAATAAAAATTGATCTCAAGAAGAAAGAAGTTATTCTTACTTATACGAATTCTTTAGACGAACAAGAAATCAAAAACTTAATCGAAGATTTAGGTTACCAAGTAACCGAAATAAAAGAAGGATAATTTATACTTTATCTTTCTTTTTTGTTTTTATTTTCCCAGCGACCACCTGATAAGAATTATCTTTTAAATAAACATCTTTTTCAGAGAAAACAGGGTAGAGAGAATCAAGAGAATTATGGTTGATCGCAACAAGCTTGATTAAGGTTAATTCTTGTTCTTTCGTGGCTCTTTTGCCATTGATCTTTCGAATGGGCAAATCAATCACAGCCACATCTGTACTAGGATAAATCTCATAATTACAATATCCTGCAAAATCAATAATGAGATTCTTATAATTATAAATACCAGGACGATATTCATAAATAGAAGGATGTTCTAATTGACCTTTCTTTTGCTCAAAATCTTCTACTACTTTTAGTTGTTGCTCCAAAATAAACTGTTTGATTTTATTCTCGTGTTGGGCTTGTTCAAAGACATTTCCCAAGGAAATAAAATTGCCTTCTGGATCCACAATTCCTTGTCTTCCTTTGGGTAAATCTTGATAAGAATAAACTTTAAATATTGTATTCATCGTCACTTGCTCCTTTATATAGTTTATGATACCGCAAAAAAATGATACTTGTCTATAGAAAAAAGATATGATAGAATTATTTATGAGATGCCGATATAGTTTAGTGGTAAAACAGATCCTTGGTAAGGATCAGCGGACAGTTCAATTCTGTCTTTCGGCACCATTGGGAAATCTGTTCGAAAAGCACGAACTTTTGATATAGGAATCAATCAGAAATGATTGATTTTTTCGTTTTTATGAA
>ERZ1090866.99-NODE-99-length-38272-cov-21.003794_pt1 | contig 38272 bp, 57 predicted proteins | sample MGYA00478477_ERZ1090866 | MGnify/ENA primary metagenome ERZ1090866 (study PRJEB33644, sample SAMEA5815737) | chicken gut metagenome | biome: Chicken; feature: Gastrointestinal Tract; material: Caecum | place: Ireland | collected 2019-01-01 | study: A study of the... | reverse complement strand
TGGGCTCGGAGATGTGTATAAGAGACAGACGGAGGACTGAGAAAACGGAGGATTGAGAACACGCACACCATAAGCAAAGACATTCGACTTTACAATTCGGACTGCCTGATTGGAATGTCCCGGGTGGAAACCGGAACCGTAGACCTGGTACTGTGCGACCTGCCCTATGGGAGTACAAATTGTTCCTGGGATACCGTAATTCCCTTTGAACCACTGTGGGAGCAGTACCGAAGAATCCTCAAGCCGCGCGGTGCGCTGGTGCTGTTTGCGGCGCAGCCCTTTGCAACGGACTTGATCAACAGTGCCAGGAAGCTGTTCCGGTATGACCTAATTTGGGAAAAAAACGCACCGGTCGGCTTTGCAAACTGTCATAGACAGCCGCTGAGGTCTCACGAGCTGATTCTGGTGTTTTATAGACGTCAGCCTACGTATCATCCGCAGGGATTGGTTCGGCTCGATACTCCCATCATGCGGCGAGGTAAGCGTAGCGGTTCCGTGTATAAGGACCTGGGGAAAGCAAGTGTGCAGGAATATACCAACTATCCCCGCTCGATCCTGAGATTTCCCAACCGAGCGGAAAAACGGTATCACCCCACCCAGAAGCCGGTAGCCCTGCTGGAATATTTGGTGCGAACCTATACGGACCCTGGGGAGTTGGTGCTGGACAACTGCATGGGCAGCGGCAGTACCGCCGTTGCGTGCCTGAATGCCGGGCGGAGGTTCGTGGGATTCGAGCTTGAGGCGAAGTATTATGAGGCCGCCTGCAGACGGGTTGCGGATCGTGCGAAACAGTTGACGGCGGAGTGAGAGCGGAGGAGTCAAATGGTGCGGCTTGACTGTGGCCTGCGGGGCGCCCGGAAGTATTGTACTTCGTACCCGGGCAGGTGTTGTGGGGATTGCCCAGCACGGGGCCTCTGCGACCGGGCCTGCCGGAATACGCCAGAGCGGTGTGGGTACGCTGTGCCGCGGGAAACGTGCCATTTTTATAAGCCTTCAAAAATTATGGGAAAGTGAGGGATCCGCAATGGCGGGTAAGCGGCAGCCGCTGGCTGTGCTGCAGGCCAACGGAAGGAAGCATTTGACAAAGGCTGAGATTGCGGAGCGGTCCGCAGAGGAAGTCCATCTGGAAAAGCCGAAGCGGCTCTCCGTTCCCACATGGCTGCCGGAGGACCTGAAGGGGGACTTCCGGAAAATCTCCAAGGAGCTGCTGGCAGCGGACCTGGGCGCATCACAGCTGGACCGGGACACCATCGGCAGGCTGGTCGTGGCGCAGGCGCAGTACACGGCAGCCACCCGCATGGTGCGGGACATGTTGGACCAGGAAAACGCGGAAGACTGCGCTGCCTGGTCCACCCTGCAGGAAAAGTATTTCAAGCAGGCCCGGGCCTGCGCAAATGATCTGGGCCTAACCATCAACAGCCGGTGCCGTCTGATTGTCCCCCAGAGAGGCGGGCAGGCAGAACATGAAAACCCATTCCTGGAGCTGATCTCCGGAGGAGCTGAGCGCCGTGCCTGAGATGGTATGGCTGACACCGTTCATCCATGTCCCTGTCCCGGAGGATGGCGCGGAGCTGCGATACAGCCAGGATGCTGCGGACCAGGTTCTGCGGTTCTTTGGGCTTCTGGTATTCGGGCAAAACGACTGGGCGGGCAAGCCATTCCAGCTGCTCCCCTGGGAGGAGCAACTGATCCGGGAATTTTACGGCGTCCAGGTGCGGGACGATGACGGCACTTGGGTGCGGTATCGGCGATACCTGTACAACGAGATCCCCAAGAAGAACGGCAAAAGCGAACTGGCGGCAGGACTTGGACTTTATCACCTGTTGGCGGATGGGGAGCAGCTGCCGAACGTTGGAATTTTCGCGGTGGATAAGGAGAACGCCGATATTATCTATAAATGCGCCAAGTACATGGTGGAGCACACCGCCCTGAGCCAGCCGGCCCACCGGCCCCTGGCCTGGTGCCGGGACAGCGTGCGGGAGATCCGCACTCGGTTCGGCGGGGTGATGAAGGTCTACTCCGGCGACGTTGACAACAAGCACGGGCCTTCCTTTTCCGCCATCCTCTGCGATGAGCTGCACGCCTGGAGCGGACGTGCGGGCCGGGATCGGTGGAACGTGCTGACCACCGGCTCTGATGCCGCCCGCCGGCAGCAGACTGTGCTCGTACTGACTACGGCGGGCAATGACCCGGACCGCACCTCCATCGGCTGGGAAATCCACGAGAAATGCCGGCGGATTCTGGCGTGGCGCCGGGGAGAGCCGGAACGCCCTCTGGACGTGGATGACACGGAATGGCTGCCGGTGATGTATGGCATCTCGGTGCTGACCGGGGATGACCCGGACCGGATCGCGGCCCTGGATATCTACGACGAGGCGCTGTGGAAAACCTGCAACCCCTCCTATGGCGTGACCATGCGGGCGCGCAAGTTCCGGGCGGAGGCCCGGGCGGCCAGACAGAGCGAGGCGGCGGAGCGGAATTTCCGGTGGCTGCGGCTGAATCAGTGGGTCTCTACAAAGGACGTGGGCTGGCTGCCGTTGACGCTGTATGACAAGACGCAGATCGGCCCCTCCGCCAAGGCGGAGCGGGATGCGTGGATACAAGAGCACCTGATCGGGAAGACCTGCTATGGCGGTCTGGACCTGTCCGCCACCACGGATTTGACGGCCTTTGTTCTGGTATTCCCGCCCCAGGAGGGGTTGGATACCTGGGTGATGCTGCCCCGGGCCTGGCGCCCGTTGGACGGCGTACTGGAGGCGGAAACGCACGACCATGTCCCATACCGGGACTGGGAGCGGGCCGGCTTCCTGACGCTCTGCCCCGGGGACATGATCGACTACACTATGGTGGAGCAGGCTGTCTATGAGGCTGTGGAGCTGTTCGACCTGCGGTGCGTGGGCGTTGACCCGTTTATGAGCCGGACCCTGGTATCCCGGCTGACGTCCCCCGTCAATGACGCCGGCGAGGAAAAGCCGTGCGTAAGGTGCATTGACATCCCGCAGGATATCCGGAGGATGTCGCCGCCCACCAAGGAGCTGGAGCGGCTGATCCGGGGGCACAAGATGCTCCACATCCACAACACCTGCGCCCGGTGGTGCTTTGGCAATGCCCGGTGCTATGTGGACGCCAACGAAAACCAGAAGCTCATGAAGGACCGCAGCATCGGCCGCATCGACATTGTGGTGGCGTGGGTGATTGCCCTGGCCACAGCCATTGTCATGCGGGGGCAGAAGGATTATGACACGCGACATTTGAGAGAGGACTGGGGCTTATGACAAAAGAGGAGCGCCGGGAACGGCGTGAGGCGCGGCGGAGAAAGGCCGCAAATCTGCTGGGGCTGTATCTGGAGGACCTGCTGCTCCTGGCTGGAAACGGCTGTTTTACGGCCGCCGCGGCGCTGGCTGCCGGCTGCGCGGCCGCCCTGGCAACGGCGGGCGTGTGCCTGACGGTTTACGCGCTTGTGGTGGCCCGGTCCGCCGGAAGGAGGTGAGGGGATGCTGCTGCGCAATGCCATGCGCCGCCCGCGGGCGGTGGAGTACGGCAGCGTGTCGTGGGAGGACCTCAACCAAAAATTCCGGAAGATCTTCCTCTCCGGCGGGCCGTATGACACCGGCATCCGGGGTGCGGAGCGGCTGAGCCCCGTGGCGGCGGCCCACCGGATTCTGTGCAACGACTTCGGCATGATCCCGTTCTCCCTCTACCGCAAGAACGGAGACGCCCGGGAGCCGGTGCAGGACGCCGGCCTGGACGCGGTGTTCAAGGTCCGCCCAAGCGTGGACCGGACGCCCTACATGCTGGGGCGCACGGTCATGTCCAACGCCTTCTGGCATGGCTTCGGCGCCGTGTGGAACCGGCGGGGACCGGACGGGCGGATCCTGGAGCGCATCCCTCTCCCATCGGACTGCTGCTCTATCCGGCAGGACCAGACAACAGGGCAGTATTTCTACGAATACAGCGTGGACGGCGTGTTCCGGACGTTCTCCGGGTACGAGCTGAGCTTCCTGTTCTTCGAGAGCTACGACGGCATCCGGGGCCGGGGCTTTCTGAACCTGGCCCGGGAGACCATCGGCGCGGAGGGCGCCGCCCAGCAGTACGGCCGGAAATTTTACCAGAACGGGGCCATGATCTCCGGGATCGTGGAGGTGGACACGGATCTAGGGAAGGACGACCGGGACAAGGTCCGCAGCGAGTTCGCCAACTACAACCCCTACGGCGACGACGCCTTCAAGGTCGCCGTGCTGAGCCGGGGATACAAGTACACGCCCATCGGCCTGAGCCAGGCGGACAGCCAGTACATCGAGAGCCGGACCTTCAGCGTGGAGGAGGTGGCCCGCTTCTCCGGGGTGCCCAAGTCCATGCTGCAGAGCGGCAAGGAGAGCTATGAGAGCAACCAGCAGCAGCGCATCGTGTTCGTCACCGATGTCCTGATGCCCTATATCGTGCAGTGGGAGCAGGAGAACACCTACAAGTGCCTGCTCCGGCAGCAGCGGGCGGAGGGCCTGTACTTCAAGGGGAACCCGGCGGTGCTGCTGCGGGGAGACGATAAGAGCCGGGCGGAGTTCCTGACCACAATGATCCAGAACGGTATGCTCAATCCGGACGAGGCGCGGGCCCTGGAGGAGCGGGCGCCCATCCCCGGCGGCTGGGGGCAGACGTTCTTCATCACGAAAAATCTGGGCTCCATGGAGTCTGTGGCGAAAGGAGAATCGGGAAATGGCTGATATTTCAATCCGCGGCGAGCTTTGGGATGACGACAGCGCGGACGTCCTGCGGTGGTGGGGGTTCCGGGACATCACGGCCCCCATGGACATCCGGGCGGCTCTGGAGGCCGCCGGCGGGGACGAGGTGACGGTCCTGGTGAACTCGCCGGGTGGAGACATGACAGTGGGCGCGGAGATCCGCTCCATGCTCCGGCGGTATCAGGGCAAGACCACCGCCCTGTTCCAGGGCTACGGCGCCAGCGCGGCCACCCTGGCTGTGTCCGCCTGCACCGTCATCCAGAGCGAGCCGGGGGCGCTGCTGTGCTATCACAACCCCAGCGGCGCCGCGGAGGGGGACTACCACGAGATGCGGCGCAGCGCGGAGGCCCTGCGGAACGCCCGGGACTGCATCCTGGAGATGTACACCGCCCGGAGGGCCAGCAAGTCCCGGGAGGAGCTGATCTCCCTGATGGACAAGGACATCTGGATCACCCCCACCCAGGCCAGGGAGTACGGCCTGATCGACGAGATCGTGACGCTGGAGGGCGTCACGGAGCCGGAGGGAGACCCGGCGGCATTTGTTGCGGCGGCCGGGCGCATCCGCTTGACGGCGGCCATGCGGGAGCAGTACCGGCGCCACGTGGCGGCGGACCGGGAGGCCGCTGCGCGAGACTGTGAGGCAAAGCGCATCCTGGCCCGGCTGGGAACGCTTGCAAAATACTGAGAGCACGGAGGAGCGATTATGGACTACATGGAGAAGATCACAGAGCTGCGGGCCAGCAAGGCCAAGCTCAACGAACAGGCCCAGGCCCTGGTGCGCGAGGGCAAGTTCGAGGACGCCAATCAGCTGGCGGACCAGATGGAGGGCATCAACAAGCAGATCCAGGCGGTGGAGCGGCTGCTGGACGAGAGCCGGAAGAACGCCAAGCCCCTGGACGGTCAGTACGACGGCATCCTCCACAGCGGCGAAGGCGCCAAGCCCGGAGACGACAAAAAGGACGCGGTGAAGCCCTTCGCCACTCTGGGCGAGCAGCTGAAGGCCGTCTATGACCTGCGGAAGGGTCTGGTGGCGGATGAGCGGCTGGAGAAGGTGAACAACGCCGCCGGCATCACCGGAACCAACGGCCCGGACGGCGGCTTCGCCCTTCAGGAGGACTTCGCCGGGGCGATCCTGGAGAGCGCAGTCCAGTCCAGCCCTTTGCTGAACCGCCTGGATCGGTACACCTGCTCCAGCGCGGCCAACGCCATGCGGTGGCTGCACGCGGACGAGACGGACGTCTCCACCAGCGTGTTCGGCGGCATCCAGATGTACTGGGCGGCGGAGGGCGCCACGGTGGCGGCCAGCAAGCCTCGGTTCCGGGAGATGAAGCTGGACCTGGAGAAGATGATGGGGTTCTGTTACTGCACGGACGAAATGCTGCAGGACGCCGCCTTCCTGACCGGCTTTGTGGGCAACGGCTTCATCCTGGCGGCGGACCGGCTGCTGACGGAGAGCGTCATTGCCGGCGACGGCGTAGGCAAGCCCCTGGGCCTGCTGAACTCCGGCGCCATGGTCATAGTGGATAAGGAGACCAGCCAGGCCGCCGGTACGTTCCAGGGTGCCAACGCGATCAAGATGCAGGCCCGGGCCATGCCCAAGGGCCGGGAGCGGCTGGTTTGGCTGATGCACCCGGATCTGGAGGAGCAACTGCCCTATCTGTCCATCCAGAGCGGCGAGGCGGCCAAGTTCCTTTGGAATCCGGAGGGAGGCCTTGGCAACTTCGACACCCAGCGGGTGCTGAACAAGCCGGTGCTGTTCGAGGACAGCTGTCCCGCTCTGGGCAGCAAGGGCGACGTTATGCTGGTGGATCCCATGCAGTACATCCTTCTGAGCAAGGGCACCGCCAAGCAGGACTGGTCCATCCACGTGGAGTTCCTGACGGACCAGAACTGCTTCCGCATGGTGTTCCGCTGCAACGGCGCCCCCAAGGTGAACAAGCCCCTGAAAATCAAGAACAGCGCCAAGACCCGCAGCCCCTTTGTGGCGCTGGCCGCCAGAACGTAAGGAGGAAACCGTATGAATCGCATCTGTGAAGAAGTCCAGTTCCTGGGCGTGTTCGCGCCTCAGGAGGTGGCCACGGCCACGGAAAAGACCAGCGCCTTTGTGGACGCCTCCGGCGCGGACGTGGTGGAATTTTTGATCTACACCGGCGCCCTCTCCAGCGGGAAGAAGCTGACCGTCGGCATCCACACCTCCGCAGAGGCCAGCGGTGGCAGCCCGGAGAAGGTAGGGGACGCGGAGTTTACCGCCTCCGGCGCGGAGCCGGGCCTGGCGGTGGTGAGCTACCGGGTACAGGGCGGCCGGGGCCGCTACGTGGGCGTCAGCTTCCAGCATGACGCCGACGCGGGCGTGGACTGCGCCGTGGTGGCCGTGGTGCGGCCCGCGTACCGTCCCCCGGAGGACGGCTGGAAGCTGGTGGTGTGAGCCATGGGAGCCTGGAGCGAGGCGCTGCGGAACCGCCTGATGGCATACTGCCGGATCGATGTGCTGGAGGAAGGGGACGAGGCGCTGCTGGAGGGGCTGTACCTCTCCGCGGTGAGTTACCTGGACCAGGCGGGGATCGCGGAGCCGGAGGAGGGGACGCCCCGCCGGGCCCAGTATGACCTGTGCGTCAACCATTTGGTCCTGGACGGCTACGACCGGCGGGGCGCCGCGGCCAGCGGCTCCGCCCCGGCGGACAACCCCGTATTCCGGCGGATGCTGGTGCAGCTGGGCGCCTCAGAGCCGGTATCCGATTCGGACACATAAAGCGAGCCGCCCCGGCGGAGGCCGGGGCGGCGGGGGTTATGATCGTGACCGCTCGGGAGCGGGGCCATATTCGCGCTCCATGGCGCTTCTGGTGACGATCCACTGTTTTCCATATTTCTGCGCGTCTACGCCCTCCACCAGCTTATGGTAGGCTACCGCCTTGCGGAGGGTACTCTCGCTTAAATTCCAAATGTCTGTGGCATCGGAAAAAGACAGAAGGCTGTCAAATGGAGAGGACACCGGAACGCCGTTTTCCCAAAGCTCGGCACCATCCAGGTCAATGTCATCATTCCAGGAAATACCGTAGCCGCCGGGGTCTGCGTGTACCTGGCTGAACAGCCCAGGGACATCCCGCAGGGGGGCAAAAATGGGCATCCGCTGGATCAGCGGGGCCATGTCATACTCCCGGCAGCATCCCTCTGTAAAGTGGACCAGCAGCCGGTAGTTTTCCAAGGGCGTCACGGACTTGATCTTATGAAACATAGACTCACTCCTCTCTGTTTCATGCCGGACCGCGCCCCGCTCATACGAGCGGGGGCAGCGTCCGGAAGTTCTGCGTGTTCCACATATCCAGGAGTTCCTGCTGGTGGGCGGCCATCCACTCTCGTACCATGGCCAGCCCCTTTCCGGGGAGGTCCCCCTCGATCATGTCCAGCGTCTGGATGTCGATGACTCCGTTGTAGTCGCCGTACAGCGCGTGTATGTGAGGCGGATTGTGTTCCTTGCCCAGCAGGTACATCTTGATGGTCAAGCCGTAGAACCTTGCGATCACTGGCATTTGTAAGCCCCCTTTCTGATTTTTATTATATCACGATACCGTGAAATGTCAAGGAGAAATCTCAAAAAAGGAGAGAATCTATGGCGGCTATCAGCGCGGGGGAGCTACGGAACCGGGTGGAGGTGCTCCGCCGGGCGGAACAGGTCAACTCCCTGAATGAGCGGACATACAGTTATGAGCCGGAGCGCCGGGTGTGGGCCAAGATCGTGCCCACGGCCGGGCGGGGCGAGGACCTGGAGGGGGACATGGAGCGGGCGGAAGTGACCCACCGGATCACCGTGCGCCGGGCCTCCATCCCGAATCTGACAACGGACCTGCGGCTGCGGTACCGGGGGCAGGTCTATGAGGTCCAGTATTTTTACCCCAACTACCGGGACAGCGGATTTGTGGATTTGTTTGTAAGGCTGGTGATTGAAGATGGCATCCACGGGATTTGACACGTCGGAACTGGCCCGGCTCGCGCGGCAGATGGGTCAGGCGGGGGAGGACCTGCGCAGGCAGGTCAAGCCATTCCTGCGGAAGGAAGGGACGAAGCTCAAGAGCCTAACCGCTCGGGAGGCTCGCAAGGTGGGAAAAAAGACCGGGAAGTACCGGAAATCCATCAAGCGCGGCAAGCCCTATGTCTATGGGGGGACCAACGCCATCCGTGTGTACTCCTACGCCCCCCACGCGCACCTGATCGAGGAGGGGCACCGGATGGTGACCCATGACGGTCGGGAAGTCGGTTTTGTCCGGGGACACCATGTATTCGAGACCGCTGCCAGGAACTTTTCCCCCCGGTTTCAGGCGGATTTGGAGGACTTCCTGGATGAGGCGGTGAGGGACCTGTGATGACACTGGAAGCGGTCAACAGGGCGGTCTGCGCCCTGTATCAGCAGGCCCTGGACGCTGCCGGCACCGGCGCCAAACTGGTGGCGGAGGACGTGTCCAAGCCCATCATCCGGCCCAGCGGCAAGGTGGAGCTGGAGGACGGGACGGACGCCCGGCTCCTGGCCTCCGGCCGGGAGCGGACGGTGACCTTCCGCCTGTACTACTTCGCCAAGGACCGGGACCGGCCTAAGCTGGAGAATTTGGCGGTGCGGGACGCGGTGGGGGCGGCGTTCCTGGACGGGCTCACGGTGGGGGACACCTACCTGGGCATCGACGAGGGCGTGTCCTTCACGGTGACGGACGGCGTGCTGGTGTGCGCGCTGGACCTGACGCTGACGGAGCCGATTCCGGAGGCTGAGGCTGATCTCATGGAAGAGCTGAATTTGGATTTGGAGGTAACATGAAATGGCTGTAACACTGCCGAAAATTCTGGTCACATTCATACAGCTGGCCACATCGTTCATCCAGCGGTCCGCCCGGGGGATTGCGGTGCTGATCGTGCGGGACGACACCGCCGGGACCGGGAAGACATTTTTCCAGTACGGAGACGCCACCCAGGTGAGCGACGCGGAGTTCACCACCGCCAACCAGCAGTATATCAAGGACGCACTGTCCTTCGGCCCGCTGCGGGTGAGCGTGGTGAAGATCAAGACCACGGACGATCTGGCGGCCGCGGCGGCGATCTTCACCCAGTATGAAAAGACGGGCTGGGTGACCTTCGCGGAGGGGACCAGCGACGACTGGACGGACCTTTCCAGCTGGATCAAGGCCCAGGAAGCGTCGTATAAGAGCTGGAAGGCCGTCTGTTTCAAGGCCACGCCGCCGGACTCTATGCACATCGTCAACCTGGGCAACGAGCAGGTGACCTTCGCGGACAGCCGGGGACAGGTGAGCGGCGAGAAGTACTGCGCCTCTCTGGCGGGCCTGCTGGCATCCTGCAACGTGGAGCAGGGGGCCACCAACAAGCTGTGTCCGAATCTGACACGGGTGACGATGCCGGAGGACCCCGACAGCGTGGTGGGCGCCGGAACCTTCCTGCTGATCAATGACGACGATGAGGTCCGGGTGGGGGTGGACGTGAACACCCTGACCACCACCAACGGCACCACCCTGACGGAGGACATGAAGTACATCGAGACCGTGGAGGCCATGGACATGCTGCGGGATGACATCACCGCCACATTCCGGGACGAGTACCTGGGCAAGTACCGCAACAGCAAGGCCAACCAGATGCTGTTCATCTCCGCGGTGAACTACTACTTCGACACGCTGGCGTCAGCCGCCAGCAACTACGTGCTGAATCCAAACCATGACAACAAGGCCGGCATTGATGTGACTGCCCAGCGGAACGCCTGGATCGGGTCCGGGAAGGCGGAGGCGGCAGACTGGGACGACGCCACGGTGATGGCGACGCCGTTCAAGCGGATGGTGTATCTGGCGGGAGACGTGCAGATTCTGGGCTGCATGGGAGGCCTGGAGTTTGCCGTTACCCTGATGTGAGGAGGACGTATGAGCAAGAGAACAGAGAAAATGCTGCACGGGTCCTGCAGCGAGGTATATATCAGCGGCGCCCGGGATGATCTGGCCACCAAGATCGAGGTGAAGGTCACCGGCGATTTTGAGGACGGCGCATTCTGCGGGGATTACGGGACCTATCCCATCTACAACGGATACGCCATCGAGGGAACCATCACCGACAAGAAGCAGGACAGCTCGCTGGAGACCGCCATCACGGAGGGCTACCGTACCGGCATCATGCCGGATATTGTACTGATCACCGCCCTCACCAATCCGGTGAGCAAGCAGACGGAGCGGTGGAGCATTTCCGGCGTGGTGTTCACCGAGGTAGCCCTAGCCAACATCGAGGCCAAGACCTCTGTCGAGCGGGAGCTCCCCTTTAAGGCGGAGCGGTGGAAGAACCTGGAGGCAATCTCATGAGCAGGAGAATCACATTTGACGAGCTGGTGGCCCGGCGGGAGCAGCGGGAGGCGGACCGGCTGAAGGTGGGGATGCTGACCATCCCCGGCACCGGCGTGGGCCTGGAGGCCCGGATGCCGACCCAAAAGGCGGTGCTGGATCTCTATGGCGAGCTGGGCGGCGCTCAGACTGCCCTGGAGGCGCTGCGCTGCGGCAACCACGCCCTGTACGTGTGCTGTCCCCAGCTGCAGGACCGTGCCCTGCAGAAGGAGTTGGGTGTGGACGAGGACCCCATGAGCATCCTGGACGTCCTGTTCACGCCGGTGGAGCAGGACCAGCTGGGCGGCGATGCCCTGCGGTTCCTGGGACTGCTGCCGCCGCTGCCGGATAAAACCAAGCCTGCCAGCTCCGATGGGGAGCCGCCCGCGGACCCGGGGCTTGAGACGGTAAAAAACTGATTGCCCGCGACCCCCTGCTGGAGCTGATGGCGTTTTACGCCGTGCGGGGCGTGCCGCTGGATGTGCTGGCGGCCGCCACACCGGCGGAGCGGGGCTTTCTGCAGGGGGCGCGGGCATTGTACTACGAGGAACAGGCGGCGCTGCTGCAGGCGGCGGTGGCGCGGACGCTGACGGGAGGCGGGCGGCATGGCGAATAGAGTCATCAACACCATCCTGAACCTGCGGGACAACATGTCCGGCGGCCTGATCCGGGCGGCCCGGAACACGGAGGGCGTCACGCGGGAGATGGAGAGCGCCACCCGGAGCGTGGTGGCCTTCAAGAACCGGTCGGTTTCCGCTCTGGGCAGCGCCACCAAGAGTTTTGTCAAGTGGGGTGCTGCCTCCGCCGGTGCCGTAACGGCGGCGTTCCTGGCCATGGACAGCGCCACGGAGGAGTACCGGATCGCCCAGGGCAAGCTGAATACCGCTTATGAGGCGGCGGGATACAGCGCGGAGACCGCGGCCACCGCCTACAACGAGTTTTATCAGATCCTCGGAGACACGGACACGGCCACGGAGGCCAGCCAGCTGCTGAGCAAGCTGGTCCAGAACGAGCGGGATGTGACGAAGTGGACCCGGGTGGCCGCCGGCGTCAGCGGCACCTTCGGCGACAGCCTGCCCATCGAGGGACTGATCGAGGCCACCAACGAGACGGCTAAGGTGGGCCAGGTCACCGGCGTGCTGGCGGACGCCCTGAACTGGGTGGGCATCAGCGAGGACAAGATGAACGAACGGCTGGAACGGACCTCCAGCGAGGCGGAGCGGAACCAGATCCTCCTGGAGACGCTGACCGACAGCTATTCCGATGCCGCGGATGCCTTTTACCGAAACAACGAGCAGCTGGTCCAGTCCCGGAAAAACCAGGCGGCCCTGTCCGCTATGACGGCGAAGCTGGGCAATGCCAGCGCCATTGCGAAAAACAGCCTCGCGCGTCTCTTCGGCGTGCAGGAGGACGGCAGCATCCGGGCGGGCTCCGCCCTGGCCTGGCTGAACGACCGTGCGGAAAGCGTCCTGGCTAAATTCCAGGAGTGGAGCCAGGACGGGACGCTGGATGCCCTGGCCCAAAAACTGGACCAGGGGCTGGCCAAAGCTGGGGAACTGGCGGGGAACGCCTTCCAGTGGGTGTTGGACCACGGCGATACCATCAAGAGATGGGTGGTGGGCCTGGGGACAGCCCTGGCCCTTGTGAAAGTAGCGCAGTTTGCCAGCGGCGTGATGAACGCCGTCAAGACCGTGAAACTGTTCGCCTCCACTGTTGGGGCCGTCGTTGCGGCAAATCCGGTTGTGCTGGCTATTGCTGGAGCCATTGCGGCGATCTCGCTTCTAGTTGCCAACTGGGACAAGGTAAAAGTGAAGGCCGGGGAACTGTGGGACTGGCTCAAGACGACCTTTGGAGGTATCAAAGACAGCATTGTAGGTGCATTCAACTCGGCAAAGGAGGCGGTGGGCAGTTTCTTCTCCTGGATCGGAGACAAACTGTCCGCTCTGGATGACGCCATCGAGAGCGTGCCGGTCATCGGCAGCATCTACCGGGGGATCAAGGGCGCGGGCAGCTGGGTGATCGACAAGGTCACCGGCCACGCCACCGGCACCAGCTACTTCCCCGGCGGCTGGACCCGGGTAAACGAACGGGGCGGCGAGATCATGCGCCTGCCCGGCGGCACCCAGATCATCCCCCATGACGTATCCCGCCGTATGGCGGGCGGCACGACGGTGCAGGTCTATGTGACGGTCCAGGGCAATGTGATCGGCAATCAGGCTTACGCGGAGAGCTTGGGCGAGACGATTGCCCAAAAGCTCCTGCGGGCGCTGCGGAACAGCTGAGGAGGCTTCATGTACCAGGTGATCCTATCCATCAACAACAACGAGGAGGTGGCGGTGCTGCCCGCGGTGCCCACGGACCTCGGTCCACAGATCCCCCAGAACAACGGGACGTATGAGGGCCTTTCCGGGGATTACAACACCCTGGGGCCCATGGGCCTTTGGGAAATGACCATTGCCAGCTTCTTCCCCGTCGGCCGGCGTTACAGCTTCATGCCGGCAGACGCCTGGACGGACGGCTGGAAGTATGTGGACTTCTTTGAGCGGAACCGCCCCAGGATGCTGCCGTTCCGGATCATCATTCTGGACGGGGGCGGCGTTTGCCGGATGAACAGCCCATGCTCGGTGGACCAATTCGAGTGGCATGTCAAGCGGAACGGGGATATCTCTTACAGCCTGACGCTGCGGGAATACCGCTTCATCTCCGGTGCGAAGTGAGGAGGGGCCATGGGAACGCAGTATGTGGACGACCACCGCTTTCTGCTTTGCAAGGGCAGCACGGTGACGGATATCACCAGGGCGGTCAGCCAGCCGGAGGCCCGGGACGAGCTGGACGCCCTCAGCGTGGAGCTGACCTTCACAGCGGTCCGGAACAACAACCGGGACAAGTACATGCACTGGTACGGCATCGAGCCGGGAGACAAGCTGCGGGTGGTGAACCACGGCCGGGAGGTCTTTTCCGGTGTGATCCTCACCGTGGGGCTGGACGGCACGGTGACCGCCAACGACATGGGATGGTATCTGACAAAATCGGAGATCATCCTGCAGCTGGCGGACGCGGCGGCGCCGGACGCGGTGCGGCGGATGTGCGCCAAGGCGGGGATCGCCGCCGGAACCATCGACCTACCGCCCACCCGAATCTCCCAGGTGTGGGTAGGGTCCACCCCGGAACAAATCCTGGAGGACATCCTGGCCATCTGTTCCGCGGAGACGGGGCTCACCTACCGCCGGCGGGTCCGGGAAGGCGCTCTGCAGGTGGGGCCGCTGCCGACCACCCCTATCATTGCCTACCACAAGCCCGCGGAAAATTTGGGGGCCTTTGATATTACCCTGGCAAAGGGAAGCGTCAGCGGATCAGACTCCATGGCCGAGCTAACCAACAGCGTGGTGCTGGCCGCCGGAGGACAGTCCGCTGAGACGCTGGGACGGGCGTACAACAGCGCCAGCATTGCCAAATACGGCCTGCTGCAGGCAGTGGAGACTCTTTCCGGAGACGAGAACACCGCCCAAGCGCGACAGCGGCTCCAAACGCTGCTTACCCAGAGTGACAGGATTGCCCGGGAACGGTCCGTGGATGAAATCTGGGGGGCGGACGAGGTGGAGAGCGGCATCCTTTTGCAATTCCGGCACAACAGCTATGGCGTGACCGGGGTGCAGCGGGTCACCGGCGTCACCCACCGCTATGGGCACCCCCACCTGATGAGTTTGACGGTGGAGGACCCCCAATCCCCCCGGGCCGCCGGCGGCGGGGACACCATTACCGTTTGAGGAGGACAGCATGGGTGCATGGGACTATGAGCTGGCCCGGGAGTTGCGGGGCCTGGGGCGGGGAGCGGGCAGGACGGAGATCCTGGAGGGGACGGTGGTTGCCACCAGTCCGCTGACCGTCTCCCTGTTCGGCGGGGAGGTGATGGCGCCGCCGGCGCCGCTGCAAACGCTGTTCTGCGCCCAGGGATTTTACCGGGACGCGGACAGCGGACATCTGGAGCTGGAGTCCTGGAAGTCCGGAGACCGGGTGTGCTGCTGCTGGATGGGCAAGACTGTTGTGGTTCTGGGCCGGCTTTCCGAACCGGATGAAGCGTTGGATGTGAGGTGATCTGTGATGGCGGAGATGTTTCCGACGGTGCCGGGGCGCATCCCGGCCCAGGCGGCGGAGGAGATCGGACGGGCGCCGGCCTTTGACAGCGGCACCAACCGGTTTCTGCTGGTGGACGGCGCCCTGGTGGAGCGCACTGGACGGGAGGCGGTGCGGCAGTGGTTTGACCTGATGCTGCGGCAGCAGCCGAACCGGGTGCCCATCTATATGACGGAGGCCGGCGCGGCGGGGATCGGCGTGGACCGTCAGATGATCGGCAGCAAACTGCCATCCGGCCTGATCGCGGCGGAGATCGAGCGTAATGTGCGGGAGACGGCTTCCTATTGCCCGGCGGTGCGGGCGATACGGGATTTTGAGGTGACGCGGCAGGGGCGCCGCTGCCATGTGGCTTTCACGGCGGTGTTGTACGACGCGGAGACGGTGGAGGTGAGTGCGGATGTCTGAGACCCTGGAGACCATGCTGGAAGCAATGCCGGACAGTTACCAGAAAACCGTGGGGTTCCCCACCTATGACCTGCTGGCGGCGGCCGCGATCCCGATGGACGCCTTTGCCCAGCAGCTCAGCGACACGGAGCGAAAGCTGGACCCGGAAGAGCTGACCGGCGCGGAGCTGGACAGCTATATCCTATCCCGATCCGGCCTGGAACGGAACCCAGCAACCTGCGCCGAAGGCGTGCTGCTGGTGACTGGAAACGGGACGGTACAGGCCGGGGATCTGTTTGAGTCCGGCGGCGGCGTCCAGTTCGTGTCGACGCAGACGGTGGAGATCATCGGAAGCGGAGAGGTGCCGGTCCGCTGCGTGACGCCGGGTGCGGTCGGAAATCTGCCGGCGGGCAGCATCACCATGATGCCGGTGCAGATCGCCGGGATCGTCAAGGTCACCAATCCCGCCCCGACGGCGGAGGGCTATGACGCGGAGACGGACCAGGCATATTATGACCGGTTCATCCTAAATCTGCAGACACCGCCCACCAGCGGCAACCAGTACCACTACCGCAGCTGGGCGCTGGAGGTCTCCGGCGTGGGGGGCGTGCAGGTCTACCCCCTGGGCCATGGCGCCAATACGGTGGACGTGGTGATCATCGACACAGAGGGCAAGCCGGCCAGCGAGCCGCTGGTACAGGCGGTCCAGGAACACATCGATCCCGGCAGCAAGGGGATCGGTGAGGGAGAGGCCCCTGTGGGCGCCTACTGCTATGTGAGCGCGGCCACGGCACTAGAGCTGGATCTGTCCCTGACGGTGACAGCTATGGCCGGGAGCGAGGAGGAGCAGGTGACGGAAGCAATCAAAGCGGCCATCACGGCATACCTGAAGGGGATCGCGTTTGATCAGGACTATGTGAGCTATGCGCAGATCGCTGCGGCCATCCTGGACGTACCGGGCGTGCAGGACTTTGAAAATCTGACAGTCAACGGCGGGACCGGCAACGTGCCGGTGGCCGCCCGGCAGGTAGCGGTCCTGGGAGAGGCGGCGGTGAGCTATGGTCCATAATCTGCCCCAGCAGTATCGGCTGGACCCTTGGGTGCTGGATCTTGCGGCCGCCATGCGCCTGGTGCTACAGGGACAGGAGGAGCGGGCGGACAGTATCCTGCGGCAACTGTCCCTGGATACGATCACCTGGGCGCTGGAGATCGAGGAACGGCTGACAGGGATCTCCCCGCCGGCAGGCGCTACGCTGGAGGAGCGGCGAAGTGCGCTAAAGGCCAAATGGCGGAGCCGGGGCAAGGTCACGCTGGAACAAATCCGGCTGGTGGCGGCCAGCTGGCCAAGCAGGTTCGTGGAGGCGTCCTTTCTCGCTGGCGTGATTTATTTGGATATTGTCAACCTGCAGGGCAGCGCGGCGGACATCGCGGCGGCAGTGGACCTGGTGAAGCCGGCCCATCTGCCGCTGCAGATCCGGGAGAGACAATACGCGGGGACGGCAGTTTATGCCGGCACCTTCCCCCGTCAGGGGGACACAATGATTTTATGGAAGGTGGACTGCACATGATCCCTGAAATGAAATTGACAAGCAAGGGCGCGGCGCTGCTGGCGAAGGTGCCGGCGGGGGCGGCCGTGCCGGTGACAAAGTGGCAGATCGGCACCGGGGCGCTGACAGCAGGAAGCAGCCTGGACCGGGCGGCGCTGGTGGCGCAGCTGAAGGAGCTGCCGGTCTCATCCGTCACAAACGAGGGCAGCACTGCGACGATCCTGGGGCAGTTCACCAACACCGGGATGGAGGCTTTCCCCTTAGAGGAGTTGGGATTGATGGCCACGGATCCGGACGAGGGAGAAGTCCTGATCTGCTATGGCAATGCTTTCGGAGCCGGAGAGCAGATCCAGGCGGGGACGGTGCAGCTGCGGGAGTTCGTTTTCGGCACAGAGCTGACCTTTTCGGGAGAAGCCAATGTGACGGCGGTAATCCAGCCGGCGCTGGTGTTCATTCCCCAAAGCGAGAAGGGGCAGCCGAGCGGTGTGGCCAGCCTGGGTTCCGACGGTAAAGTCCTGCCGGAGCAGCTGCCGGAGATGGACGTCTCAACCGCAATGGCGGACTTTGAAACTAAGGATTCCCTGGGGGATGCGGATGGGATCGTCATCACGGACAACGCGGCGGAAAACGCTGGAAAGCGGGTGCTCTGGAGCAAGGTCAAGGAGCTGCTGGGGAAACTGTATGTCCCGCTCACGCGGAAGATCAACAACAAAGCTCTATCCGCAGACATCACACTCTCAGCTGCGGACGTGGGGGCGGCCGCGGCGTCTCACACCCACGCACTGGATGCCCTTACCGGGATCCTGCCGGTCAATAAGGGCGGCACTGGCCAGAGCTCACTGGAGGCCCTGCTGGCCGCGCTGAAGCAGGCCGGCGCTGTCCAGATCGCCACCGGCTCCTACGTCGGAACTGGCACTTTTGGGGCCGATCATCCGTGCAGTTTAACGTTCGATTTTTCACCCAAGGCAGGGATTATTTACAAATACGGAAGTTCAAACGAAGTTTCTGATACGGATCGACTTATTTGGGCGGGTGGCGTATACGGATTCGGATTTCAGGTTGGAAATTTCAACCACTATTCCGCAAGTTTTACTTTGAGCGGCAATACAATCAAGTGGTATGTCGTAGAGTCCCACGCCTCATCTTGGGAACCAGGAGAATCCAGCCTCATTATGGGACAGCTGAACACATCGGGTCAGAGATATCAATACGTATTCTGGGGGTAATCGTTCGATTTTGTGCCTAAGCTGGTCTTTGCATTTGCATATTATGAAAATCCGGATCCAGGAGGGAACCATGCCCGGTATATCCCCCTCGGAAATGGGATCGAAAATCATGACGAAGATGCCTGTCTGTGCGTATTGGATACAAGCAAAATCGGCACGGACTATACTGCCGGCTTTGGTCTCGGGTATATACATTCCCAAAATAGTCTATGGGCAAAGAAATCACCTGACGGCAGAACGGTTTCTTGGTATAACGCATACAATTCCAGACTGGGGCCTGAGATGTATCAGTTTAACACCTCTGGGTGGGAGTTCTTCTTTGCTGCCATCGGATAGATGATGATTTGTTACCCAAATGCGATCCATCCATATTCGGTCCCTACTGCATTGAGCTGGTATGCGGTGCTGTCGACCTCTACAGGCTGGCCATTTCCGCTCTTCTGCGTGTATTTGGCATACCAGCGCAAAGTGTTATTTTGGAAGGCGGCATAGTACTCCAAAACGTACTCATAGGGATATGATCCGCCGCCGCTTTGATAACCAGCGGCGAAGGGAAAAGGATACTTTTGAAAGGTGGCTGTGAGATCTCCGGGAGAAACAATACTCTTGTTAGCAAGCGTCTGTGAGTTCCAAGCCATACCGCTGAACCCAGCGCCAAATAGCCAAATTAAGGTGGGTGAAAAATCGAACGTTTACCTAATCGCAAGGAAACTGTATTTTTGACCGCTGACATTCTCTTGATAGTATAGTCCATAGCCTCCCGTTTCCTCGCTATACCAGCTGAGTTGTGTGCCCTCCAACTTAAATACCAAATTTGCACTACCTGGATATGAAGAACTGCTGTTGAGTGACTGATTTTGGGACGTCTGCTCCGCAAGCCATAAAAAACCAGATCCACACGAATTGGAGTTAAATCCGCTCGACGCACTGGCCTGCTGGACGATCACTAGCTTGGGCACAAAATCGAACGAATATATGCCGAAGCGAGAAGCGTAGGAAGAGACGCTGGCCCGCCCAAAAGCAGGCCAGCGTGCGGAAAAAGGGCTTTGTAATCTGCAACAGATTTTGTCAGCTTGCCATTTCGTTGCAATCTACGGACCGTTTTATCCCACGGGCAGCGCAAAAACGGACAAGCGTGGAGCGGTCGACCTTCAGCGAGCGGGCAATGGAAGCGTAGCTGTTTCCGAGATCCAGAAGCGTTTGGATGACCTCCTCTTTTCCGGAAAGTTTTGTGTGCTTGCCAAGCGCTCCTTTGGGGCGGCCAAGGCGGATACCTTCAGCACGCTTGCGAGCCAGAGCGTCCCTCGTCCGCTCAGAGATCAGCGCCCGCTCGATCTCAGCGGCCAAACCAAAGGCAAACGCGAGGACTTTGCTGGTGAGGTTATCTCCCAGGCGCCATCCCTCTTTGATCGTCCAGATCCCACATCCCTTGCCCAGGCAGTACGCCATAATCGAGAAGATCATAAGGAGGCTCCGGCCCAGACGGGTGATCTCGGTGGAGATGATGGTGTCGTCGCTTGTGACGCTTTGGAGCTGCTTGCCGAGTTTTCGCTTGTCGAAGTGCTTCATCCCGCTTGCGGTCTCGATGATCCAGTCATCAATGTGGATCGGCGGGTTTTGGTGGGCGCAAAAATCCTCGATGGCGAACATTTGGTTTTCGACCGTCTGCTTCCCGGTGCTGACTCTGACATAGCCCAAATACATAATCAATCCTTCTCTCTATTTTTTTAATGAATCAGGAGGTATGCGTATGAGAATTATACACACGAGTCCTTCCCCTGGCGGGAGCTATATGATCCAGGAGGGGTCCTTATCTGCACTGCCGGATGGCTGCGCCATGGTTCCGGATGAGCTGGACCTAGCCGCTTTTTATGAGGCAAAGGGTTTTATCTTCCCAACATTTGAGGAAAATGTCATGACTGGATACACCGTGAACCAGGAGGCGCTTAATACCTGGAATACGGCACACCCGGCCCCCAGCCCATCAGAAGATCTGGAGGTTGCCAAAGAGGCTAGGATCGCAAAGTCCAAGGCGGATCTGGCGGATTACCTGGAAGCCCATCCGCTGCAATGGACAGACGGTGAGTATTACGCTATCACCGCTGAAAAGCAGCAACAGCTTACCAGCAAGCTTATGGCGGCCTCCATGGCCCAGCAGACATCCACACCGTACACCCTGACCTGGAACTCCACTGGAGAGGTGTGCAAAGCGTGGACACTGGAGGAGCTGAGCGCCTTGGCCTTTGCCATTGACGCCCGCGTCACAGCCCTTGTGACGTACCAGCAGACCCAGGAAGTGGCGATGCGAGACGCAGAGAACATGGAGGCCCTAGAAGCCATTGTGGTGGACTACGACAGCGTGGGGGCGGCCGCATGAGCCGGGCGGGGCGTTGGGTGCTGTCCGTGCTGATGTGGACCTGGGGCGGCGCGGCGTACTTCCTGTTGGAGGTGGCCTATAAAACTGCGCGGGGAGAGCCGGAGCGGATCAGCTGGACCATGCTGGTGCTGGCGGCCATCCTCTGCATTCCCATCGAGCGAGCCGGGGCGGAGATGCCCTGGGATGTGCCCCTGTGGATGCAGGCGGCAGGGTGCGCAGTCCTGGTGACGGCGACGGAGCTGATTGCCGGGCTGATCCTCAACGTCTGGCTGGGGCTGGGTGTGTGGGATTATTCTGACCTCTGGGGTAATCTCTGGGGCCAGATCTGCCCGCAGTTTGCAGCCATCTGGTGGGGACTGTGCCTGGTGTTTATCCCAGTGTTTGACTGGATGCGCTACGCCGTGGCCGGCGGCGAAAGGCCCCGATATCGGGTAATTTAGGGGGGTGATTCCAATGGCTCAATGCGCACAGAACCCGGAGCGGGAGTGTGTCTGCGACGCCCGGGTCCAGAGCCTACAGAGGGAACTGGACCGAGCGCACGATACCCACGCAGAGATTTTTGACCGCCTTGGAAAACTGGAGCGAGACAACGTCCTGCAGACGGAGCAGATTAAGACACTGGTGGACACAATGAACAAACTGATAGGAAAACTGGACGCTCTGGTGGAGCGCCTGGACGAGATTCAGGAGCAGCCCGGCAGGCGGCTACGCGACATCAAGGACAAAGTGATCGTAGGCGTTGCCACGTCCCTTGGGACCGCACTGGTCATTGCTTTGCTCGTATTGGCAGTCAACAACTTGTAATCAACCGGGGAATATCCCGGAAATTGAAAGGAGATACATACCATGAAAAACCTTGAGGAAATCCTGCATGACTACACCAGAGGGGACAAGCCCCTGGACGAGACCAATCAGGCGCTGAAGGAGCTGGGCTGCGGACTCCAGCTCGACCCCACCAGAAATCTGTTCTCCGCTCAGGAACTGCTGGAGACCCGGGCAGGGGAAACGCCGGACGAGGCCAACGGCTGGGGCCTGATGGATCACGGCGTTGGCTGCCTGGAAAAGGTTCATGTGGTGAACGGCCGCACTGTGGACGTGGACATGGGGCAGGAAACTGCCTATGTGTACATTGCCGGGCGGAAATACCGCCTGCGGGGCGATGTGCTGACGGAGGCGGACTGAGATGGAACTGCTGAAAAAGCGGGCAGCCAACCTGCTGGCAGTCAAGAGCATTGTGACGATTGTGCTCACATGCGTCTTTGCTTATCTGGCCGTCACCGGCCACGTGACCACAGATCAGTTCTTGACTGTGTTCACTGTGGTGATCGCCTTCTACTTCGGCACACAGGCGGAGAAGCGGAGCTCCCAGGCAGAGGGCATTGCTGAACTGCAGAGTGGAGCGATTGTCCTGCCGGAGCAGGCAGCGGTTCAAGACGAGGAAAAGCAGGCATAATATGGAGCGGCAGGCGGGGTTATCTCCTGCCTGCCGCCATCTTGATGAGGAGGCAATTATGCAGTTTGCGGCAACCTACCCGCTGGCACAGCTCCGGCGGGTGCAGATCTACAACAACATCAAGCGGTACCGGGAGACGGAACTGGACAAGATCCTGCAGGAGACGGGCGGCAGCTTTGTGTTCGGCGGGCCGATCTTCCTCAGCGACCTGTCCGCCTGCTGCCACCTGAAGGGAGATGGCATAGTTTATGGAGCCCCGGACTATACCGTTTGGGGCATGGCATGGGGCGCCGACGCACAGGACTATGCTATGGAGCGGCTGCCCTGTGAGGCGGACAACTATGTGGAGTGCGTGGCCCTCATCGTGGAGGGGGAGCCGCTGGCAGCGCCCCACTACCAGCCGGATATGGGCGGCAGACGGCCGCGGCAGGCCATCGGGGCCAAGGAGGGACGGTTTGCCTACATCGTTACCCAGACGGCCTACACCCCAGAGGAACTGCGGGACGTGCTGGCGGCCGCCGGCTGGGACAGCGCGGTGATGCTGGACGGCGGCGGGTCTGTGTGCTACCAGGACCGGGCGGGCAATGGCTTTGTTTGTGACGCGGACCGAGTGATCCCTTACTATATCGTGGTCCACTTGGCTGCGGATGTGTCCGAATCTGACACCACCGGCGGGCAGTATGTGGTGACAGCTCAGAGCGGCCTCAATATCCGCAAGGGGCCGGGCACATCCTTTGACAAGCTGGGAGGCTATGCCTGCGGCACCGTGGTGGCCATCCAGGCCGTCCAGGATGGCTGGGGGCAGACGGACCGGGGCTGGGTGTCCATGGACTACCTGCGGCCCGTGGAGGCCGCCGACGAGGGCCTGGTGACCGACACCGGGCTGCAGATCATCCAGGACATCCTGCCTTCCGGAGCCGTCAACCGGCCGGGCGGAAGCAATCCCGACACCTATATCACCATCCACGAAACCGGCAACTTTGCCAGGGGCGCCGACGCGGCGGCCCACGCGGCATACCTGCGGGGCAGCTCCGCCCAGGCGGCTCCGGTGAGCTGGCACTATACCGTGGACGACCACAGCATTTACCAGCACCTGCCGGATGGCGAGCGGGCCTACCACGCCGGGGACGGCGGCAGCGGCCCGGGCAACGCCACCAGCATCGGCATTGAGATCTGCGTGGATGCCGGCGGGGACTTTGAGCAGGCCAAGGCCAATGCGGCGGCGCTGGTGCGGCTGCTGATGGAGCGGCACGGCATTCCGCTGGACCGGGTGGTCCAGCACTACCACTGGAACGGGAAGGACTGTCCCAAGACCATTCGGGCCACAGCGGGCACCTGGGAGGCGTTCCTGGGCCTCTGCAGCGGCCAGGGGGCCCAGGACACGGACCCGGAGCTGGAGGCCGCTGTGGACGCACTGGCAGCCGCAGGGGTGATCGACAGCCCAGCGCGGTGGAAGGCGCTGGACTTCACGGCGAACTCGGTCCGGCTGCTGCTGATCAAGATGGGGCGGTATGTGACATAATACACTGCAAAAAGGCCGGGGGAGTTTTAAGGCTCCCTCCGGCTTCTATCTTTTTTCGCAGTGTTGCCAAAAAGTTCCGCCCGGATGCGGCATTGGGGTCAGGGGTGTTCCCCCCTGCAAGCGCGCGATTGTACATTTGCGCTATGCTTGCGGCCTCCTCAACAGAGGTGCTGAGGACTTTGCACCCTGATTTTTCCTGACTACGGTTTGACTACGTTTTATTAACAAACTTCAACATTTTAGAACATTTGTTTGCAGCCTTCCCGCATCATGTTTTACAGTGGGCAAAAAGGAAGAAAGCCTTGAAACCCAATAGTTTCAAGGCTTTCTGTGGCGGAGAAGGAGGGATTCGAACCCTCGAGACCCTTTAGGGGCCTACATGATTTCCAATCATGATTCTTTCCTGTAATATCAATGCTCTTGCTGCTTTTGACTACGTTTTGACTACGTTTTCGCCTTCGGCATCATAGGCATCCAGGAGCTGACGGGCCTTGTCCTTTTGACTGTCCCGGATGTGTGTATAGATCCCGCGCATAGTCTTGATGTCAGAGTGACCGGTCTGCGTCATGGCTACCTCTGCCGGGAGTCCGGCTTCGTACAGCTCCGTGACGTAGGCGTGGCGGAGCTGGTGGGGTGTGATGCCAAGTTTCAGGTCATCCCACCACTGAATGAACTCCCCCTTTGTAATGGGGCCCCCGGACTTGCCAGGGAACAGCAGGCCGGATTTCTTGCGCTTTGGAAGCAGGTCCAGCAGCTTGGTGCGGATGATGATGTCCCGCCGGCCGGCGGCACTTTTGGTCCAGTGCACCACCTCTCCCCTGTTCCCGTGGAACTCCAGCTCTTTGGTGATATGGATGACACGTTTTTCCCGGTCAATATCAGACCACTCCAGGGCCAGCGCCTCTCCCCTGCGGCAGCCTGTGTAATACAGGAGGATCGGCAGCAGGGCGAAACCCTTTGGTTCCATCTTGGAGATCCTGGACAGCACATCATCCGGGGGCAACTTCCGCTTCTTGGCGGTGAGGCCGGGCGGCAGCTCCGCGGCAGCGGCGGGGTTGGAGTCCAGATCGCCGTGGCGAAGGCCGTACTTGCAGATCTGGTTGAGCACCACCAGGCGGACCCGGACTGTCTGGCGGGCGAACCCCTTTTTTGCCAGAGCCCGCAGGAAGGACTCAATTTCCAGCGTGGTGATCTCTCTGATCCGCCGGGCGCCGAACTCTGCCAGCACGTCCTCAATGGGCTTTTTGTAGCAGACCTGGGTGTTATACCGCACGGTTTCCCCCTCGTCGGCCTGCCAATCCTGGCAGACCTCCTTCAGAGTGCGCCCCTTGGCCTGTTCGCCGGTAAATTCCAGAATCTTGCGCCGGAGCTCCTGGGGAGACCGCCCGTAGAAGGTTTTTCGCTTTGGCTTCCCGTCTGCGCCGGTGATGGTGATATTCGATTGATACCTGCCATCAGCGCGTTTTTTCATGCTATTCCCCCATAATCCTGCAAAGGCCGCCCCGACCGGGGCGGCTTTTTTACTGCGCCTTCTTCAGAGCATTGATCTCTTTGGTGTGGAGTTTCAGGAGCTGGTGGTGCAAATCCAGCTCCTCCTGCATTTTGTCCATCAGATCGGGGTCCGGGAGCGCCTTGAGCTTCTCGTTCACGGCGGCGAGACTGTCGGCCAGGAGGTTGAACTTGGGTTCGAAGTACGACTCCATCAGGGCAGAAACTTCACCCATGATTTCTTTCTTCTGACTGGCCAGCTTGGTGTCCAGCTCGCCAATGATCTCCTGCTTCTGTTGGGCCATCTTCAGGTCCATCAGGTGTGCGATGGCCTGCAGGTCTTTTTCGTCTAACATGCATGTACTCCTTTCAGCCGCCTGCGCACTTTTTGCAGGGCGTCAGCCCACGATTCAGTGCGGACTGCAGTGTGGACTCATAATAGGTGCCGTTTCCGCAATTACTATCATAGTGATATTTACTGCCCGTCTCTGTGACGTAGACCGTGCGGTCGTTTCCGGTGTTTGCAGGCGTTTCGGGCTCCGGTTCCGGTTCCGACGTTACGGCAGGAGCGGGATCAGGGGCAACCGCCTGGGGCTCTGACTCCTGGGGCTCCGGTTCCGGCTCATTGGCCTGGGGTTGTTGCTGGGTTTCCTGGGCGGGCTCTGCGGGTTCTTGGTCTGGCTCTTCGGACTCCTGCGCCTCCTGGGCGGGGGCCTGGTACTCCTGGGTATCCTGGGACGTCTCCTGGCCCTCTGCGGGCTCCTGGACGTCCTGCTGGGCTTCCTGGATCGTATCCTCCACGGCCTGCTGGGTATCATCTTCCGGCGGCTGGGACTCGTCTCCGCCGTCCAAACAGGACGAGATTCCACCCAGCACCACCAGGACGGCAAGGATACCGCCGATCAAGCGGAAATTGACTTTCTTCTTCGGCGGCTTCCCACCGGCGGCCTGTGCGGAGCTGGTAGTCTTGGCCGCGGTTGCCTTTTTGCCGGCACTATGGTCTTTGACATAGCTGACCCCAGTTCCGGGGATAGTGTATGTAGTGCGGGTCCCACCGTTGGCCTTTTTGGTATAGCGGCCAAATTTACCTCCCACGCTGTAGCCAACGCCGGACTTGGAAAAATTAAGCCGGACTGGTCCCAGATTGACACTTTTTCGAAAACGGAAACCCACAAAATCTCCCTCTTTCGTGTCCGATTCGGACACGTTTTTATTTTTCCGCCCACCGGCGGGGATCAGCTGTACATCTCCACGGCCAGATTGCCATGGGCATACCAGCAGACGGCCTTGCGCATGAACGGCTCTGTGACGCCGAAGCGGTCCGCCAGAGCCGGGATCGTGTCGCAGCCGTCGGCCATGGCAGCGTCCAGATCATCCTCCGGCACCAGCCGGCGGATGGCCCACTTGTCCGCCCGGTTCTCGTGACGCTGGCGCACGTCCAGAGCGGCGTACTGGTTGTAAAAACTGCCGGTCTCACAGTGGCCCAGCTCGTGGGCCAGGCAGACCGTTTCCTGGGCAATGGTGCCCAGCTTCCAAGGGTCCAGGGCGATGGCATAACCATCACCCAGCGGGGCGGACAGGGACGTGGCCCTCCGCATGGGGATCCAGTCCACGTCAATGTTCCGGCGCTCCGCGTAGGCATACAGGCCCAGCAGGTCATTGGTCATTCGATCTGCGCCTCCGCTGCTCCAACTTGTACTGAATATAGTCCTTGGCGTCCTCCCAGAGCTCGTCCATCTCTTCCTGGGTCAGATCCTCGCCGCCCTCGAAAAAGGCGGCTTTCAAGTCATCTTCATTGGCCGATACAGATTTCTTTTTGTGGGGGGTGGTGCTTTTCACAGACCGATCCCCAGATAAAAGATATTGGGGTGTAGTGCCTAATACCTGAGAAATTATCTCCAATCTTTTGACATAAGATGAAGATTTACGGTTGCGCCATCTACTGATGTGTGAGGCATCAACACCGATTGCAGCGGCAAAGTCCTTTTGCTCCTTAAACTTTGTGTCAACGAGTGCAAACATTCGGTCAACAATATCCGGAATATCCGACTCCACCGGCATCACCTCCAAATTAGACAAATGCAAAAACTGCAATTTATGCAAATGCACGAATTGCAAAAAGCGCATTGACAAATGTAAAAAATGCAATTATACTCTTACTCGTAAAGCAAGTTGCCCATGACGCAATCATAGCACAGCCCAGGGCGACTTGCAAGACGGAAAGGAGGCGATCCCTTGAAAAATCGGATCCGGGAGCTGCGGGAAGCGGCAGGCATGACCCAGGCGGACCTGGCGGACCGGCTCCAGGTCTCCGTCCCCACGGTGTCCAGGTGGGAGAGCGGCGTGATCCGGCCCAGTGTGGGCAATCTGATCGAGCTGGCGGAGATTTTTGGGACGACCATGGACACGATCTGCGGCCGGACGGCCAGCGCCTGATCTACCCAAACCATACCACAGAAAGGAGTGAGTGCCCATGTCAGGATATGACGGGGCGATCTACAAAACCTGCCGGGAGTCGGCAGGAATGACCCAGGAACAAGCCGCGGAGGCGCTGAACTGCTCGGTGCGGGCGCTGGCTCGGTACGAAACCGGGGAGCAGAGGACGCCGGACGATGTGGCGTACCACATGGCGGTGCTCTACGACAGCCAGTATTTGGCGCTGAGGCATCTGCGGCTGGTGAGTCAGGTGGCGGAGGAGCTGCTGCCGGCCGTGGCGGTCCGGGAGCTGCCGGTGGCGGCGATCCGGATCATCAACCGGATGCGGGCTTTTGCCGAGCAGCACCGGGAGCAGGACCTTTTGGACATTGCGGAGGACGGGGTGATCTCCCCGGAGGAGCGGCCGCTCTTTGATGAGATCATGGCGGAGCTTCGGGAGATGGTGCAGGCCATCCTGGAGCTGGGAATTAGTGAGGAAGGAGACAGCCATGGCACGGGAAAAAGAGGCATACCGGGACAACCTGGAGCGCATTCTGGAGGCATTTCCGGGCAAGGAGATCATCACCCAGAAGGAGCTGGCCAAGTGGCTGCACATGGACAGCCGCACTGTCAAGGCCACCTTCCCCATGAAGGGCGGAGGCACCCAGGGCGCCACGTGCTGGATCTCAGTGGCAAGTCTGGCCCGGGCTATGTCGTGAGGATAAAAAAAGGCCGCCCTGCTGTGGGGGCAGCAGAGCGGACGGTTCAGGGCTTTGCAGCCGAGAACGATTGCAAGACTATTATAGCAAATTCTTGTCGATTTGCAAGCCCCAGTTTTGCCGGGGAGGGGGTGGCGGCCCCATGATCACCTGGGGACTGGTGCTGATCGGCATTTGCACGGTCACCAGCGGACTGTTCCGGCTGGTGGATCGGATTGAAGGGAGGCGTTGAGGATGGATGTGACACCGGAGCGGGCGGAAGTCGCCCTGGAGGTCCTGCGGAACGGGATGGACCGGTTTATCCGGGAAAAATACAGCGAGGATAGCTGCCGTTATGCGTATGGGCAGTACACAGGGGCGCTGTTCCTGGCCTATTCGCTGGGCCTTCTGGACGAGGCCGAGCATGACCACCGCTTCGCCGAGGCGCAGCGGGCCTACTATGACGCAACTGAGGTGAGACGGGATGTCTGATGCGATTTTCAAGGGTGGGAGGCGCCGGGGGTTCACAACGGTCTACCGGGAGGTGGCCCAGGACCGACGGCTGAGCCTGAAGGCCCGGGGGCTGTTCCTGTTGCTCCAGAGCCTGCCGGAGACGTGGCAGTACACGATCTCCGGCCTGGCCACTCTGGCCGGCACCGGCAAGGACCAGATCCGCAGCGGGCTGGGGGAACTGCTGGAAGTGGGGTACCTGGTCAAGGAGCAGGCCCATGATGAGGGCGGCAAATTTTCAGGGAATATCTTTGTCCTTCAGGAGGAAGCACCGTTGTCGGGAAACCCGACAACGGTATACGATCAAACTGTACCGTTGTCGGGAAAACCGATACCGGAAAAACCGTCAACGGGAAAACCGTCAACGGAAAACCCGACGCTAATAAAAGAAGAATCTAAGAGAAAAAGAAATAAAACCCCTAAAGCCCCCAAGCGGGGGCTTAAAACCCCCGGCTTTGTGTGGGAGTGCGTGGATAACTTTCTGGGGGATGATCCGGAGTATCAAGCTGCCTTTGCGGGCCTGCTGGAAAACCGGGAGGCGCTGGGTGAGCCTGTGCTGACCACCCGGAGTATCAACACCATCATCAACAAGCTGCGCAAGGTAAGCCGGGATGAGGGGATCGTCATGCTGGACAAGGCAACCAACAGCAACTGGCTGACGGTCTATCCCCTGGACGAGGACGAGCGCCCCGGCCGGCTCCAGACACTGGATGACGACGGCAGAAGGGGGCGGTGCCTGTGAGCGAGATCAAGCAGGACGCCGTCCTCTCCCAGCGGCTGATGGATGCTCAGGTGGGCGTGTTGGGCTCCATGCTGATCGACCCGGACACGGTGCCCGGGGTGCTGGCCCGGGTGCGGGACGAGGACTTCGCCAATAAGGACTACCGGCTGGTGTTCCAGGCCATCCAGGCCAGGTTCCGGGCGGGACAACCCATCGACGCCATCCTGGTCCGGGAGACTCTGGGCGGCGGTGTGGACAGCCCCTGGACCACAATTTTGCAGGGCTGCATGGACGTCACTGCCACAGCGGCCCATGTGGACGACTATGTGGACGCCCTGCGGTCCTCCGCCACGCTGAACCGGTTCCGGGAGCTTTGCGCACAGGGTGCGGAGGCGGATACCCTGGAGGAGGCCCAGGCGCTGATGGACCAGATGCGGGCCCAGCAGGTGGGCCGGCCCCACGTCCAGGCCATGGATATGGCCGAGGGATTTGAACGGTTCCTGGACCGGCACAACGGCGAGGACAAGCCGCAGTATCTCAGCTGGGGCGTGGAGGTGCTGGATGAGCGGATCTTCGCCGAGCCCGGGGACATGGTGGTGGTGGGCGGGTACCCGTCCGACGGCAAGACCGCCCTGGCGCTGCAATTTGCCTTCGGCATCGGCAAAAAGCACCGGGTGGGGTTCTTCTCCTACGAATCGACTCGGGACAAGCTGTTTGACCGGACGGTGAGCCGGGAGGCCATGGTGAGCTACACCAAGATCAAGCGCAACCAGCTCAAGGAGGAGGATTACCGGGAGCTGCTGGATCTGCGGTCCATATTGACGGCGCCCCAGTTGACGCTGATCGACGCCGCCGGCATGACGGTGCTGGACATCCAGGCCTACAGCCAGGCCCACCGGTACGACGTGGTGTTTTTGGACTACCTCCAAAAGATCGCGGCGCCCCGGGGCGTCCGGCAAACCGATTTTGAGCGGGTCTCCGCCATCTCCAGCCAGCTGCAGCAGTTTGGCCGGATCACCGGGACCACGGTGGTGGCCCTGAGCCAGCTGTCCCGGCCGGACCGGGACGCCAAAACCCGGAAAATTCGGCCGCCGGCGCTGAGCGACCTGCGGTCCTCCGGCCAGATCGAGCAGGACGCCGACGTGGTGCTGTTCCTGTATCGGGAGGACTACGACGATAAAAAGGCCAACCGAATTTTGAGGATCGCCAAGAACAAGGAAGGGGAGGCCATGGACTACGTGCGGTTCCGCTTCGACGGCGACCTGCAGACCTTCTCCCGGATCGCCCCGGTTCCGGAGCCGCCGGCGGAGAAGCCGAAACGGCAAAAGCAGCCGCCTCGGCAGGTGAGCTTCTGGGCCGATGGCGGCAGCTTTGAGGACACCCCCTGGGGGAAGGGGGGAGCTGGTTGAAGATCGGAGACATCCTGACCATCAAACCCAACTTTTACACGGAGTACATGGGCGCCAATGACCTGCCCCGTCCGGCCCGGGTGGTCTACATACACCCGCTGGCGCGGTTTTACGTGGTGGAGTTCCGGAGCGACCTGGGCATCCCCTGGCGGGAGACGTTTTTCCCATACACACGGCGGATCGCGGGCATCGTGGACCGTTCTGCGCCGTATCTGCCGAACGAAAAGGAGCTATTTACATGAGAACGATTGCGATTATGAACAACAAGGGCGGCGTCGGCAAGACCATCACCGCCATCAACCTGGCGGATATCCTGGTGCGGGACTACCGCCAGCGGGTGACCCTGGTAGACTGCGACGGACAGATGAATCTGACCCGGTTTTACATCCCGGACTTTGACCCGGAGACGGAGTACACCATGGTGTCCCTGCTGGAGGGGGATGGGGAGCCGCTTTGGAGCGACAACCTGCTGCAGGTGAGTCGTGACCTGTGGCTGATCCCCGGGAGCCCGGACCTGTACACGGAGGACCTTGAGGCCGTCATGGATGGCCAGGACCAGGCCAAGACCCGGCGGGTGGTGAACTTCGTGGACTGCGCCCGGAAAGACGACGGGGCGGATTTCATCATCTTCGACTGCCCGCCGGGCTTCACGGCGGCCAGCCTGGCGGCTCTGTTGGCCAGCGACGAGGTGGTCATCCCCATGGAGCTGGATGGCTTCTCCGTCTCCGGCGTGGTGACCATGCGGCAGCAGTTGGCGCTGCTGGAGCGGAGCAACCTGCGGGTTCCCAGGGCCACGGTGCTGATCAACCGTTGGCGGCCCACAGAGTTCGTGAGGGAAGTGGAGTCCCAGCTGCGAACTATGACAAAAACGGGCTTGCTGGTTTATGAGCAGGTGATTCGGAAAAGTGAAAAGGTGCCTGAGAGCACGGTCACCGGATCCCCGCTGGCAGTGTACAGTCCCCGGAGCGCCGCTGGTGTAGATTTTCGCCGGTGGGTGCGCGAGTTCCTGGAGGAGGTGTGAGTATGGCGTTTGACATCTCCAGATTTGCACAGACTGGCCAGGCACCTTCCACAGAGCGCAGCATCGGGGACATCACCTCAGAGATCCTGCGGCTGAAACAGGATGCCGGCAATGCGATCCTGGGCATCGGCCAGAGGCTGATCGAGGCCAAGGCCATGTTGCCCCATGGAGAATGGCTTCCCTGGCTGACAGAGCAGGTCGAGTTTTCTGAGCGTACCGCCCGCAACTTCATGCGGCTGGCGCGGGAATGGACAAATCGGCAAGCGCTTGCCGATTTGGGCGCGGCGAAAGCATTGACGCTGCTGGCTTTGCCGCCGGAGGAGCGTGAACGCTTCATGGAAGAGAACCATGTCGTGGACGGAGAGGAGAAAACGGTCATCGACATGACCACCCGCGAGCTGGAAAAGGCCGTGAAGGAGCGGGACGAGGCCCTGCACGCGGCGGAGGAGGCCCGGGCGGCCGCGGAGACGGCGGATCAGAGCCGGGCCAAAATGGAAGCGGACATGACGGCCCTCAAGAAGCTGCACCAGGCGGCCCAGGCCGCGGAGGCCCAGGCCCGGGAGGATTTGGCTAAAGCCCAGGCCGAATTGAAGGCCCTCCGGGAGAGACCGGTGGAGGTCGCCGTCGAGGTGGACCAGAAGGCCCTGGAAGAGGCACGCCGGGAGGCCGTCGCCCAGATGCAGGCCAAAGTGGACAAGGCTGCGGAGGCCCGGAAAAAGGCAGAGGAGCAGCGGAAGAAAGCGGAGGAAGAGCTGACCGTGGCCCGACAGCAACTGGAGGCAGCCCGGCAGACGGAACGTCAGGCCGTGATCTCGGGCGACAAGGACCTTGCCCTGTTTGAACTGTTGTTCAGCCAGGGGAACGAGGCCGTCAACAAGCTCCATGGACTGCTGCTCAAGGTCCGGGGACGGGGAGATATGGAACTTGCCGGAAAGCTCCAGAAGGCCCTGCTGGCTTTGGCGGATGTGACGAGGAGGTGCGCGGAGGAATGACCGAGCGGGCAATCGAGCTGCTGGAAGAGCAGCAGCGAAAAGTGAAGGAGCGTTCCGCACCCTGGATGGTGGCGGAGCAGCTGAAGGATATCTGCCGCCGGGAACCGCACAGCGCGGAAATCCTGGCGCAGGACCTGGAAAACGCCTCCATGTCCATCACGGAGGCTGAGAAGAAGATCAAGGCCTTTGCGGACGGGCACAGGAGCGGCGGCTTTGCCTGCGTGACACCCGGGGAGGCCGACGCCATCCTGCGGGAGTTCTACGGCCTTGGCGCCTCTGGGGGCGCGGCCGCGGAAAGCGGCTCTCCGAAGATCCTTAATCTGGCGGATTTTCTGTGAGGTGCTGGATATGGACAAGGACTGGAAGAAAATCGCGGAGAAATTGCCACTGCAGCCCAGCGACGACCTGGTGAGCTATGTTGTCAGTGATATCTGCGACGGCGATGCGCTGGGAACAGGTATGCTCTTGTTCCATCGTGAGCCTGTCACGCTTGCAGAACCGCTCAAAGAGATCATGTGCCCGGAGGACTGGGAGCGGCGCCGGCAAACGGCAAAGCACCGCTGGGGCGCCCGGTGTACCTGCACCAACTGCGGAGAGGCCTTCGAGGCAGGGTATGCCGACGGCGGGATCGTACTGGAGACAGGGCCGGACGACACGACCTGCGCCGGCTATGCGGAGCCAGGGCCGGTCTCCAACGTGTATCTGGAGGGCGAGACAGTCCTCTGCCCCAAGTGCTGGACCGCTGTTGAGGTGACGCGCCGGGCAGACCTGCACAAGGGACGCACCTATCAGGTGCTCCAGGCGGAGGCGGTCAACGTGGACGCCTATACTGTCGTCTTGTATTGGCTGGTCAGCCGGCATTTTGACGATGCCGGGGGCGATCACGTCCTGTTCCTGCCCCACGCCGCGCTGCTGATTGACAGTGATGGGCGGCTGCGGCGGTTCCGGTCCAAGCGGACCGGAAATGATGTGCGGGACGTGGTCTGGCTGCCGTGTGGCCGTACCCGGGACCCAATGCAGATGCCGTACTATTCCTGGGAGGCGACCAACCACCGCAAGGTCGGCGGGTGGACACTGGTCCATGTCCCGGATCTGGACCGACACACTGGCGAGAAGACGGCGCTGAAGGAATACATAGTCGCCGGCGGCTGCTGGCCCGGAGCGTATCTCCACGTATGGGAGCGGCATCCGCAGGTAGAGAACCTGATGCGGCAGGGGTTCGCCGAAGCGGTGGTCAGCACGATTGATGACACACTGGACCTTGCCAACAATGTCCACGACCTCTGCGACACGCCGCCTATCCCGTGGGTGGACTGGAGGGAAGTCAAGCCCCACCGGATGCTGCACATGAGCAAACCGGCGTTCCGGGAAATCTCCCAAAAGCACTGGAGGGCCGAGGATGCGGAGTGCTGGGACAGATACCGGCGCCAGATCCCCGGTGCTGACGCCATGGACTTTGAATACTGCCGGAAGCGCGTCGGCAGCAAAGCTGTGGGACAGCTCCTGGAGATGGCTGCCGCCGGATGGGAAGATTTGCTGCCCCTTCCTGTGGTCCGCTATCTGGAAAAGCGGGGATCAGTTAAAGATGGCGTACAGATGCTGATTGACTACCGCGAGATGCTGCGGGACGCGGAGATGGCAGAAACGGAAGAGACACTTTGGCCGCGCGATTTGCTGGCCGCCCACGAGCGGATCACCCAATTCTGGGCCAACCATTTCAAGGCATCGTATCAGCTGGGATTCACCAGCACATTCATCCGGTTCCGGGATCTGGAATGGACTGACGGGGAGTTGTGCATCGTCCTTCCCCGTGTGGAGGAGGACCTGGTTTCCGAGGGAAAGGTCCTGCGGCACTGTGTCGGCTCCTATGGCAGTGCACACTGCTCTGGGAAGCCTGTGTTTTTCGTCCGGCATCGCCGCAGGCCGGAGCGGAGCTATTATACCCTGCAGATCAACATGAACGGGACAATCCCAAAGGAAATCCAGCTTCACGGATACGGCAATGAGCGCCACGGAGACCACAAGCAGTATTCCCACAAAATCCCGCGGAAGGTCCGGGAGTTCTGCGACCGATGGGAGCGGGAGGTCCTGACACCCTGGTTTGCGGCGCAACGTACAGGGGCAGAGCGTCCAGCCAAGAAAAAACAGAAAGCAGGGAGGATCGCCTGATGCGGATTGTCAGAACCGGAGACCCCTGCCCAATCTGTGGCCGCCCGGTGACCGCAGAGGACCGGGAAACGTTGGATCAGTTGACAGCCATCGCGCAGATGCTGGAGCGCCTTGGCATTGATATCGCTGCGGATGCGGCGGAGAAAGGAGAAGCACATGAGTGAGCAGGCATTTGAGCGGAAAAAGGACTTCGTGAACCATGCTTTAAGCCGCTGCGTGGCGGCCATGTACCCCAACGTGTGCCGGGTGGCTTACCACACCCGGGACACCGACGAGGGCCTGCGGGAGACCGCCATGATCTATCTGGCCGGGGGCTACTCCCGGCGGGTTGACGTGACGGGGCTGGACCTGCCGGCCACGCTGGACGCCGTGCTGGCGGTCTTCCGGGAGGCGGCGTGAGATGGGCCGCTATACGGGCCGGGAGCGCCGCCAGCGGGCGCTGTACCGGCTGTCCATCGTCGTTTGGATCATCGTGCTGGCTCTGGTGCTGTGCATGGACACGGCAGGATAGGAGGCAGCTATGGAGACAGTTGACTTGATCAATGCACTGCGGCGGATGGCTCCGGAAACAGGGGGCCTGCCGTGCCTGGGATGCGGGTATGAGCATGGATGTAGCGTCCATGGTTGTGCGGTCCTCAAGGAGGCAGCAGACCGGCTGGAGCGGCGCTACCGAGGCGCCAGGGCCCACTGCAAGCCGGTGATCGCCATAGTGCCTGACGGCAGCTGGACCCGCTATGTGTCCATCAAGGACGCGGCCAGGATCGTGGGCGTCAACCCAGCCCAGATCAGCACTGCCTGTGTGACGGGCAACAAGTGCGCGGGAATGCGGTGGGAGCGGGAGGAAAAGCGATGAGCATGACACGAGAAGAAGCGCGCATTGAACTACAAGCCATGAAAGATACATTTGAGGAATATGAACCCGGAGGGTCGAGATGTCAAATGGCCCTTAAGGTCGCCCTCTCCGCCCTCCGCCCCGTCAGCCGGGAGCAGGTGGAACGGATATGGTTTCGGGAACCGTATACGCGCCTGGAGACCAGGTATGGGGAAGATGGTGGCATGGTGTACTCTGCCGTGAATACCTGCATGGCTTGCGGGCATGAAACACCCATCGGGAATTTTTGCCACAACTGTGGAGTGGCTCAAACTGCAGAAGGCGTAGAGATCACCATGAAACGATTGGAGGCGCTGAAAGATGGCAGTACGACCGATTGATGCCGAGAAATACATGGAATTGCTCAAAGAACAGTATCAGCACAATAAGTCTTTGGGCGATAGCAAAGCGGCAAGAGCATGGCAAGGCGCAATACAGTTGCTCTACGATATGCCCACCCTCACCCTGTCGAACGAGTGGGTGAGCGTGGAGGATGCCATGCCGCCAGAGCATGAGCCAGTTCTGTGTATCGTGAACGGGAAGCCGAAGGCGAACATTACCTTGGAGGAAGCATACCAGCTAGGCTCGTGGAATAGAGCTGACGGCTGGATCATCGATGAATACTTGGACTGGGAAGACGCGGATGTGTCGTGGTGGAGAAAATTACCAGAGCCGCCTGACCGCCGGCCGCCGGAGGGAGAAACATGAAACGATATTCGGAATCTCTTGAACAATGGGAACAAGAAGCCTATCACGACGGCTATGGTGCAGATTGGCTTGCGGACATTGGAGAGGGAGTAAAGTATTATGCTATGGAATGTGAATCAAAGGGACGGCGGCCTACTTTTGCGGGCTTAATACGATACATTGACCGCAAACGGTGCCGCCCGCCGGAGGGAGAGGAGGACACATGAAAGGATGTAAGAACTGCCCAGCTTATGCAAAACGCACCGTGACATATCGAGGATCGTCGTGTGCCGCTCTGCGTAGTACATATGGCATTGACAGCGACCCGGAGCTTATAACCAACGCCGACAAGATCAGGGCCATGAGCGACGAGGAGTTGGCCGTCTTTCTTTGTGCAGTTAAATTTAGGCGAGAAACGATCTTAAATGTTCCAGACTTCTTGTATATCAAGGACGCACATGACTGGCTCCAGCAACCAGCAGAGGAGGACACCTGATGGACATTGAGAAGTTGATTAAAAGGCTGAAATGCCCGCAAATACAGAGTTGCCCGATGGATGGAGAGTATCCGTCCTGCAAGGCGTGTCAAAAAAGCATACAGCAAGAAGTCACCACCGCCCTCTCCACGCTCCAGGCCGAAAACGAGAAGCTGCGGGCAGAGCTGGAGTACGAAAAGGAACACGCGAACGCCTATTATGAAGAGTGCGGACAGTGGGAGGCCGAAAACACACAACTTAAGGAAAAACTGGAGGCCCTCAAGCAGGATAGGGATGCCATTGAGCAGGACTTTCGCGCATTTGCAAAACAGTGGTGGGAGGAAGATAGTGGGTTCCCTTGCCGTTGGTGCAAATTTGAGAGACAAGGCGGTTGTGAATGGAAAGTAAAGCACCCGGGCGAAATATGTGCGGGCAGGGCTTTTGAATGGCGCGGACAGAAGGAGGACTGACATGGAACGGTTGACCTATGATTTTTGCATTAGTGGAAACCATTGCTGGCAGGTAAAAGGAGCCGACAATCTGGAATGTCGGGAAGTGTGTCAACGGCAAGAGGACAAAGGATGCAAAACCTGCCCTATCGCAAAGGCATTTGACCGCCTCGCCGCCATCGAGGATATCCTGGGCGGCGAGTACGACCTGGACCGCCTCCGCGAGCTTGCCCAGGCGGACCGGGAGGGGCGGATCGTGCTGCGGTCCGCTGGTGCCGGGAAGAAGTGCGGGAGCTGCGGCCACTTCCACCGGATCCCCGGGACCAAGCGGGGAACTTGTGCCATTCGCCGGTGGGAGCGGAACCGCTTGGGTCAGACGGAACCTTGGCGGCACAGCTTCACGCCGTCCCAGTCATACGGGGCCTGCCGGGAATATGTGAGGGGGGGAGTCATCTGCTACTGAGTGACAACGATCTGGCTGCCATCCAGACGGCGCTGGACGGCGGCCTGCAGATCGAGATGACCCGGACCCTGGGGGCGCTGCGGATCACTGTGACCACCGCCAGGGCCCCGGATATCTGGCACCCCTGGATTATGCTGGCCAGAGTGGAGATCTGGACCGGCCATACTTA
>ERZ1090866.96-NODE-96-length-38484-cov-9.037446_pt1 | contig 38484 bp, 27 predicted proteins | sample MGYA00478477_ERZ1090866 | MGnify/ENA primary metagenome ERZ1090866 (study PRJEB33644, sample SAMEA5815737) | chicken gut metagenome | biome: Chicken; feature: Gastrointestinal Tract; material: Caecum | place: Ireland | collected 2019-01-01 | study: A study of the... | reverse complement strand
AGCCCTCTGCACGCGGATTGATCATCGCATCATCCCCAGAGGAAGTCAGTTTTTTCGCCAAAGAAAACCCATGTCCGCCGCGATGATAGATATGGCTTTCAAACGGAACGCCGTGTCTGCGCAGCGCGTCCATGAGGGCGATCTCATTTTCAACGGGAACGGTGGTATCGTCCTCTGCGCCCATAATAAACGCAGGGCACGTCTGCTCGCCGATTCTCTCCACCATATCGGGAATGTCAAATCCGCCCTTCAACCAGAACGAGCGAAGTACGGCGGGATAGCCAAGGATCATTGCATCGGGCCGGTCCTTTCCCATCGTTCCGAGCGCACAGGCAAGGTGCCCGCCTGCGGAGAACCCGCACACAGCGATCTGCCCGTCGCCGATCCCCCAGTCCTTGGCGTGCTCCCGAATGAGGGCGAGCGCCTTTTTCGCCTCTGAAAAGGGCGGTTCAAATCCCTCCCGCACCGTATACCGCAGGACAAACGCCTGAAAACCCTCTGCTGCATAGGCGAGGGCAACTGGTTCCGCTTCTCTGTCGGAACACATGATGTATCCTCCGCCCGGAATCACGAGCACCGCGGGCCGCGAAGCCACCGCAAGCTCTTCCGAGGGCTCCCACAAATACGTCTTTAACGATGCCTGTTCACTGATTTTGATTGTTTGAGTTATCATTACGATCCTCCCAAATCCATGCAAACGGGACTGCCGGCAGCTCTGCCTCGTTGTACAGATTAACTTTGTAATAGGGCGTACAGGCAAACTGCACTTCGATCCTGCCTGCCGCCGTGAATTGTTCCGCACGAATGATCAGGCGGCTTTCCTCCGACGATGCCATAATCCCTTCAACAGCCGTTTCGTCCACGGATACACAGAGTGCGGAGAGTGTTGTGCCTTCGATATGCAGATGCTGCGCATGCTCAAATTGCAGAATGAGCGCATTCTTCTCTTTCCGCCCTGACAGAAAGCGCGGCGCATCGGATAGCAGATCTTTCCCGTACACCTTATCAAGCGCACGGAGCGCCATCCGCTCCCCCACCTTTTTCTTGTGTTTGGGATGTATATCGTTTTCGCACCCGACGTCGGAAGTGGATACCATGTACGCCTTCGGGGCGCTCTTTTCTAGGGCAGCCTGCGCCGCGCGGACAGCAGGGAAATTTATTCCCGTATTTCCCCACCACGAGGCGAACGGAGCGAGCTGCGCATAGATAAAGGGAAGTTCATCTCCCCAGTCCCTGCGCCAACAGCCGATGAGCGCGGTAAAGAGCTTTTGATAGAGCGGCGCCCTGCACTCATCCTGACAGCCATGATACCAAATCACGCCGCGGCAGGTAAATCCGATGATTTTTTTCAGCATAGCGCGGTACAGTGACCCGGGATGCGGTTCATGCGGTCCCGGGCGCATGAGCTCTTCCACGGAGAAATCCCCGAAAGGCGCCGCGTTTTCCTGCGGCACACTGTTCTTTGCCAGAAATTCGTTGAACTGCTGCGGTGTAACACCCGTTTCTCTGTGCATATAGTCTTCGGCCGCTTCGGCACTGCCCACCGAAAACGCCCGCACAAAGCGGTTGATCTCTTCGTAGCGCGCCATATCCAGCCCCTGCACGGACACCTCATAGGCATCCACATAAACTTTCAGATCTTCGTCTGCGCGCAGAAGATCTTCATCCATCCACGCAGATGCGGACGTAGCGCCGAGATTGCAGCTCACGATTCCCACGGGAACGCCGAGCTCTTTGCGGAGCGCAAGCGCGAACCATGTGGCGACGGCTGAAAAATAGGGGCACGTTTCCCGATTGAAGGAAAACCATTTATCCCAATGGGAAGCATCCTTGAATCCGTCCTTTTCTTCCCCCTCGAAGGTGTATTTGGAGACCTCGTAATAGTGAATATGCTCGTCCGAAGGAAGTGCGAATATCTCCTCGCGATCGGCGTCCCATTTTACATAGAACTGCATATTGCTCTGACCGCCGGCGATCCAGACTTCACCGAAATCTACGCGCTCCAAAACGACATCACCGATTTGAAGACGCACGTTTTCCCGCGCGGACTGCGCAGGAAGAAGCAGCGAAAATTTTCCCTTCGGCACAGAAAATACGGCAATTTTTTCGTCATTGATGCGTACCTCGATGTTTTCCTCGCAGTCGCTTTCGCCCCAGATGCGAACGGCTTTGCCGCGTTGCAACAGCATCCCGCTTTGGAACAAGGTTGCAAGTTTTATCATTTTCCCCTCCCGAAAGTCAGGGCGCACCCGCACCCGAAACGCCGACGGGCGTATACAGGATCCGCGAGGCTTTTTTCTGCCGCTGCGCGTCGAAATCGCTGAGTTCGTCGGCTGAAAGTTCACTGTGCGCGGGAACGGTGACGATAAACAACGTTTTCCGCGCTTCGCCGCCCAGTCCGCAGCAAAGCGGCGTTTCGTTGAGCAAAATCTCTTCCAGGATTTTGCCGCCCTCCTCGATGCGCGCTACCTTCTTTTCGTTCGGCAGCGCCGCCCATACGCACCCATCTTCATCGAGGCAGATCCCGTCCGGACCGGATGAGAGCTTTGCCCACAATTTCCTCCCGTGCGGTGTGCCGTTTTCATCGAGCACAAATGCAAAGAGCGCTTTTTGGAAAGTGTCTGCCACGATGAGTGTTTTCCCGTCGGGCGTTACGGCAATACCGTTGGGAGCCATCAGCCCATCGCAGACTTTTTCGTCTTTTCCGCTTGGGGAAATATGATAGAGCCACCCCTCTGCCTTCCCACCGCGGTAATGCTGAATTTCAAACCCGTATGCGCCGATATAGGCATGTCCTTTGGCGTCAACGGCCATATCGTTGAGCCCGACGCAATCGTCCGAAAAATCGGCATAGACGTGCGCGGCGCCCTCCTGTAAACGCAGGATCTTTTTCTGCCCGCCCGAGACGATGAGAAGCGATCCGTCTTGCAAAAAACCAAGCCCGGACGGCATATCGCCGAGCTTGATGACGATCTCTTTTTTATTTTCCGCCGCACGATATACCGTTTGCCCGTAGATATCCGAAAAATACAGATTTCCACCATGCCAGCGAAGCCCTTCGCCCCAGACGATCCCGTTTACATATTCTTTCATACCATGCTCCGTGTAAACGCTCCCAACGCAAACAAACTCTGTTTGGGTGCGCGTTTCATATTCGTCCTGTCCACTGCAATCAATCCGAACTTCATACCGTAGCCCTTCTGCCATTCAAAATTATCGAGGAGCGACCAATGCAGATACCCGATGATCGGAATCCCCTCTTCGCAGCACTGCCGGACACCCTGCAAAGCGCGTTCCATGAACAGGCATCGCCGACCATCGTTCTCCGTCGCAACGCCGTTTTCCGTCACGAGCACGGGAAGTTTCGCCTCCCGATACACCCGGCGAATGACGTTTCCGAGCGCGTCGGGGTAAAATTCATACCCCATCTGCGTCTTTTCCGCGTCTTCGGGAACGGGAAGCTCCCCTTGCGGTCCGTACACCGTGCGCGTATAGTTCTGCACCCCGATAAAATCGTCGTCCAGAATTGCAGGCAGACACCAAGAAAATTCATCGTCCCATGCGGCAGCCGCAGCCCTCTCGCCGCCCTCCGCCGCCTGAATATCGTGAAGAGAGAGCGTAAGCCCGATTCTCAAATGCGGGCAAATGCGCTTCATTTCTTCCCGCGCACGGCAATGGGCCGATAGGATCACACGGTTGCCGCATTCGCTCCGCGCCGATAAAAAGACGGCAGGTTCAGCCGTTCCGAACACGCGCCGGTTTTCCTCCGCCGTCCATTTCGCACGCGATCTGATCTCATCCAGATCGATCCCGATCTGCAAAGCGCCGCCAGATGCAGCCTTCTTGGAAAGCGCGGCAATCTGCCTGCCCATGTTTGCCTCGTTGATGGTGCAGACGTACTTCATACGGTTTCCAAGCCTTTCCGCAACGAACGCACAGTACCGCGCAAAATATGTGGCGGTATCCTCGCTCTCCCAGCCGCCCCGTTCAATCAGCCACTTCGGCGAGGGAAAGTGGTGCATGGTCACGATGGGCTCTACGCCAAATCTTCGGCACGCGTCAAGAACGTTTTTATAATGATTTATTTCGTCTTCGTTGAATTTTCCTTCCTGCGGTTCGATGCGCGCCCATTCCACAGAAAAGCGGTAGGTATTGAGTCCCGCCTGCGCCAGCAGACGGATATCTTCTTCAAAGCGATGGTAGTGATCGACGGCGGTGAGCGACGGCTCCCGAAACGGGGAACAAGCCATCTGCTCCATTGCCCAGCAGTCGCTGAAAAGATTATTACCCTCCGTCTGATGCGCCGCCGTCGCCGCGCCGATGAAAAAACTCATGTGCGCACCTCGCGGAATACATATTTTCCGCTGCCGACCCATTGTCTTTTTCCACCCGGCAGCACGATTTCCGCCTGTGTATTGCAGGGAATTTCGCATGCAAGCACAAATTCCCCCTCTCTTTTTTCCCACGAGACTGCGATCGTCCCGTATTCCGAGGCAAAGCTGCGCCGTGCAAAGGCAAGACACTCATCGGGCAGGGGCTGAATGCGGAACCGCCTGAACCCCGCATCAAGCGGCGTGATACCGCAGATATTCCGGAAGATCCAATCGTCCACACAGCCGAACGCATAGTGATTGAAGGAGATCTTCTTCGGCGTGCTGTCCTCCTCAAAGGACTCCCAGCTCTCCCATACGGAAGTTGCACCGCGCTCCACCTCGTACAGCCAGCTCGGGCACTTTGTCTGATACAGGAGCGCATAGGCAAGATCGCACCGGCCGATCATGCAGAACGCATCCAGCAGATAGGGCGTTGAAAGAAAGCCCGTATCAAGGCATCCGTCGTTTAATTTGAGACTGTCTAAAAGTTGTGCTTTTACCTTTTCTTTGCAGTGCTCGGGCACAAGATCAAATGCAATCGCCAAAACATATCCGCCCATGTATTTTGTTTTCAGGCCGTTTTCATCGAAGAGGACATGCTGTATTGCACGTTTCATATTTGCCGCAATTTCCGCATAGCGGGTACGCTTTTGTTCCTCGCCGAGGAGCGCGGCGATCTTTTCCATAATTGAAAAAGTATGCCACCCATACATGGGAACGGAATATTCGTAGGCAAAGTTCGTTTGGAAGGAGAGCGAACCGCTCATGGCATCCTCATACTGCACGGCGTTCTTGGCAATGCTCGGGACCAGCCAGTCACCCTGCTGAAACCCGTTGTTCCAAAGCCACCTGTCGTACTCATACGGGATATCGGCATCCTTTCTCGGCATAGCGCAGCGCTTTAAGATATAGTCGCACCAGCGCTCCATGACCGCAAAATTTTCCCGCAGGATGCGTGTATTCCCCGTGATCTCGTAGACCGACCACGGCACGAGCACGCAGCAATCCGACCATCCCGCCACGCCGAAGGTATCCGTTTCATCGAACATGGTGCCGAAGAACACCTCGCTCATCGGATAGCCGCCGTCGTATGGGACGATCTGCGGAATGGCGCCGTCCTTGCTCTGATCGGCGCGGACGGACAGGAGCCACCGCCGCAAAAAGGGCGTGACCGCCTCGTTCAGAAGTGCCGTTCTCGCATAGATGGCGATATCGCCCGTCCAGCCCGCCTTTTCCCGCTGCGGGCAGTCTGTGGGAATGGAGATCATATTGGAGCTTTGCGAATTGCGGATATTCCGATAGAGCTTGTTGAGCCGTTCATCCGAACAGGAAAAGCTGCCTGCGTTTTCCTTACGTGTAGAATATGCCCGTGCTGTAAAATCTTCCGTCCTGATCTCCCCGATGCCCTCGATCTTCACATAGCGGAAGCCGTGATAAGTAAACAGCGGCTCGTAGGTTTTCTCCGTTCCGTCCGAGATGTACTCGTCGATCTGTTCCACGCCGCCGTCGGGCATATCGGTATTCTGAAAAAAATTCCCGTCGGCATCCAGCACTTCGGTATGCGTCAGCCGCAATACAGTCCCCTTGGGCGCACGGACGCGCATGCGCACCCTGCCCGCAAGCACCTTTCCGAAATCGAGGATCTTCTCCCCGTTGGGCGCCGAAAGTGCCTCCCGCGCGGGGATCTCCTCCACGCAGACGACTCCGTCGCCCATCTGCGCGCACAAATTATCGTACCCGTAATCGGCAAGTTCTGTCCTTTTCCATCCCGAAAACGTTCTGTTCGCATCGTAGCGTTCCCCGGAGAAGAGATCGGAGCTTACAACGGGGCCGTAGGCACACTCAGTATCCTCATCGGAGACGATACATTCTCTTCTGCCGTCTGCATACTCGATCTCGAGCTGAAACAACAGCGCATGGCGGCGCTCAAAATTGCGCACGCGCGGCGTCGTCTTGACGCCGAGATACCACCCGTCGCCGACATATGCCGCAAAATCGTTTTCTCCCGCCGTCAGAAGGTGCGTGACGTCGTATGTCTGATAGAAGAGCACTTTTTCATAGACGGAATGCTCGGGCGCAAACTCCGCATTTCCAAGCCTTGCCCCGTTGAGATAGGGACGATAGATGCCGTGGCAGGTCATATACAGGCGGGCACGCACGATATTCTGCCCGCAGGAAAAGCGCCTGCGGAACATGGTAGCGGGCGGCTGCTTCCCGAATCCCTTCTCCGCCACGGAGACAGGCAGGGAGTTTTTCACCCATTTGGCGGACCAGTCCCCCCGCGAAAGGAGCGCCGTTTCGAACGCGCTCTCCATAGTATCCGCCTCTCCGTAATTGTCGGTCACCTTCACGAGGACGCGGTAGCGCGTGCGGCTCTTCAGGGGACCGCCGTATGGAATAAAGGTGCTTTGTTCGGTGTTTTCCGATTTTTCCCAGACGATCTTGCCGTCCGCCTCCACCGTGATCGCATAGGATGTCTGCCGCACGTTCTCGTTCTCGCTCGCGATCACCCACGAAAAATCGGGAGCACGATCGACGACGGGCTCATGCTCGGAAGATATTTTCAAATCGATGAGTTTCATAATCGCCTCAGATGCACGCTGCCCGTGCAAAAAATGTTCTGCTGTTGGGATTGATCTTCTTTGTTTCGCGCAACGTATAGGAACAAGTCAGCCGTTTATCCTTGCTGTGACTTCCGACGAAGAAATCGAATTTTCCTGCCTCCGCGACCCATTGTTTCTCGTAATTGACAAAGGAGAGAATATCAATGTTGAATGCAAAGGCGACGCGCCTGCTTTCACCCGCTTGGAGCGCTACGCGCTTGAAGCCCACAAGTTCCTGCCGCGGGCGCACCATGGAGGCGATCACGTCCCTCCCGTACAGCTGTACGACCTCCTCGCCCGCCCGTTCGCCAATGTTTTTTACCGTTACGGAGATGACGAGGTTTCCCGCTTCATCTGCCTGCAGGGTAAGATCGGAGTAATCAAACTTTGTATAGCTCAATCCGTACCCGAATGGACGGAGCGAAGTGGACGGACTGTCTGCATACCCCGTACCGTCCATCCCCTGCCGGTCGTCGGAAGATGAGCCGTTATACTGGCAGTGATAGACGGGCGTATGCGCAGCGCTGCGGGGCAAATCGACGGGTGTTCTTCCCGCAGGACAGTATTCGCCCGTAAGAACGGCCGCGATCGCATCCGCACCGTAGGTGGCGGGAAACCATGCCTCCAGAATGGCGGGGATGTTCCCGTATGCCCACTCCCAGCACAGGGGACGGCAGCCCGTGTGCACGATGACCGCCTTGGGATTGGCGGCATACACCGCTTTTACGAGCTCATCCTGTACGCCGGGGAGAGAAAGGCTCGTCGCATCCACGCCCTCGCCCGAAGTACAGGAGGCATCGATGCCGCTCTTCTCTCCGACCGCAAGCACGACGATATCGCTGCGCCTTGCAAGCTCCACGGCGGCGGCAAATCCGCTCCTGTCCTCCCCTTTGTAGTCGCACCCCTCGCAGAATTCGACGCTTTCAAAGCGTTCTTTGATCGCCTCGAAGATGGTCTGCGCCTCGGGATACGCCTTGCGGATCTCTCCGTCAAAGAAATATTTATCGCCGATGCTGCGCGGCTGAGGCGCTCCCGCAAGTTCCTCTTCGCGCCCCTGATTCATGATATTGACGATATCGGCATTCTTCGTCTCCGCCTTTTCCTTCATGAGCGCGGCAACCATTTCTCGCATGGACGTCGCCGTATAGTGGCTGTACAGAAGGCGGAGCGAATTTGCGACGGGGCCGATGACCGCGATCTTCTTTTTTGCATCCTCAATGGGCAGGATGCCGTCGTTTTTGAGCAGGGTCATGCTCTTTCTTGCCGCGAGGTGGGACCCCGCGTTGGGCGCGGAGTTGTCCATCGCCAGAGCAAGATCGCCGACGCCATAGGGGTTTTCAAAGAGTCCGAGTTCAAATTTCAGCGTGAGCATCCTGAGCGCCGAACGGTCGATGAGCGCCTCGCTAAGTTCGCCCTTTCTGACCGCCTCTACAAGCTCCTGCGTATAGACGGCGCGCTCCGGGAACTCCACATCCAGGCCCGCATCCAAAGCAAGCCGCGCGGCGTCCGTATTCGTCTCCGCCAGATTGTATGGCGACTTGATCTGATTGATGGAGCCGTAATCCGCGACCACAAGCCCGTCAAACCCGAGATCGCCGCGCAAAAGATCGGTCAAAATCGCTCTGTTTGCCGTAACGGGTCTGCCGTTGACGGCGGAATAGCTGTTCATGACTGTTTTCAGCCCCGCCATGTGAATGGCTGCCTCGAAGGGCTTTGCATACTGCTCGCGAATTTGGTTTTCGGAAAGGAGCGTTTGAAAGCTGTTGAGCGCGCCCTCGCTCGCAGAATACCCGAGAAAGTGCTTGCAGGTTGCAGCCACGCCCGTCTTTGCGTCGTCGCCCTGCATCCCCTTCACAAAGGCGACCGTCATCGCACTTGCAAGGGTAGGATCGCCGCCGTACGTTTCGTTGCACCGTCCCCAGCGCAGATCGCGCGCGAGATCGCAGACGGGAGAGAGCGCGTGGCGGACGCCGTTTGCCGCCAGCTGACGGCGCGTATATGCCGCCATTTCCTCCACGAGTTCCGGCTCAAATGTCGCGCCAAGCCCGATCGAAATGGGATACTGACTGCCGCCGAAGAGGCACAGCGGTCCCGCCAATCCCTCCGTATGAAAGAGCGCAGGAATGTGATGGGGCGAATGCTCCATCACATAGTCCTGCACTTCCTTTACGTCGTCCAAAAAACGCTCCGATTTTCCGAGCCCGATCGTCGCCGCGCCCGTGCCGCCCTTCAAGTCCTGCATCTCAAGCGGCATGATCATGAGCACGCTCGAACAGGAAATCTGACGGACTTTTTCCTCCAACGAAAGTTCCCTCAAAAGCGCCTCCGCACGTTCCTTTGCCGAAAGCGTCGTATCCATATACTTTTTCATGCGTTGCCCCCTTTTTTCAATGCCAGACGATATACGCGGTCGGCGCATACTTCCAGCTGCCCGCGCGTGAGTTCTCCGCAGCCGAGCGCACGGAGAATATCTTCGCGGTCCTGTTCCCGTCCGGGCATGATCAGATCGTTCTGCGCTCTGATACAGCCGCTCGGCGAGGCGGGTCCGTACTTGGCGCCCGTTCCCATGCCGCCCGTCGACAGCCAATCCGTCATCACCAGCCCGTCGTATCCCCATTCTTCGCGGAGCACCCGCATGAGCACGCCCTCATCGTTCGCCGTATGGATGCCGTTGAGTAGATTGTACGACGTCATGAGAGCTTTGGGCTGCGCTTTGCGGATACAGATCTCAAACCCTTTCAGATACAGCTCCCTGAGCGTACGCTCGCTCATGTTGCTGCTGGAAAAGGTGCGGTCCGTCTCCTGATTGTTGCAGCAGAAATGCTTGATGGTAACGCTGCACCCCTCGTTTTTCTGCACGCCTTCCGTGACGGCGGCTGCGATCGTGCCGCTCAGGTAAGGATCCTCCGAATAGTACTCGAAATTCCTGCCGCACAGCGGATTGCGCTGAATGTTGAACGCGGGCGCAAGCCATATATCGACGCCGAAGAGCTGCATTTCTTTCCCGACGAGATCGGCCATCTCTTCACAGAGCGAGACGTCCCAGCTCTGTGCGAGGGCCGTTCCGACGGGGATCGCGGTGCAATATTGGTAGCAGACGTCCTCTCCGTGCGGCGTTTCGGAGGGCGTATCGGGCAAAATGCCTGCCATGGGATTGTCGAGCGCGACCACGCCGCCCTCCTCAGTCAGCCGATAGCACTTGGAAAGACGAAGTCCGGCAGGGCCGTCCGCAAGAACGAGCGGGGGGATCCCCTCCTCCGAATATGTCTCTCCCGCGGAACCCGCGACCTTTTTTCCCGAATTGCCGATGTTGTTGCGCAGCGTCATATCGTTAAACACGCCGATGCACAGGGAGACAAGTTTTTCCGTGGGCATCGCCCTGACCGCATCGCTCACCGCGTACGCCTTACGATCCTTCGGCTGAAAACGCGGCGAGAAAGGTTTTTCTCCGAGGGCGGGGGAAGCATGGTCAGAACAGGCGGGCGCATGCAGCGTTTCCACGTTTTCCGAGCGCAGCGGATGTACCTTTTGCAGGATAACGTCCTCTGTCACCCGAACGGCGCACGCGCAGACAGTGCTTTGAATGCTGTTGCCGATATCAAAGAAATACAGCCCCTTTGCAAGCAAAACAACGCTCTTTCCCGCGGAATACGCCGCCATATCCTCCGCGGATACGACGAGTTCGACCGCCTCGCAGACGCCCGGTGCAAGCATGCCCGTCTTTTTATAGGCGACAAGTTTGCGGCGCGGAGCGTCGTCCTCCGCATCACAGGAACAGTATACCTGAACGACCTCGCGTCCACGGAAATTCCCCGTATTTTTGACCGTAACGCGGATTCTTATCTCATTACCGCACACCTCGAACGAGACGGGCTGAACGGAAAAATCGGTATATCCAAGCCCGAATCCGAACGGATAGCGCACAGGGACGCCGAACGTATCGAAATAACGGTATCCGACGAACAGTCCTTCCCGATAATCGACCTCCGTCTGCGTACCGAACCATTGCGCGGAGGGATGATCGTGCAACTTGTTCGCCCACGTTGCCGAGAGCTTTCCGCTCGGGACGCTCTTACCCGTGAGGATATCGGCAAACACGTTGCCCGTCTCCTGTCCGAGCTGGCTCAAAAGGAGAATGTTCTCCACTTCATCCGCCACGGGAGAAAGATCGATCGCTCCGCCCACATTGAGCACGAGCATAAATTTTTCTTTGCGGCGGGCAAGCTCCAGAATATCGCGTACCTCGTTTTTGAGAAGGTAATAGTCCCCTTCGATCGCCTGCCTGTCCATCCCCTCTGTGGAGTCGCGTGCCACGACGTAGAGGTTGAGCTCGCCGTCGCCCGTAAGCGGGATATCGTAATCGATCGGCGGTTTCGGACGGAACATTAAGAGTGCCTCGACGAACGTTCCCATCGCATCTGCCTCTTGTTTGAGCGCGTTATAATAATTTTCCGACCATGCCTTTACAACGCGGTCGTATTCATCCATCCACGCCGTCGTAACGACTTCATAGCCCGCATTTTTCAGTCCCTCTTCGATACTGACGTTATAGCGGGCATTCACGTCGCCCGAGCCCTTGCCGCCCTTTACGGTGCGCCGCGCTCCGCTCCCGTACAGACTGACCCTGCAGGGCTGTACGGGAAAGTCGCCGTTACGCTTTAAGAACAGCGTGCACTCCGCCGCACGTTCGCGGACTTTCCCTGCGTGTTCCACCTCGTAACTTTGCATCTCATCTGAAAAAAATCTCTGCATAATTTTCTCCTGATCAAGACGGACAGCGAAGGACGCCATAGGCAGCGCCGATCCCGATCCCTTTTTTCATCAACGATTTTACACGTCTCTGAAGACTTGTTTCCTCTTTCAGTTCATCGATCGGCGTGCCTTCGTCCGTTTGAAAAAGAAAACCGATGTACTGATTTTCCTCTTTGAATACTTCCGTGATCGTAAACCGCTTTTGGAAAGCTAAAATATGAGACCTATCTTTTAACAGCGGCGTCAGAACGGGAGACAGCAACCATGAATGACAGCCGATTTGCGCATTGCCGTACTCAGGAAAAAATCTTTTTGTAAAAGTATGGCATTGCGCCAAAGCATCCTCTACGGACGGGCCGGAAAAATCCGCATCCGAAGGAATATGAATATTGATACGATCGGAATTGGGTTCAAATTCAAATTCGAGAGCGCCGAGTCGAAAAATGGTCATATTCAACTGGCGATAAGCCCACCACGGGCAATCAAAGCCCAACTGTCCGTGTTTCTGACGGTACTCTCTGACAAATCGTGAAAAACACGCCATTGTGTCCGTATATATTTTTTCATCGATCCCTTTCTGCCGATAGCGTTCTCTGCAACGTCTGGCGCATTCGAGCTGTACTGCCAGAATTTTCATGCCGCGCTCATCCCCGCCCAATCTCTTGGCAATTGCTAGAAAGCTGTCCATGGGATTTACGATATCCATCATACCGGAAAGAAACGGTTCTAAGGAAGAAAACTCCGTCTCCGACCAGGCAGACAAAACCACTGCAGTCGCCTCGTCGTCCATTTTGATATCCTGACACAATTGACGAATCGAATATTCCATATCTGTGTTCCAATCCTATTTTACAAGAACGCAAAGTCACATTCCTTCAAAATTATGTAAGTTTTTTCAGTTTTGTTGCTTTTCAAAAGAAAAGGAGCGGAAATCGCATGGCGTTTCGCAATGCCATACAAACTTTAAGGAACGTATCCCCTGAACGTAGAGACTCAGCGAGATATGCTGCCAATTTGTAGCTGCAGCAAATGCGACTTCTCCGCACTTTTTCTCACCTGCGAACACCTCTACCCTTCCCGCACCGCCGCGGACATCGAGCGCAAGCTGTACCGCCCCGGAAAAACGAAAATACTTGTAAACGATCTGCGTTCCTTCACGGATATCCGCAACAAAGCGTTCCTTCCCGTCATCCGTAATATACGGGATCTCGCCGAGTTCGTACTGCACGTCGGTATGCGGCATGTTCCCGTTCGTCAGATTACAGCAAATCACCGCGGGATATGTACCTTCCGCCCGCAGCGGGCCTCCGTTCAGTCCGCACGAGGTCATCTCGACCTGCGGAATTGAACCGTCCTTCTCGATCGTCACCTTCTCGGCACACGCCTGACGGGAAAAACTCGTCTTGTGCGTGTGTCTGTGGTAAAAAATATACCACGAATCCCCGATCTTTTCAAGGCTCCCGTGATTGTTCCCCGTCGCGGCAAGCCGCTCGCGCTCCGACCGCCCGTGATAACCGATATCGCCGTTCGAGATCAGCGTCCCACCGTAGACAAACCCGCGGTCGGGCAGATCGCTTATCGCGTAGCAGAGTTCGTGCTGATGTTCAGACGAATAGATAAAATAATAGCGTCCGTTTATCTTTCGTATAGAACTCGCCTCAAAAAACGCGTGCCCCGCAAAGGAAGTGCCGGCGCTGTCGAAGGGACCGGGAACGACGCGGCGCGGCTGAGACTTTACCGTCAGCATATCGTCACTCAGCTCCACCGTAAATGCGCCCATGATCCCGTCAGGCTCGGCTTCGATCTCTTCCTTCGTCTTGCCGAACAGCATCGCCTGCACGCTCAGAAGGTCTGTCGGAAACCCGTATTTTTTTGCATCCTGCGCAAATTCCTTATTGACCGCCAGCGACCAGCCATAATAGAGCCGAATCACGCCGCCGTCGTTCATGACCGCAGGGTCAAACGTGATCTTGCGCGCATATGTGCTCCCGTCGGCATTGCGCACCTCGCCGTAATATTCGTATTTCCCGTCAGGCGTATCACACACGGCAACGTGAATGGGCGAAGTAAAGCACCCTCCCGACATCGCGTAATAGAGATAGTATCTGCCGTCGTTGCCGCGCACGACGTCCGGAGCGTACATATACCTGCAATTCGGACCGTAGGAAGGATCCTGCCGCGCCTCGTAATTGACGCCTTTACTCGTCCAATCGGATAAATCGCTGAGAGGTGCGGAATAGAACTCGTAGCCGAGATTGCAGAACTCCTTTCCGCCCTCTTCCTCATGAGAACCGAACAGGTACACCCTGTCGCCGAATACGTGCGGCTCGCCGTCCGGGATACAGACATTGAGCGGCAAAAACGGATTAAAAGCCTGTTTTTTTGTGTTCATGACGATACTCTCCTATCTTTCGCTTGGAAAACAGATGCGCGCCGGACAAGAAGGGCGCGGCTTTGCCGCAGGGCGCGTACAGAGGCGTACGCAACCAAGGCGGAACGCAAGCCCGACACAGTCCCGCGCGATATATGTTTTTCAAGCTCTTTCCTCCGCAAGATAGCGCATGACCTTTTGAATCTCCTCCTCAGAATATGCAGCCTCCATCTTTGCCTTCATATAGCGGTAAGCCGCAGCGGCGGGATCTTCCTTAGGCGCATCTTCGGGCAAGACCGCCTGTGCGGACGCCTTCCCCTGTTTTTGCGCCATTTTCCCATGCCGCTCGGAGAGCGAGATCATATTCCGCGCAATCTCCCGCAACGCCCTTTCGCCGCCGACCGTTGCCTCTTCCCATGGCATGGGTACGAGATAATTGTTTTGCGGCTCCTTCAAAAAGGCCTTTGCCCTCTCTAAAAACGCATCGGTATTGCGCCGATGCGACCACCCGCACTCTGCGACGGCGAGAAGTCTCGGGTAGAGCATCTTTTCAAGTTCCGCCTCTTCCGAGATCCATTCCGTCCACATGGGCGCCTCAATGCCGAGTACGTTCTCCTCGGGAACGGTAATTCCCTTTACGTTCGGTTCAAAATTGAGCGTTGCCCGAAGCGGGGTCTCCGCATACGAATAATCGCAATAAAATTGGCATTGGTTGGAAAAAATAAATTTCCTTCCCTTGGCGATCTCCTTCTCGCAGTAACTTGCGCCGGGCGCCATCTCCATCCAATACTGAACGACGGCGCTTTCATCCAGCCCGTCTGCAATGACGGATTCGTTCCAGACGATGGCAGTTTTGCCGAGCGTCTTTAAAAAGGCAATGATGCGGTTCATAAACCGAACCTGCAGCTGTTCGTAATTTTGCGGTCCCTCTTTCTCCATGGCGGCGCGGCAGGCAGGGCACGCCTTCCACTCGCTCTTGGGTGCCTCATCGCCGCCGATATGAAAATATTTCGACGGAAACAGCGCCGCCGCCTCGCGCAGGAGCTGTTCCAAGAACGCATAAGCTGCATCGTTTCCCGCGCAGACGATCCGTTCGTGGATCCCGAACGTGGAGGCTACTTGCATCGGCTCTTTGCGGCAGGAGTACTCCGGATATGCCGCGAGGATCGCCGTCGTATGCCCAGGAAGTTCTATTTCAGGAATTACGTCGACCCCGCGTTCTGCAGCAAATGCCACAACGTCTCTGATCTCGTCCTGTGTATAGAAACCACCGTAAGTATCCCCTGCGGAATACTTTCCCGAGGTCACAAGCGGATCGAGCTCATCGAGTTTGCGGTAGGACGACACCGTGTTCAGCTTGGGAAACAGCTTACTTTCAATCCTGTATCCCTGATCGTTGCTCAGATGCCAATGAAAGGCGTTCATCTTCAGGACTGCCATCTGCGCGATGATCTTTTTGATCTCTTCCACGCTGAAAAAATGACGGCAGCAATCGAGCATCAGCCCGCGATAGGCAAAGCGCGGCTGTTTTTCATTCTCATTCGGGATCATGTTCCTCTCCTGTCATCCATAAATTACAACCGCGTATCCAGCTTTCCGCAAAACGGATCGACGGGCGACTTTCCGTAAAACGCACTCCTGCCCATCAGTTTATCAAACACGGCGTCAAGCGTCGCCTGATTGTTGGTATAGGCATTGATATACGCATGCGCCATGGGAACGTCGAGCAAATGGTAAGGGTTGCAGAACGACACGGCAACGAGCGGCATTTCGCCCGAATACCACGGAAGATCGTTCCCCATTCCGAAGAGCACGTTCCAGTTGACACGCACGACGGTCGCGTTTGATGCCGTCTGCATATTGAGCACGATCATGGCAAGATCGTATTTCCCGACAAACTGCCCGGTATTGCACATCGTCTCTTCGAGGGCCTTATTGACGGCAGGCGTGATCTTCTCCAAAGTGAGCGCAGCGGGATCGAAGGGATATTTCCGTTTGCGCAGTGTGACCGAAAAGCCCTCCCTCTGTAGGCGCCGTTTGATCTCCTGTGCAAACGGTGAGCGGTTATCCACTGTATTTTCAATGACGTTCAGGTAGATCCGCTTCGTCTTTTTGGGCGAAAGCGGCAAAAGATCGCGGTCATCTTTGACCAATGTAACGGCCTGATCGGCGCAGTCGTTTACCCAGCTTTTTTTCACTTCCACCGGAAGTGTCCGCTCCGGTACCGAAAAAAACTGCTTTTCAAACAATCCGAGCGCCATTTTCGAAGCAAGGATGCGCAGCACCGCCTCATCGAGCCTGTGCTTAGAGAGTGTTCCGTTTTTTAAACCATCCCGTATGTAACCGATATCCTCTTCAATAGAACGATTGAATAAGATCATGTCCGCACCGCATTCGATGGAGCGCGGAACGGCGATGCTCCTCGGCATACTCTGCATATATCCGACCATCAGCGTAGAGTCTGTGGTGATCAACCCGTTAAAGGCAAGCCTCTCGCGAAGCATTCCTGTAAGAAGCGCTTCCGATTGGCTTGCGGGCAGCAGCGCATCCCGTTCGGAGATACCATGTCTGACTTCGCGCGCAACATAGGGGGCGGCGATATGCCCCGCCATGATCGCAGGGATCCCCTCCTCGATGAGTTTTGCATATACCATGCCGTAGGTTTTCGTCCATTCGGAGAAGGTGCAGTCGTTGACGGAGACGAGCAGGTGCTGATCGCGCTCGTCCCTGCCGTCGCCGGGGAAATGCTTGATCGTAGGCATGACGTCCTCTTCCTCTGCCGCGCGGATATACTCGCGCGCAAAAGAGAGCACTGTACCCGCATCCCCTCCGAACGTGCGCACGTTGGTAATGGGATTGTGATAATTCTCGTCAATATCTACTATAGGTGCAAACGACCAATTAACGCCGACTTCCGCCGCCTCCATGCAAGAAATCTTCCCCAGGCGGTACCCGTTTTTCGCATCGCCCGTTGCGGCACAGCCCATGGGATTGGCGAACAATGTTCCCTCGCGGATCGCGCCGCAACCGCCGTTTTCCAGATTCGCCGCCACGAGCAGCGGAATCTTGCATGCACTTTGCAGCGCAGCAATTTTTTCGCGCAGGCCCTCTCGTTCAAAGGGGCGGATCATGACCGCGCCGACTTTGAGTTCCTTGGCGAAATAGTTGACGGTATGCTCGTCAAACGAGGCGAGGCTCGGGCAGAAGAGTTGTCCGATCTTTTCCTCCTGCGTCATCCCTTCAAAAATATCGTAAACTTGTTCCGACTGTTTCTTCGTTAAATGAAAAGGTTTGGCATTCAGATCAATTTTCATAATCATTCTCTCCGGTATGCAATTACCGCAATTCCTTCCTTCCCCGGCAGTGGGATCGTCACCTTCCCGCAGATATTTCTGCATGCAATTTTATCTGTCATCTCCCAAACATCAACGACATGAATCTCATATCGTTTGTCCTCGGGGAGCCTCCATTCAAGTTCTGCGCAGCAATGTCTTCCTAAATACTGCAAAAAGACATCATCGCCGCATCTCCCCATAAACTTTGCGTCCCTGACAAAACAGCTCTCCTGCTGACGTTTCGGCATTTCACGAATCAGTTTCCGGAAAGGCGTATCCATAATCAGCTTTCTCTGTTCCGGATCGATCCCTTCCAGCGGATCCGTCTGCCAGGGCAAAATATAACTCGGGAACCCGTCCACTATTCCTTTTAAAAACGCTAACCGCGGAACGCTTTCGCCCTTGAAAACGCCGCCTTTTGACCACCAGAGGATCTCATCGTCGGACACGAACGTCTCTCCATGCGTACAGTATGCGCCTTGTGCTATAATCGTCCAAAATGAATTCACAAGTGCAAAACCCGACATATTTCCCCAATCCTGCGCTACATTCCCTTCGTAGCCGCATTCATCGAAAATCACCGGTTTTGCATAGTCCTGAATAAATTTTGCTGCACTTTCGATCTGCCCGGACTGAACGGAGCAATGCGAGATCGCCTCTCTGTGATGATCATAGAAAGAAAAACAGTTATGCACAGAGAGCAGGTGCCCGAACACATCGTTATCAAAAATAAATCTTTCCAAAGCATACCAATCCTGCAAAGTCCGCGCAAACAGGAGATCAAATTCATTTGCGAGGCTCCACCATACAAACGGAAATGCTGAAAAACGGCGCAGTACATAGTCGAGATATACAAAATTTTCCTGCATCGTCAGCCCGCTGAATCCCCATTTATCGTACGCATGAAACATGATGAGATCGGATTGAATCCTGCTATCTGCAAGTTGCAGAATCACGCTTTCCAATCGTTGCCAGAACGCTATGCACGGACGATGCACGTTCCAGCGATCCCCTTCCCGTTCAAACGGGAACAACTCGGGTTCATCGCGGTTATAATCATAGTACTTTGGAAAAATACAGTAACGTACCTTATTGAACGGCGCTCTCTGAAGCGTCTGTATCGTTTGGCTGATGAGCGACAATTTCTGATGGGGAAGCGCATATACCGTCGTTCCGAAAGGGCGGAATACATTTCCGTTCGCATCTTCAAAATGAGTTCCGACGGCGCGGATCACTCCTTGTTCCGAACAATCTTCGCAGAAATCTTCTCCGCTATCCTGTATGATCCCAGATACCTGCCAGGAATATTTCCCAGGGGTCTGCGGAAGAAACCTTATCTTATAAATACCATTGCCGTCATAAAACCCTTTTACGGTTTTCGTCTCGTCTCCTATGGAAAAACGCGCAAATAACTTGATATCTATATATGAACCTTGCGGGGGCGCAGCATGATAACAAAGCTCAAACATCTGATTTCAAACCATCTCTCTACTCACCCTGCACGTTCACAATAAGCGACTGCGCCTGCATATTTTCCGCCTGTGCCCGTATGGTGACCTGCGCATCTTCTGCAAGAATGACCGCAAACGCCCTTCCATGGTATGTGGTATGTACGTTATCTGAAAAATTTTCCTCTGTCCTGGGAGCGCCGCTGCCGAACCCGAGCAATTTCCCGCCCGCAACTTCCAAACTCACCAACCGATCGTGCGCGAAACGCACATCGCCGCCCTCGTCGGTGATCGCAATGTTCACAAACAGCAGTCCGCCGCGTTTTGCGCCAGGTTCTGCGGAAAGACGGAGCATGTCCTGCCCGCATCCGCTTACAAGCGTACAGCGCTCGCCATCCTCTGCGACCGCCTCTAAAACGCCGTTTTCATACGGCACGGAGAAGGAGGCGCGGCATTCTTTTCCGCAGTCCTTTTTTCCGATACTTTTCCCGTTCAGGAGCAGCTCCACCGCGCCCCTGCCGTATACATCGACCGTAAGCGCCGTACCTTCATAGCCTGCATGATCCCAGCTTGAATCAACATCGCCCCAGCCCCACGCGGAGCAGTATTCCGTCTTTCCCGCCATAGCGGGATTGTGCACCGCGATATAAGGCTCTTTCCTCAGCCCGAATACGATCTCGCGGTAGTAGGACTGCGGCGTACGGAATCCCGTGATATCCATATCACCGCAATCGGCTGTGATACAGGGATAGACCCCGTAAAAACCGTTGTGGTAATCGTAGGGCTCGTAGCTCGTGTTCCCGATCCCTGTCTCGCCGAGATAGTCCCACCCCGTCCAGGTAAAATCGCCGATCACGTTGTTGTGCGTGCCGATATGCTCCCACATTTCGACAATATACTTCGCATACGTTTCGCTGCCGACGATGACGCGTCCGGGATATTTTTCCAGATCGGGCGCATAGCGGTTGTGCATATAATTATATCCGGCAATATCCACCGCATCGCAGCCGCCCTTGATGGCATAGTCCATGGAGGGCGTGTTGTTGATGCGCACCATCACGTCGTCCAGACTTGACATTGCCTCGTTGATGTCCTGCTTCCTTTCCTGCTCTTTCCCGCTCAAAAGCGCAGCCGTCTCCTTTTTTTGCATCAGCAGCAAGAGCCCGTTGATCGCGACCGTCGTAAAGCGTGTCCCGTCGTGCTTTTTCACCTCAGCGGAGATCTCTTTTGCGAGAGAAACGCCCGCCGCGCCCGCAAGATCGCTGATCTCGTTGCCGATGGAATAGAGGATGACGGACGGATGATTGAAGTCCTTTTCCGTCATCGCGCGGATATCCCCTCTCCAATTCGCATCGAAATCGTTGGCATAGTCGTCGGGAGACTTGGGCATCTGCCACATATCGAAAGCCTCGTCCATCACATACATGCCGAGCTCATCGCAGGCGTCCAGAAGTGCGCGGCTTGCCGGGTGGTGTGCCGAACGGATGGCATTGAATCCGGCTTCTTTAAGAATGCGCACACGGCGATATTCAGCGTCGCGGAACGTCCTGACGCCGATGACTCCGTTATCGTGATGGATGCACGCGCCGCGCAGTCTGACCTGCCTGCCGTTGACTTTCAGCCCCTCGCAAGCACTGACGGAGAGCGTGCGGATCCCGAAACGCTCTTCGGCGGTATCGATCGTTCTACCGTCCTGCAAAAGCTCCACACGGCACATATAGAGCGACGGGGTTTCAGTGCTCCATAACTTGGGGGCTTTTATTTCAACGGGATACGACCCTGCCACTTCCGCTTTTGCGTAAAGATCGGAGACGGGAACATCGCCGCAAAAGACCTGAATATGCAGATCCGCCGATTTTTTCCGCGAGAGTTTGACGCCGATCTGCAACACCGCCCGCTCTTCATCCGCCTGTACTGTTTTCACCTGCACGCCGTTACCAACGATATGAAAAGGGTCCGCCACAAGCAGATTCACGTTTCTGTAAATGCCGCCGCCCGTATACCAACGGCTGTCATCGCCCGTTTTACAGACGACCTTCACGGCGTTCTTCTCGCCGAACCGCAGATATTTTTCCAGCGAAACGCAGAATTCCGTGTATCCGTTCGCGTGCGTCCCGACACAATTCCCGTTCACATATACGAGCGCATGATTCTGTACGCCCTCGAATTCGAGAAAAACGCGCTTGTCCCGCCATGCCGCAGGTGCTTCAAAGGCTTTTACGTACTCCCACGCGCCGTTTGGATAAAACGCTTTTTTTGTTCCGTTAAACTGTGCCGGAACGCGCGTTTCGCCGATGATTGCGTCATGCGGCAGCACGACGTCCTCCCGGTGCAGGGAAAATTCATGCGAATCGCCCTGCTTTTTGAACTGCCACCCGTCGTTGAATAAAATGCGCTGCATACATCACCCCGCCTGCCGTACGATATCTAAAATGTCGCTGAATTTATCGATCTTATAGGTCACCCTTCGGTTATTCTTTGCGTCGCCGATCCCGATGCTGGCAAAGCCGCCCAAATACGCGGCGTCGATCCCCGCTCCGGAATCCTCCACCACCAGACTCTCATAAGGGCGCCCGCCCAGCAGATCGAGCGCCTTGATAAAGACCTCGGGATGCGGCTTGGAATGCGTGATGATCGTTCCGTCGGCTACGCCGTCGAAAAAATCATCGAGCCCCAGCCGTTTTAAGATGAATTTTGCATTTTTGCTCGATGAGCCGATCGCCATCTTCAGTCCCATGCGTCTGAGTTCCTCCAGCGTGGCCCTTGTTTCGGGCGCAAGGCTCAATCGGTTCATCTGTCCCAAGAGCTTCACATAGATCTCGTTCTTGCGCTCGCAGAGCCTGTCCTTCTCTTCCTGTGTATAGGTGCGCGGCGCACGCTCCAATATGATATTCAGACTGTCCATGCGCGAAACGCCGCGCAGCCGTCTGTTGATCTCCTCGTCAAAATAAATCCCTTCTTCGTCTGCGATCTTTTTCCATGCCTGGTAATGATAGCGGTCCGTGTCGCAGATCACGCCGTCAAGGTCGAAAATAATTGCATGATATTTCATAATCCCACCTGAAATTTCCCAGTTCCAGCCGCCCCTTTCGGGCAACAGGCTCTTCCCCCGAATACGGTTCAATGCCCACACCAAGCGATATGGGCATTGAACGTACCGCGGGATGGCCCCGTAAAACGAAGCATCCGATCATGCAACAGGAAACGGGAGACGATCAGACAATATCTTTTGGGGGAATCAGACAAGAACATGTCCGAAGGCCGCCCGCCGCTTTCATTTCCGCAAGATAAATTGGGGGAAACGGAAATCGTCCTGCTGCCGAGGCATGGGATGAGCTGATATAAAAACTTATTCTGCCGCGGCTGCCGAGGTAACCGTCGCTGCGCTGTCGCAGACGATAAAGGTGTCGCTTGCCGTGCAGACACCGTCCGCATCCACCGTAATGGTCACGACGTAATCGCTGCTTGCACCGCTCTCCGCGTCCGTGAGTTTCCACGTTGCCGTGTAAGTATAAGCACCCGTGCGTACAACCGTTGCCGTACCGATCTCCATGCACATAAAATAATACATCGGATTGGAAGCTTCAAGGTCGGGGTCTTTTGCATCCGTCACAAGACAGAAATCCATCATGTACCCGCCGCCGACATCGACCTGCGTGGTCACATTGAGCGTTGCCGTTGCATCGTCGAAATCCACGGCAAGGGAGATATCATAGTCGTAGTGAACGGGATTTCCCTGCTCATCCGTCGTATCGGATATTCCTGTTCCGCTCATTGTGACGGTACCGGTCATCTCCGTGACTTCGGCAAGCGGTAATGCCTCTGCATGAACGCCCGTGACCTGCACCGACGCGGAGCATTTGCCTTCGGCATCCAACGTAACGGGAACGGTCATAGCTGTATCACCCGAGCCCCAGGTCGCCTCATAGGTGCCGACGCCCGTGCTCGTAAGCGTGCCCTTGCCGATCTCCATGGCGCTCATGTAATACATCGGATTGGACGCCTCGATCTCGGGATCCTTGGCGTCAGTCACAAAGCAGAACTGCATGATATATCCGCCGCCGACATCCACGCTCGCGACTACGTCCAAAACGGCTTCCTTGCTTGTAAAATCAATGGAGAGCGTTGTGGTGATGGGAAGCGTTGTCCCGTTTCCGTCGACCATAGTGCTCTCAGCCGCAAGATACGCCATACCCGTCTTTTCGAGCGCTGCAACGGTCTCCTTTTTCTCATAGCCGCAGATGGTGCAAGTAAAGGTTCTTTCGCCTTCGGAATTATAGGTCGCCGCTTTTGTCACCTCGCCTTCGCTGAAGGTATGATCTGCCTTATCGTTGACCTCGGTACAGCCTTCATCGGTACAGGCGTGCCAATGCGACGTTGCATCGCTCGACCAATCCTCGCTCCATGTGTGACTGTTCCCGCCGCAGGCGGCAAGCGCTGCCGCCGCCCCTACTGTCAGAGCGCCCGCAAGCACGGTCGCGAACAGTTTTGTGCCCTTTTTCATAATCTTTCCTCCGAATTTTTTTACGCTGAAAGCGCTAATTCCTTATTCTTTCACGCCGCCCGCGACGACCGCTTTTTCCAGACGCTTCTGGAAGAACGGGAACGCCACGATGATGGGCAGGCTCGCTGCGATGACCGCCGCATACTGAATGAGATAGCGGCTGTAATCGGGATTGCTCGACTGCAGGAAGTTGGTATTCTGATCGATACAACGCTGCACGAAGAGCTGTAAAGGCCACCATTCCGTATCGTAAGGGATATAGATACGTGCAGGCAACCACGAGTTCCACGTTCCGACGACCGTATTGAGCATGATGACGGCGCTCATATTGCCGACGAGCGGGAGCATGATATTGAAGAAGATCCTCCACTGTCCCGCGCCGTCGATCACGGCAGCTTCATACATTTCCCCCGGTACGCCGTTGAAGGCGTTCATCATCATGACGAGGAACATCGTGTTCGTGCATCCCGGAATGATGAGCGCGAGCGGACTGCCGACAAACCCATAGGAACGATAGATCATATAGGTAGGCAGCATACCGCCGCCGAACATCATGGGGATCATCACGAACGTGATCAAAAACTTTTTGAGCTTGGTCTGCCGGCTCATGGCATATCCTGCCGATGCGGAGATGAACCAGCCGAGGAGCGTCGTGGCAACGGTATAGAAAATCGTGTTTCCGTAGCCGCGGACGATCTCAAGATCGCTGAACAGATGTGCATAGCCAGCGAAATTGACCTTGCCGACCGACCACCAGACCATTTTCCCGAGATAGTCGTTGTACAGGGTGTATCCATCAGAGATGGAGCACATGAGCACATACCAGATGGGAATGACCGAACAGAATGCGACCAGTCCGCAGAGGATGACGACAATGACATCCACGATCCTGTCAACGGCGCTTGGATGTTCGACCATGGAGGTGCTTCTCTCTTCTTCTTTGTTCTTGACTTTTCCGAACATTCTGCACCTCCTTTAGAACAGCGACGAGCCGCTCAACTTCTTACTGAGCTTGTTGGAGCCGACCAGAAGAATGGTTCCGACAACCGATTGGAAGAGACCTGATGCCGCGGAAAGCGCATAGTCCTGATTGCCCGCATCGAACGCAAGGCGGTAGGTGTAGGTATACAGCGTATCGGCAACGTTAAAGTTCTTGGGCGCGTACAACAGAAGGATATTATCGAATCCCGTTGTAAAGCTTAAGCCAACGTTCATAACGAGCATCATCATGATCATGGGCATAATGCACGGGAGCGTGATATACCACAGCCGCTGCAATCTTGTAGCCCCGTCGAGCGCTGCCGCCTCGTGCAAATCTCCGTTAACCATGGAAATAGACGCAACATACATGATGGAGCCCCAGCCGATACCCTGCCAGATGCCCATAAAGGTATACATCAGCCAGAACACAGGGACCTGATCGTTGATGATCCAATCCGACCCCTGCCCCGTGAGCCAGGTGGAGATAACGCCGTTGAGTCCGAAGAAGGAGGTAAACAGCGAACAGATGACCACCGCCGCCACAAAGTTGGGCATATACGAGAGCGTCTGTACCGTGCGCTTATATTTCTTGCTGCGGAGCAGACTTAAAAGCAGAGCAAAGATGATGGGAGCAATAAATTGGATGGTGATCTTTAAAAGCGCGATCACAACGGTGTTACCGAGGACCTGCCAGAACTTTTCCGCCGTGAACAGTTCGATAAAGTTATCGAACCAGACCCACTCGCTCCCGAAAATGCCGTCTACGATGCGGAAGTCCTCGAATGCCATGACGATACCGAACATCGGCACGTAGCACATGAGCAGGAAAAACACAAATGCAGGAATAAAGAGCGTATAGACCTGCCAGTTCTGCATAATGTCCTTTTTCCAGCTCACCTTTTTGGGCTTCTTCTCGGATGCAGCTCTGCCGCTCTGTCCGGCGGCAAACTGCTCCGCATCATCACGTTCCGCTGCAGACGGGATGGTTACATCTGCCTCTGCCTGCAACACAACATCTTCCTTTTGTTCCATACTGCCTCCCTTTCAGACGATCGGATATTCGTCAATATAAGGCTGAAGAAGATCGCTGATATCATCGACGTTATAGCGCCCCAGCATGCTGCACCAGGTGCTCCAGTCGCTGTCGCTCATGCCGTCCTCGATAAACCGATATGCCTGCCCCTTCATGTATTCCAGTACGCGGTTCAAAGACGTCTGAGCTTCGGAATACTCGTCCGGATCCATATTGCCCATGGCAATGCTTCCGAACACGCCTCCCTTGTTGGGGAAGTCGCTCCATGCGCGGAGCGTATCTTCATAAGTCTCCGCATAGCCGTAGTCCACGCTCTCCACGAGCTGCAGGCCGGGAAGCTTATCGAGACTCGCCGCAATGGAGAGGCTGCCCGAATCGTTTACGAGCACGTCGCTGACGCGGTATCTCCCGTCCTCTCCGATGGTATACGCGCCGTCAGACAGCCCGAACTCATCGTAGAACGAGGTATCGACCTTCCCTTCGTCGAGCTGCTCCTTGGAAAGTCCGAGGGTGCGGGCAACGGCGCCCTCTTCCGTATAGAGATAGTCGAGGAAGGTGAGGAGCGGTTCAAGATCCATCCCCTCTGCGCTGTTCATGAGATAGAAACCCGAAGGAACGACCGTCTCGCCAAAGCGTGTCGTGTGCGGCACGACGTACTGATTCTCGCTCGTGCCGTAAACATCGTTGATCGGCCAGCAGCAGCCCATCCCGAAGAAGTTCTCAGCTGCGGCGGAATCCGTATTGCGCAGTCTCCCGCCGATCGTGCTCTCAAGACCACACCACATGCCCACCTTTCCCGAGCGGACGGAACCGTCGTCGATGGAGAAGTGCTGATCGCCGCTGCGGTTGGCAAACGATTTGTCGAGCCAACCCTCTTCATACCAGTTGTGCACGCAGTCGAAGTATGCCTTTGTGGAGCTCTCCGTTCCTCCGAATCTCACCTGATTGTCGGTATCTGCGTACCATACAAGCGACCCTTCGCCGAAGCAGGAATTGAGTCCGCCCGCCCATGTGTAGCCTTCATAGTAAATACTCGTGCAGTAACCGTCGGTAATGCCGAGGTCTGCAAGCGCCGTTTCGAAGATGCCGAACATCCACTCCCAGTCGGAGATATAAGCAGGATCGGACCCGTCCCAATCGGCGTCGACGTTCGTCTGATACCAGGTGCGCTTCTCCGTATCGTACCAGCTAGGGAATACAACATCGTCTTCCCAGCTGTCAACATCGCTGTCATCGGTAAATCCGCCCGTGAATTTTGCCCCGGTGGAAGGATTGGTGCCGTATTCAACGATCCAGTCCCTGCGGTATACCATGCCCTCGTAGTTATAGGGGTTGCTCTCGTTCACGATTGCAAGCGACAAAATCTTTTCTTCTCCGTCGATATTATAGACGACCGCCTCTTTCAACTTAGGATTGGAATCGATGAGCGCCTTATAGTTGGGCATATACTGCTCGACAAGATCGGTCAGATCGAGAATATAGCCGTTGTCGTACATGACGGGCGCGGGATCGGCGACGGAATTCTGCATGAGCGTGGGGAAATCACCGCTCGTGATCATCGTCGAATAGTTGCCCTGCGGGTCAGAGGGCGGCACAAGGAATTCGATCGAGAACTCCTTCTCGCCGTTCTCGTCCGCCAAAAGGTAATTGAGCACGGGGTTTTCCGCGTAATCGCTGTAATACTCGTTGCTCTGCGCAGAATACAGCCAGATGGTGTAATCACCGCTGCCGCCGCATCCCGCAAGCCCCACAGCCGTGCCCGCCGCCATAACGGCGCACAGGCTCAATGCACAAAGTTTACTTGCTTTCTTCATCACGATTTCCTCCCTTTTTCTTTTTGATGATGATCACTGCCGCAACAACCGCCGCTGCAACGATCACAACACCGCCGACGGAAAGCCCTACGATCAATCCGACGTTCGGTCCTTCCGTATCATCGGGCTGCGTGCCCGGATCGGGTTCGGGATCGGTGCCGGGATCGACGGGCGTATCGGTCTCGATGACTTCCGCGTATTTTTCATTCAGGAAATTTGTATAGGATACATAGGCACTGTAGGAATCGAACGTATTCCTGTCGACATGTCCGCCTTCCGAATAGAATGCCGTGACGAGATCCTCCGTATCCATAAACATGCTTGCAATTTCGTAGAAATCCTCGCCGTGATGGAAATCGACGGTCGTATCTTGACGGCTGTATGCGAGATACAGCGGTGGCGTATCGACATCGACCTGTTCGTACGGGCTCCATGCGATCGCAAGCTCGTCGATCTCCGCCTTATAATCGGCGTCCGAAGCGTACCGTTCAAAGTCCATGCCGCTTCCGAGGTATGCTGCCATGTTGCCGATATCGTCACCCGTGAAGATCGTCGGTCCGCAGACGGAGATCGCCGCCTGAACATCGCTCGAATACTCCGCGCTGCCCATGGAGAGATCTTCGAAAGGTTCTCCCTCTTCGTCGTTGGTGGTCGCCATCAGGAGCGCAAGTCCCGCACCTGCGGATTCGCCCATCGCCGCAATGAAGCGGGTATCCAGCTTGTACTGCTCGGCATTGGCGCGCAGGAAGCGAACCGCCGCCTTCAGATCGTAGAGCATTTGCGGCATACCGCCTTCGCCGTAACTGCCGTCCTCATTTTGCGTCGTCAGCGTGTACTCTGCGCTGACAAAGGCGTAGCCCTGCGCAAGGAAGTACTCCTTTGTGGTATCGAGCAGACAGTTCTTTCTGTCGCCCGTAATATATCCGCCGCCGTGGATCCAAAGAACTACGGGGTAGGATTCTTTCCCCGTTTTAGGCAGCGTGATGTCCACATAATTGCTGCCGTTCTGCTTGTCATCCGAAACGGTAGCGACGTCTGCGTAGACCTCTTTCTCAACCTTATCCCAAGGCTGTTCTTCGACTTCTTCGGGTTCGCCCGTGATCCACTCGATGCTGTTGTATGTAAATTCTCCGATAAAGGAGACCAGCGTCATGACAGGATCGCCCTCTTCAAACAGCGCCTCTTTGGTGCGGTATGTGAGCGTCGCCGTACTCCCGTCCGTCATCTGATCTTCCAAAGAAACGCTCGGAGAAAACGCCATGCTTGCCAGCCATCCGGATTCTCCGACGCCGATACCGACAATCGTCTCTGTAGACAGATCAAACGAGGGCGTCTGCCCGTTCGGATAGGTGAAAACATACTCATTCGGATCATGTTTCCCCCGCGTCGTCAGGATCATGCCACACTGGAACGTATCGTCTACCGCCCCGCCACCATAGTTGCCGTGCTTGGTCATCGTGACATTGAGTTCAAACCCGATGATCTTGGTATAGTCATCCGGACGCTGCACGCTCGCGTCGATCCAATACACATCCATCGGATCGCCCATGTATTCGTCCGATCCCTGTCCCGTCTGACCGGCGTATGTGATCTCCGCGCCCGCATCCTCCGCCTTAGCCGTAAGCCCCGTAAACGGAACAAACAGCAGAACTGCAAGAAAGATGATCCCAAGCAGCAGGGATGCCTTCCCGAGCTTGCCCTTTTGCATACTTCTCCTCCTGATCATTTATTATTTTCGGCTTTGCCGAACGATTCCAAAATCTTTCGCGGAAATAGTTTGCCATGCGGCTGTCCTGATTTTCACCGCCATTGTAACAGGAAGCTGCGCTTTATTCTTTCAAAATCATGTCCGATATTTTAACATCATGACTTTCTTTTATTTTCGAACAAAAAATGTTACTTTTTGCTTTGCGCATTCAGCATAGCAAGTTTCACAGTCTCAATCTTCTAAAATCGTGTTCATTTTTACAAAATTGTTACCTACTTTTTGCGCTCTTATGCTATAATAGCAACAAGGGAAACAACTATGGATCGGGATAAGATAGAATACTTTTTAAAGTCGCTGCAAAAAATTTTGGATATTCCCATCGTGTATGGGGAATTCGGCGGACCGATGCGTTACTATCAGCCGTTTCTGCTCTCGACGGGAGAGAACGAGCTGAGCTTTATCGTAGACCGCCTGCAGAACGTCTTTGCCAAATTTACGGACACCCATGCAATGTACTTCATCCATGAGAGCCTCGTGATGCTCGGCATCGTCATCAACCAGGAAACAAAGCAATTTGTTTTCGTCGGTCCGATCGCACAGCAGAGTGCGACGGAGCGCGATATTTCGAACTACCTGTTTGCTGCAGGACTCAGCGCGAACGCCACGCGAAAAATGGCGGAATATATGAATGCAGTCCGCCCCTTAACTTTGGACGGACTGCAGCAGCTCCTGTGCAATATCAATTTGATACTCAACGACGAAATGCTCTCCACAGGCGACCTCGCCAACATCTACGACAACGAGAACGCGAATAAAATCAATTTTGCCAATCGTGAATTTGAGTCGGATACGAAGCGTTTTGAACAGGAAAACACCTTTTTAACAGAGAGCTTCAACAACAAACTCACCTATTGCGTGATGAACGGGGATATGGACGGACTTGCGGAACTCCTCAATCAGATGGGACAGATCCCCTATCAGGAGACTGCGCAGGCAAACTCCTTAAAAGACTTTAAAATCGTCGCATTCGGCAGCGTTTTTGCGGCAGAGACGACTGCAGCAAAGAGCGGCGTGCCGGCGCCCGATCTCACCCGTATCAAGCAATTTTATCTCGGGCGCATCGATGCAAGCCGCAGTCTCGACGACCTGCATCAGCTCATCATCAGCGCCATCTTTGAGTTTACAAAATGCGTAAAGGAGCATCTGGAACAAAAGACGGATAACCCCGCCATTAACCGCGCGATTCATTATATCAAAGTCAATATCAATTCCAAACTGCTTGCGGAGGACATTGCAGGCGCGCTGCATATCAACCTGCACTACCTGTTCACGAAATTCAAGCAGGAAACGGGAAAGACGCTGACGCAGTATATTAACGAAGAAAAGATAAAAAAAGCTTGCTACTACCTGATGTTTACGGATAAATCCCTGATTGAGATCTCGACGTATCTTTCCTTCTCATCGCAGAGCTACTTCCAGACGATCTTCCGCAAAGTAACAGGGCAAACCCCCACGCAATGGAGAAAAAACAATGCTAAATTATAGGAAGAGGATCGCAAGACCCTCTTCCTGTCTTTTTCTCTTATTACGTTTGAACGGATAACTTTAATGAGAAAAGTCGTTTTTCGCCTTTTTCAATCGTCGCAAAAGAAAACCTCTCATCCAGCTCCGTCGTACAGGGCTCCAGCCCGAGCGCGTAGTCGCCCGCCGCCATGCTCTTCCACTCCACAAAGTGCGGAAGTGTCTCCTGCGACCATTCCAGGGTAAACCGCTTGCCGAGCGCCGCGTTTTTCAGTGTGACGCGCGGCGTTTTCAGGCGGAGAAAATAGCACATCTCCTCCTCGTTGTCAACGGGCGTGCCTATCTTTTTGCGCTCTGCGAGATGCTCCGCCGCCCACGGCGTACGGGGAATGATCTCCTCGGCATCGTCGAGGAGCTCCGCGCCCGCATCCAACATGGGATAACCCACGTTGACGTGGTACAAAAGGCAGTAATCCTCGGCGCGCGTGCCACAGTTTTCCAGGGTATCGGTAATTTCAAGCGTATCCGAACCGACCGCCGAAAACACGCGGCGGCGAAAGAACAGGTTTTTCCCAAAGAGCGCCGTTTCGCGTACTTCCGCCTCAATGAGGATGCCCTTTTCGTTCACCTCCGCGCGCGTCACGCGGGCGGGGGTATTGTGATGGGAGCCGTGCAGTTCGAAGCCCTCCCGCGCGCCCACGCTGTCCAGCCCGCAGGTATAGAGCATCCCGCCCTCGAAGCGACCCGAAAACGGCACTTCCCGCGCGGTAAACGCGTTTTTGGAGAGAAAGGAAACATTCTGCCCCATGTGATAGAGCTGCATCACATCAAGCGCCTTGCTCTCATTCAGAAGAAAGCGGAGCCTGCCGTTGTCGCAGTCGAGAACGCGCAGCCCGCGCTCCGCCCCTTCCGTCATCTCATAGCGGCGGATGGAGGCGACTTGCGCAAAATTCGAGATACGTCCGTCCATTTTTGCGACCTCACATCCCGCTGAACACCTTGAGCGTTGTAAGCGCGTTTTCCTCCATTGCCTTCTGCGCCGTGAGCGCCATATCGTGGAAAAAGCCCGTCGGCTGCACTTCGGAAAGCGCTTTTGCCGCCGCATACCCCGCATACGACATATAGGTATAGTAATTGATCTTGTTGACGCCGCAGCGGATGACGTCGCGGTACACTTCATGCGAAATGCCGCTGCCGCCGTGCATGACGAGCGGGATATCCGTCTTTTTGCGCACTTCGTCGATGATATCGAGATTGAGGACGGGCGTTCTTTTATAGATGCCGTGCGCCGTACCGAAGGCGATGGCGAGCGCGTCCACGCCCGTTCTGGTAAGGAAATCGGGCACGAGTTCCGGCTTTGTATAGAGCGCCGCAGAATCGGCGGCTGTTTCACCTACTCCCCCTTCACGGGCGGGAAGGGCGCCCAGCTCCGCCTCCACGTCCACACCGTGCGCATGGGCGTAGGCAACGACTTCCGCCGTGCCTCGTACATTCTCCTCATAGGGAAGGGTGGAATAATCGATCATGACGGATGTAAAGCCGAGCTCGATCGCCTGCTTGCAGTAATCAAAGTCCTCGCCGTGATCGAGGTGGACGCAGACGGGAACGCTTGCCCGCTTTGCGAGCTCCGCCATGACGGGGCCGATCTTCTGAAGAGGAGCAGCCTCTTCGTGGCACTGCGCGTGCGCAATGATGACGGGCACGTTGAGCTTCTCCGCCGCGCCGAGGACGGCGAGCAGACACTCTAAATTGGGCGTATTGAAACTTCCGACGGCGCGCCCGCTACGTTTGGATATGGCAACAACTTCTTTCAGGGATGCTAACATGATTTACTCCTCGATCCTGACGATATCATACTTTAAGTAGGTGGAGAACGCCTCTTCGAGCACGTTCTTCATGTGACCCACGCCGACGGTGGTATGGTGTTTGAACCCGCCGCGCGCCAGGCGCAGGAGCTTGTTCTGCAAATCGGGGATCTCGGCAACGCCGCCGCAGCCGAAATAACTCTCCTCGATGGGCTCGCCCGTGAACTTTGCCTCGCTCGCGTATACTTTCAGCCTTCCGTTCTCGGTGAAGCAGTTGGAGAACGTCATATCGAACGCGCCGATGCGCCCCTCGTTGGTGCCCCAGCCGGAACCGGGATCGTTTTTGGCGAACATCTTGTGTTCGGTGACGTGCCCGCGCTCCGCCATGAGCGACTGCGCAACTGGCCCGCAGTGAAACAGGATGACCTTGTTTTCATCGTCGCCGTAGTTGTTGTTCCAATCGAGGCAAGCCGTCGGATTTCCGCTTGCAAGCGCCATCGCACGCATGGTGATCGCGGAGCACAGATCGATCTCGCACGAGGCGACGATGCCGCGGTCGTTGAGTTCGGATAACAGCACGCACGGACAGACGCGCAGGATGGTCTCCATCTCATTCCAGCAGCGCAGGGAAATGGCATCCAGCCTGTATTCCTCGATATACTCATCGATGACGACGGAGATCTTGGCGAGCGTAAGTTTATTCTTTTCGGGCACCTTTGTAAAGTCGGTATAGGCTTCCAGTCGCTTTTCCCTGGCGAGCACGGCGGGATCGTCGTCCCTCTTGTTCTGCACTTTGAAGATGAGCTCGGACAGATCGAAGCTCTCCACATTGATGCCGTAGCGTTGCAGGGCAACTTCGTCAAAGCGCACCGTTTTGAAGGCGGTCGTGCGCGCGCCGATACAGCCGAGGTTGAACCGTTTCATTCCCTTTACCACGCGGCAGATCGCGGCAAAGTCGTCGAGGTTTTTGCGGAACGCGGCGCTCAGAGGGTGCACGACATGCGGCTTCATCACCGTGAACGGGATGTTGTACTGATAGAACACGTCCGTCACGGAAAATTTGCCGCAGAAAGCGTCGCGGCGATGAGCAAAGTCCATTTTGCCGATCTCATCGGGATACGCCTGCATGAGGATGGGAACGCCCGCATCCTGCAGCGCCGTCACCGCGCCGTTTTCATCGATAAAGATGGGCATGCACAAAATGACGCCGTCGTACTCGCCCTCATGGCTCTTCAGCCAATCGTGATACAGCCGCCCCTCTTCGCGCGTTTCCACCGCGCCGTAACGGGTGGCATTCTCGTCCATGAAAAGCGCCTCATGTCCCGCGTCCGTCACGGCTTTGATCATGTCCTGCCGCGCGCCCGCGATGAGTTCTGCGGGCATGAACCCGCGGTTACCGAAAAACAGTGCAAATTTCATATCAGTAAAACTCCTTCAGGATTTGATATAATTTCCGGTATTTTTGGTACTTCCCCGCATAGATCCCCCGATACTTCTCCTGCGGGACATAGTTGTCCTTATACCGCACGAATGCCCTACGGGCATCCGCAAGATCGCTGCACGCGCCGAGTGCCACGGCGCAAAGCATGGCGCAGCCGCAGAGCCCGCCCTCCGACGAGCGCAGCGTCCGTACGGGAATGCGGAGAATGTCGCTCTTGATCTGCAGCCACAGCGCCGAGTTGGCGCCGCCGCCCGTCGCCGTCATCTCCTCCACATGGATGCCGAATGATTCGGCAGTCTCCAGATTTAGTTTCATTTCAAAGGACGTCCCTTCCAGGACAGAACGATACAGGTCGAGATCGGTCGTTTCCTTGGTGAGATTCAAAAACGCACCCTTCGCATTTTTGTCCTGAAATGGTGTTGCGCAGCCCGCGAAGTACGGGAGCATAAGAACGTCGGTGGGCGGACGGTCACGCCCTTCGAGGTAGGCAAACTGTTCTTTCTCCTCCCCCTTGTAGCCGTGCAGAATATCACGGCGGAACCAATTGACAACGACATTGGAGGTATAATTGAACATATAGGTGCAATAGCAGTCCCTGAGGAAGGGAACGACGCAGTAGCCCATTTCGCCGAATCTGAGATCAGTGGGCGCATTGTCGAATACAGCAGTGATGCACTCCACCGTTCCCATCCCGTCCGACGCTTCCCCACCCGCGATCACGCCCGCACCGATGGTCGCGCACACCTGATCGTGACTGCCGAGCACGAGCTTACAGCTACCCGAAATCCCGAGCGCTTCCTTGACCGATTCCCTGAGTTCCCCCACGATGCTGCCCGTAGGCATGGGACGGGAAAAGAGCGCTCTATCAATGCCGAGTTTCTGTAAGATCTCTTCCGAAAATTGCTTATGATGCACGTCAAACACGCCCGTGCGCGCCGCGAGGGAGTAGTCGATGACCCGCTCACCCGTCAGGAGGTACCCGAGATAATCGCAGATGAGCAGGAGTTTGTCCGCTCTTTCGTACAGCTTTGGACGGTTCTCGCGGATCCAGAGGAGCTTGCTCACCGAGTACATCGCATTGGGCATCGTCCCCGTCACCGCAAACAGACGCTCATTCCCGATCTCATCGCGCAGAATTTTTGTCTGTTCCTCGCCGCGGGGGTCGGTATAGAGCATGGGATAAATAAGCAGGTTATCCTCTTTGTCAAGCAGGACAAAGGCCTCCCCGAACGAGGAGATGCACACGGCGGCATACCCTTTCGACGCCATCTTTTTCATCATGCCGAACACGCGCGCACGGATGCCCGCAATATCCACATACAGCGCACCCTCCCGCTCCGCAAGCGGATATTCTTCGCTCAGGTAGGCGAGAATTTCGCCGTCCTCCGAAAAGAGCTGGCATTTATAGCACGTCGTGCCAACGTCAAGGCTCAGAAAGTTCATTGCCGCCCTCCTTTTTTGCATATTATACTTGCTTTTTTCGCCGAGGTATAGTATCATTTGTACATAAATATGGTAATTTCGTATTTTATTTTACTTGTATGAATGTCGACCTTCAAAAGATGCAGGAACTCCTGCATGATTTCTACAATTTAACGGGCATCAAGATCTGCATTTACGACAGCGCGGAAAACGAACTGTGCTACTATCCCGAAAAGCTCAGTCTCTTCTGCCGCACCCTGCGGAAAGACGCCGCCGCAGATGAAGCGTGCCGCGCATGCGACAGAAATGCCTTTGCCGCCTGCAAAAAGTCGCACCGACGGGCGGTCTACACCTGTCATGCCGGGCTTTTGGAATGTTTTTCCCCCATTCTGTACAGGGATCGGATCATCGGCTATATCGTCATCGGACAGATCCGCACGCAGAAGGAGACGCCCGAACACATCGGCGAAGCGCTTCGTCCCCTCTACGAGGCGCTCCCCGCCCTGCCGATGGACAAGATCAATTCCGCCATCCATATCCTGGATGCCTGTGCAGGATATGAGTACCTCAAAACGCTCGTGAGCAATTATGACGAGCGCATCGACGCGCGCATCGCGGCATTTATCGAAGAGCACCTCTCGGATGAACTGTCCGTCGCCATTTTGTGCAGACAGTTTTCTCTTTCCCGTACGGAACTTTACGCCCTCTTCAAAGAATACTTCGGCACGACACCTGCGGACTTCATCAAAGAGCGCAGAATGCAAAAGGCGCGCATGCTTTTGCAGCACACGCACCTTTCCGTCGGGCTTGTTGCCCGACAATGCGGAATCCCGGACTATAACTACTTTTCCAAACAATTCAGGAAAATATTCGGAGTTTCTCCTTCCGCATTGCGTAAATCCACCAATGACACCAACCTCTTTCCATAATACTCCGAAATTTCCAATTCCAAAGCGATGAGGATGCTCTCCGCCTTTTCCTTTGGAATGGCATTAAGGTCGGGAATGCCGTTGATGAAAACTTTGAATCCGGGCGGGTTTTCTTTGGGTTCGATTTGCTGCATAGATTGCCTCCATTTTTCTTATGGTAGCACGTTATGCAAATGAAAGGAATACTCCGCTTACCACTTGTTTCTAACCTCTTTACAACCTGTTTCTATCCTTTTCACCGCCTTGCCATCAGTTTTGGTTGCCTGGAGTCGGATGATATCAGAAAAAACCTTTGCCGTCAAGGGAAAAAATGATTGCTTAAAATACGAAAGCCGAGCTTGAGCTCGGCTTTTTCTTTACCTGGACGCAATCATTTTGTTCTGCGGCGATACCTAACCTTCTAAATACCGATACACGCCTTTTCCTTGACGGCTTGGCTTTTTCCGATGTTTGTTTGGTGCGGTTGAAAAAATCCCGTGCAAGGCGAATGGAATGGTGTGCATCAGGTTGTCCCCAAGTTGTCCGAGGTAAGATTTTGGTTGTACACAGGTATGAAACAGGTGGCGGCAAGGTCGTTCCATTCCCCTTTCGTTTGTGCTACGCTGACAGCACAAATCACTTCGGAGGTATTTTTATGAAACAAGCGATCATCTATGCAAGAGTCATGGAACGCGGCGCGCTACAAGAACAACTTGCCGTTTGCAGACTGTATGCGGCGTGCGGCGGCTACCACATCGTGCGCATCATCTTTCAGCAAGGCAATGAGCCTTCTGTTCGGCGGCTCTCCCGCTGTCCTGCCGAAAATATCATCATCGCAAAGCCTGCCGTACTCGGAAGCCCCTATCACTTCCTTTGGCGGCGACAGCAACTCAACCTTGCAGGCAAGCGCGTGCTCTGCGCAATGCAAATCAGCTTACAGGAGGAAACCGCATGAAAGGCGCTGTTATTTACGCAAGATATTCCTGTGAAAAGCAGAATGATCAGTCCATTGAAAGCCAGCTCCGCGTATGCCGCGACTTTGCGGAGAAAAACGGGCTGACGATCATCGACACCTATGCTGACCGTGCAACCACGGGAACGAACGATAACCGCGCGGAATTTCAAAGAATGCTTGCAGACGCGGAAAAGCCCGTCCTTTGGGATATCGTACTCGTCTATGCCATTGACCGCTTTGGCAGAAACTCCATCGAGATCGCTCTGAACAAGCAAAAATTAAAGAAGAACCATAAGACGCTCATCTCTGCAACCCAGCGCACATCGGAAAATATCGACGGCACAAAAAACCTCGACGGCATTCTCCTCGAAAACGTCTATATCGGACTCGCTGAATATTATTCCGCTGAGCTCTCGCAAAAGATCCGCCGCGGAAACCTTGAAAACAGAAAAAAGGGACTGTACACCGGCGGCATCCTCCCTATGGGATACCGTGCAGTAAATAAAAAAGTTGTCATAGAAGAGGACGAGGCAAAAGTCGTGCGTTTCATCTATGAGCAATATGCCGCCGGGCAAATCGTGAGAGATATTACAGAACGTCTGCAGGCACAGGGAATCAGCTTCCACGGAAAGCCATTTTTACTGAATACCGTTTACCATATCTTGCGGCTGGAAAAATATACGGGCATCTGTCGGTACGGCGGCACGGTTTACACAGACATTTTCCCCGCCATCATCCCAAAGGCGCTCTATGATAAAGTACAGGAGATGCTGCGCTATAATAAAAAAGGCAGCCGGAGCGTTGTCACGGAATACCTTCTGCGGCAAAAGCTCGTCTGCGGGCTGTGCGGAACCAATATGCAAGGCGAGGCAGGAACATCGCGCAACGGAACAGTCATGCACTATTACAAATGTATGAGACGTAAACGAGAAGGCACCTGCACGAAATCCATTCTCCCGAAAGAAAAATTTGAGCAATTTGTAATCGGCATCGTCTGCCAACTCTTTGGAGACAAAGCGACAACTGAAAAGATTGCAGATGAAATCATGCGCATCCATGAGAGACGAATGAGCGATCAATCCGTCTTGCAGCTTTTGGAGCGAGACAGGGAAGAAGTGACGCGGTCGCTTGCAAACATCATGAAAGCAATCGAACGAGGCATCTTCAACGAGACAACCAAGGCGCGCATGGACGAGCTGGAGCAACGGCGCAGTGAGATCGACGACAAGATCGCCATAGAACAGTGCAAACATCAAAATCGTCTGACAAAAGACAAAGTCATCAGCTATCTGACAGACCCGCTCCGCCAGGCGCCAAGGCGGCTGATCCGCGCTTTAATCGAGAAAATCATCGTGTTCGACGATAAGATCCAGATTTTCTTCAAATATACAAAGACATCCCCCGAGGATAATCCTTGGGGGATGCCTGCCTATCCCGGTTCGGATAGTTCCAATATGGTGGAGTTGTTCCGTCCAAATCCGAACCTAATTCGGCGGTGATTTCGTCTATT
>ERZ1090866.93-NODE-93-length-39049-cov-39.570088_pt1 | contig 39049 bp, 57 predicted proteins | sample MGYA00478477_ERZ1090866 | MGnify/ENA primary metagenome ERZ1090866 (study PRJEB33644, sample SAMEA5815737) | chicken gut metagenome | biome: Chicken; feature: Gastrointestinal Tract; material: Caecum | place: Ireland | collected 2019-01-01 | study: A study of the... | reverse complement strand
CGTCAATTGCTACCTCATGACCGCACTGATCGCACTTGAACATCATTGTCTCTTGGCCATGTTTAGTGATCTGCTTGCAATAAGGCCTCATTTTTGCTGATCCTTTTTATCATCTGAGATCATGAATAGCTTTTCTATTTCTTTGTACAATGTTCTTAGCTTGAACAAATATGGTGGCTTAACCCAACCTATACTTTTAAGAAGTATCTGATCAGGCTTATTGTCATCAAAATTAATTAAGCAAATTAAAGCATCAGTATCATTTCTAATTTCTATTTGATCAATTTCATTTGCAACATGGTTAACTCTGAGATTAAATCTCATATCTAAGAGATCATCTATAAAATTTCTTTTTGCTTTTTCAGTTACATTCATCTATCAATGGATCACTTTCTATTTTGTAAATCACATAAATTACAACAGCATTTAATCTTTCCTTTTCATCTTGAAAGAACTCAATTTTGATTACATCATGTTTCAAACAAAAATCATTAATTGCATCATCAAAATCTTTGTGAAATTCGTAATAGCAAAATCTTTCATTAAACAATTTAACTTGATATCTTTTGAACTGATCTTTATTTACAATTCTTAGTGGCTTCTTTTGAGAATCTTTTGATAAAAACTTGTCAAGTGCTGCAGTTGAGCTATTTTTATTTTTAGAATCGTTTGAAATCTTTTGATTTTCTTTTGAAAGTTCAGGTTCAAAATACTTAAACAGGAGATCACCTACTTCTTTTACAGTGTCAGAACCTATTAATGAATTAGCTTCATAGATTTCATTGATAATAGGTTCAAAATAAAAATCATTTTCATCAATTCTAAAAAGTTCAAGATCATCTTCATCTGAATCTGATGATTCATACCAAACTCCCAGAGGTTCATTAAAATCAACATCTAATTTCAATTGTGGGCTGATCTTCTTCAAATTGCTTTTAAGTTCATCAATAGTCATTTTTGCTGCTCCTCCATTTCTTCTTCATAAGATCTAATTTTTTGTTTTTCTGATTCAATTTCTGCTTTAATCAGCATCTGATTATCTTCATAAAAACAAATGGTATTTCTATCTACGGGGACTTTCTTTCCGTCAACATTTACCATCAGGCTAAATCCCTCAACATATTTAATGAAATGTTCATTATCTTTGAGTGATTCCTTTGCACTCTCAATTTTGTTTTTTGCTTGTGCAATCTTCATCTTTAAAATCATTTTGTTTGCGTCTTTTTCCATCTTTGCTACTCCTTAAAATAATTTAGTTTGAACAGCTACTGTACTGCCTTTACCAAGTGTTTCTCTTAAAATTGCATCTTTACGTTGTTCAACTTTTCTAGCTGCATAGCTACGATAGAAGAACAAGATTTTTCTGTATTCCTTGCTTTGATAGTCAGTAAAGCAGAAATCTTCCCAATCATATTTGCAATAAGGATCAATGAATTGCCAAACTGCTTTCAAATCTTCAATCTTGGCTGGATAACGGTATTTCAGCCAATCGCCAACTTTATTTCTTGCATGACCTTTACCGCGCTCAGCAAAAACATGTTGACTAACATATCTAGCAGTCATACCAGCTTCATTAATTGCCTTGATCAGCAATTCCTTATTAACAAATTGTGAGATACCGTCCTTAACGTTGCGTGGAGTACCCTTTGGATAAATGACTTCCATTGATCTTCATCTCCATTTCATATGCTGAACGGCTTATATTTTGTGCATGTTCTTTAATCTGATCTGCAAGTTCAGCAACTCTTTTCCAGTCATTGCTATCTTCGGCTTGACGTAAATCACGTGTTGCCTTAGAGATAAACATTATCTTGCTATCAAATTCTTGCATTCTATTCATTTCATTCTTCATACATTTGCCTTTGCCCATGTGTCATCATTTTTCTTAACAACTGGGAAATCCATATTGTTTGTTACAAAGTATTCATTTTTCTTAACTTCAGCCCAAATAAAGTAGCCTCCATTTATTTAAAGGTGCTGCAGATTCCAATTGTCCTGTTGCATAAGATACAAACTTATCATCAATTTTTTCTGGTTTCATAGTGTTTACTACTTCTTTCTTTCAAATCTGATCTAAACAAAGTTCTTTGGTGGGACTGGTATTGCTTGTTTTTGCGGTCTCCAAAGATGCAAACAATTTTCAGCAATGTTTACATAGTTTTCTTTAGCAGGATGATATTCAATAACTGTTTCATCATCGTTAAAGCAAATATCTTTCAGTACGCACATCACGTCCCATGTTGGAGCATGACCTTGATTGATAGGATCAATAGACACATGGTCCCAACCGCCACCATTTGAAGCTATGACGTTATACAGGCGGTAGTTAATCCTAACGTTGAACATTGCCCCATCTAGTCCTTTTCCGATCACTTTAGTAACATGATCATCTTTCAAGATTTCATCAATTGACTTCATTTCTTGTCCCATTCCTTTTCAATCTTGATTTCATCATTCAGCATTGTTATCAAGTAGCCTATTGGGTTATCAACTAAATATGCTGAAACACGTTGATCATAAAAATCACTAAAGCCTTCAAAATCATCATCAGAGAGCATAGAAACTTTTAATCTAATCTGTTTAAGTTGTCTGAGTGTAGGTCTGATATCCTGATTGAATGTCTTATTGAATTTTCTGATAGTGAAGAATAATTTATTCATTCTTGAATTAATCTTGGTTTCTTCTTCTTCGTCTTTTTGATCTTTAGAGTTATGATCATCATTTGATTTTTTAGAGGAACTAGAAGAAGAAGAATCTAATGTAGTAATCTCTGTTGTAGTCTCTTGGTAGTCTATTGGTATAGGTTTACAACTTTCTTGTAAATGAGAGTTACAACTTTCTTGAAAGTCCTTTTGCAAGTTACTTGTATCTCCATTTACAACTTTCTTGTCATTCGATTTATCACTTTCTTGGCTTAATTCATTAGAGTTATCCACAGGCTTTTCCTCAATTTCAGGTTCATTTTCTGGTTCATCTGCAGATTCAATTAATGAATTTAATTTGTCATAGTCGATTGAGTACCATTTGGTTCTATCAAATCTTCTTTTGTTCAAATTAGCAGTGATAATAATGCCTTTTTCTTCAAGTGAATTTAATCTGTTAGTAATTGCAGTCTTTGACAACCAAGGGAACTGCTTTTGCCAATCTCTGACAGGGTTATAGATCCATTTTCTGTTGTTGTAAGTCTTTTTACTTCTAGTAAGCCAGTATTGAAGTTGTTGCAAGATTATAGCTTCATTGATGTTACCTAGAGCAACAGCTAAAGATGGTGAAACTACCAGAGGGCTTTCATTTATTAATAATTTGCTTGAACTGCTTATCATGATTACTCACCTATGATGTCCTTAAATAAATCTTGCTGATCTGCATGTTCATCTTGATCAGAATCATCATGATCAACTAAATTCTTGATTACTTCATCATCTGATTTTTGTTCCTGCTTCTTTGATTCTTTTAGGGCTTGATCATGCTTAGCCTTTAATTCTTTGATTCTCTTACTTTTAGCTTCTGCTTGTTTTTTCTTGAAGTTCTCACTTAATTTAAGAATCTTATTAGCAGTTACAGCATCATGGCTTTTATGAATCCAGTTGTTAGCAATTGGATCATGATTGATGTAAGCATTCCAGATAACTTCTAATGCTGCATCATTAACTTCAGGTGCTTCTTGTTGTTGAGTGTTTTGAGCATCATCGTCATCTTCACTTGCTATACCAAATGCTGCAGATAATGAATATCTCTTTGCATAACTGACAAGACTTGCAGTCTTTTGAGCATCACCAACGTTGTAATTCTTAAACCAAACTTTGCTAGTTTTAATCATGAAGCCATTTGTTGCATCAATAATTACTGTTTCAGCTGAAACTCCTTCTTCTGCATTGTCAACTTCAAAGAAATAACTAAGAAGTGGCTTGCCATCTTTTTCAGTATTTCTGATAGCGTCCATAATAGCTTTATCAACATCAGCTAAATCAGCATATTTGTATGTATAGCTGTATGGAATGCCTTTTGAAGTTTTACCTTTAACTGTAGCTTCATGAGTTTTTTGTGGCTGTTTAATTGCAGCTTTAACAATTGCATAATGCATAGCCCATGTTGTTCTATCTTTTTCTGATCCAAATTGTTGCATCTTAATCCACCCGCTTTGCTGAAATATTATTGTGTTTCAAAAATTTAGTTAATTGTTTTACTTGTTCTTTAGTGGCTGAAAATTCAAGTTTGAAGTTGAATACATCACCTTTAATTTCACCAGTTTCAGGATCATATGCTTTAGATGATGTTTTTTGCATTCTTGCTTGTTCTTCATGTCTCTTTGCTATCTTTTTAGAAACATTCAAAGCAACTGCTTTTTGTTCAGCTCCCATCATGTTCATGACTGAATTTAAATCATGACCATCATCAAATAATTGAATGAATGGATTAGCACTTAATCCGAGCTTAGAAGCTGTTTTAGTGATAGTAGTTAGATTAGCTTGATAATATTTTTTCTTCTCTGAGAGCAAAGAAATTTCTTTATTAACTGCAGATTCAAATGCTTTTTCAGATGTATTAATATTTGACCATTTAGAATCATATGGAAATTCTGAAACATCAATTTCTAATCCAGCTTCTTTGCACATTTTTTCAATCTGCTTTAGTCTTAATTCTTTTCTTGCTGATCTTTTCTTTTCATCAAATACTTTGGTCTGATCATTGATATACCTGTAAAGCTTAGCTAATCGCTTAGTTAAGCCCTTAATTTCATCATCAAACTCATTAACAGGCTTATTAGCTTCTTTGATGATTTCATTCTTGTGCTTAGTAAGTGAGTTCTTATATTTATTGATTTCAGCTTTTACATCTTTAGCAAAATCATAATCATCAGGGCTAATTACTAAGTTTGAGAATTTATCTTCTAGTTGCTTAACTTGTTCTTCAAGTTGCTGATAATCAGGAAAATCAATGTCAGAACTTTGAAAGTTAACTTTGTATTGCTGATTATCTAGAACTAATTCTTTAGTTTTTTTCATAGAACTCACCTACCTAAATTCCTAAATAGTCTGTTAAAAGTTCAGAATCATATGAATCTTTAATAAAATTCAAAAGATCATCACCGTAATTACTAAGATCCAAAATTAAGTCAAAATGATCAGGTGATACATCGTCATAGCCCAATTCATCTGCTAATCTATTAAGATCACCATTGTAGTAATTAAGACGACTAGCAAGAAAATCAACGGCTGATTTAAAGCCATTTGCAAAGTCGTCAGCAGATTTGCCAATTAAAGCCTCATAATTGTCTGGCAAATAAACAACTATCGTATCTGGATCATTTTCAGCTAGTGTTTCAAGCTCTTTTATCTCATTTTGACGGTTAATCTCATTAATCTGTTCTTGTGAGTAAAGCATTGTGGTATAATCTCCTTAGAGTAAATTCTTTTATAGAAGTTTGTTTGAAGTCTTTTAGTTTGCACGTTGTGGCAACTGAAAGGCTTTTTTATTTTGTTCAACTTTCTTTACAAAGCCGAACTTCTTTAAGTCTTTACTGAAAGCCTGATAAGCAACAAAAATAGCATTGCTTGCTTTAATCAACTTTGGATTGTGTGCTGTCGATCTTTTCAGCATTTTCATCACTTCCTTAATACTGCTTATCTAAGCTTTTAAGAAATTCAATGTACTTATCATGTTTATGATTGAAAGTGCATTTGAATACATCATGATCAACATCTTCAACTAACTCAGTAAAGTTAGAATGATGTAATGTCGGATTAGTAACTTCTTTGTACATGTACTTGACTACAAGTGCTAAACTACTCATTTTTGTTTCTCCTATTCTGGTAAGTTGCTTGTTGCATACAAGCAAACAATCGCAACAGCTGCACATGCAATCACTACTAAAGTTAGTAGCAATGATTGCCAAACCTTTAACGGTTTATCAAAATCAAAGATTTCATTAATAAACTTGTTGTATTTCTTCATTCCTTTCATCTCCTTTAAGTTGACATCTTTTCATTCCAATCAATCTCAAGTTCATGATCATCAAGCCACTTTCTAGCAGGTTTAAGCCAGATTGTTGTTGTTTTGCCGTGAACTGATTTTCTAGGATTTGTTACCCAACCACCGTTAGCTTCATTAGTTTCAGGGTATCTATCAAAGATGAATGTTCTGATCCATTCAACGCCTTTACCGTGAAAGTAATCTTTTCTAACTTGCTGAGTTAATCCTGCAGTTCTTGGTTCAAAGCTTTGTTTTGCAACTTGCTTATCAACCTCTGACTTGATCAACTGAACTAATGCATCTTGATTGATCAAGTTGTTCATTTGCTCTCACCTCTTACCAATTTAAATAGTTATTTCAAATATTTTTGCTTATTTTTACTATTAAGAATAGTTAAAAGCGGTAAAAAAAATATCTTCTTTCTTAACTCCGAAAAAATCAGAGATCTTTTGCATCATTGGCGGACGGGGTACTGATCTTCCTGTCTCCCATGCTGAAACATTTACTTGTGTTGTGCCCAAAGCTTTTGCTAATTGAGCTTGGGTCAAGTTTTTTTCTGCTCTTAATACTTTTAGCTTTGTTAACATTTTATCTCCCCTCGCTTTACATTTATTATAATATACTAATTTAATTAGTAAATCAAGTCTTTTTTTATATTTTTACTATTTTTATTTGTAAAATACTATTTTTATTAGTAATTATAGTAAGATTAGTAGTATAAATATAGTAAAGAAGAGAAGTGTAAAAAGATGAAAGAGTTTAACAGAAATATCTTAGCCAACAATATAAAAGAACTACGAAAGCAAAAGAAATTAAATCAAATTGAATTAGCAAAACAACTAAATGTTTCTCAGCAAACTATAGGGGCTTGGGAAACTGGCAGAGCAATTCCTGGATCAGATACTTTAGATACTCTTGCTAACTACTTTAATGTCACAACTGATTATTTATTAGGTAGAGATACAGATCAAGAGCCAGATCATAATGATGATACAGCTGTTACATGGTCTGATCTTGGTACGCCTATGCCTTATGGTGGGAAAATTCCAGATGAATTAAAAGATACTTATGCTGATCTTGCTAAAAGTTACTTCAAGCGACACCCAGAGTATTTAAACAAGGATTAAGCTATGAAAACTAATAATTTTAATGATCTATCTATAGAAAATAGAGAAAATTACGATAGATTGATGAAATATTTAATGAATGTAGCAATGTTTGATTATCATATTGGCGTTGAATTTACTAATAAGATTCCGCCTTTTGCACCTGCAGTTAGTTATAACACCCCTGGTAAATTCATTATGATGAATGCTCTTTGGGCATATCCTACTGAAGTACCTTTTCAACTTGCACATGAAATTGCACATGTTTTACATGAAGATCAACACTATTATTCTTTAAATAATATGACTGCTAACAGTGGTGAAGCTACTGCTAATATTTTTGCTATTAAATTGTTATACAAATATTGCAAAGATAATGAAATACATTTCAATAACTACTACGAATTTGCAAAAGTATTTTGTATTCCAAAACATGTTTATTACTTATTAGAAGAAATTGCTTAAACTTCATGCACAAAATGTCCATAACACCAGTGACAATAAACCTATGGCATTTATTGTGGGAGATAGGAATAGAATGACTAAAAAAGTTACAAAGATTGCATTAATTAGTATGTCTCTTTTAGCTCTTTCAACAAGTGTTGGTACAGTTGCTACTCAGCAAGCTCAGCCTGTTCAAGCTACATCATTTACACATTATGTTTATGCATGGGGTGATACACCACATCAAGTTGTAGTTAAAAAGCCTATTACAATTAGAAAAGTTATGTTTAATCACAATAATGTAGGTATCCATCTTGGAAAAAAGAGATATTTAAGACGTGGAGATAAAATCAGAGTTCGTGCTTATGGTAACAGTGGTGCTTACTGGATTATGGGTCATAACTGGCGCTGGACTTACCCACATAAAACTGATAATTGGTTCAAGCTTTATAAGCCTAGTTCACATCGCAAAGCAACTAAGAAGAAGCCATTAACAAGACAACAAAAAATCAATAAATTAAATAAGTTGCAAAATAAAGTAAACAAACTTACTGCAAAACCATATCTTGAAGGAGATATGATTGAAGGCTATTTTGCAAATATACCTACTAAAGGCGTAATGCAATTCAGTATTGATCATAGATTAGGAATGCAACATGGTTTTGAAATGATTGGTAGTTTTACTAATACCTCTAATAAATTGCTGAATTTAAATGATTATCTCAATAATTACTTTACTTATAGACTTCCTGAAAATTACATGTTGCATTTTCATACTAATCAAGTAGTTCAGCCAAACTCTACTGTTAAATTTAAGGCTGTAACTGAGAATCCTGAATGGGTTAATGATATTAATTCAGTGCTTATGGAAACACGTACTGATGCAGATGTTAAATTACCGTTCATCGGTCTTGATGTACCTTGTGCTGAATAAATAAACACAAAAAAGCCTGCTTATCCTACTGAGATAAACAGGCTTTAGTATTATGAGGTGTTAATATTATGGCATACATTTATAAACGTGGTAAAACATGGCGCGCTAAAGTTTCTTGGTATGATCTGACAGGCAAAAGAAGATTCAAAACAAAACAAGGTTTTGCAACCAAATCACAAGCTCGTAAATGGGCTAATGAAATGGAAGTTGCCAAAGATGAAAATAAAATCTCTGATCAAGATCCAGTTTTTGCAGAATACTTTAAAGACTGGTACACAACTTACAAGATACCAGGGACTTCTAACAATACTAAGAATAGATATAAGCATATTTATGAATTGCTGCAGAAATATTTTGGCAAAACTAAGATTTCTAAAATCACAAGACACAATTATCAAGACTTTTTAAATAAATACGGTGAAGATCATTCTAAGAATACTGTTTATAAAACAAATGGCAGTATCAGATCTTGTATAGCTGATGCAGTAAGTGATGGATTAATTAGAAAGAATTTTGCTCAAAGAATTAAGCTTACATGGAATAAAGAAAGAACTCGCAAAATTGATTATCTTAATTTCAAGCAAGTTCAAGAACTTAAGAAATCACTTTTAAATGGTATCAAGCCATCATATATTTCTAGATATATGCTATTAACAATAATTTACACTGGTATGAGACCAGGTGAAATCAGAGTGTTAACATGGAAAGATATTGATTTTAAAAATCAAACAATTCATATCACTAAATCATGGGACTATGATCAGCAAAAATTAATTAATTATGATTCTGATGATATTAACAAAGAAACAAAGAATCATTCTTCAACTAGGATAATCAAAGTTGATCAGAAACTGCTTGATATTCTTTCAGATTTAAAGGATAACAATCATGAACGACTTTTTATTGGAAAAGATGGGACAATCCCAACTTCATCTGCAGTCAATAAAGTATTAAGAAAGCATCTTAAAAAGCTAGAAATTAACAAACCAAGCTTTCATTTTCACTCATTAAGACATACTCACGTTGCTATGTTACTGTTTCAGCATGTTGACCTGTATTCAATTAGTAAACGATTAGGTCACTCAAATATGAGTATCACGGCTAGTACATATGCTTATATGCTTGATGAATTAAAGCAACAATCTGATCAGCAAATAGTTAATATTTTAGATAAGATCTAAGTTTGATTTGACAAAAGCAAAAAAAGACCCCTATAATTGTGATAAGTTGAAAGACAATTATAGGAGTTTTTAAACAGCTGTTAGTTAATCTAATGGCTGTTTTTTTAATATGTCATTTTGATTCTATTGAGGACTTTATTCAAAAAATCTTCTGGAACACTGCAGAAATATTGGTAGCCTCTAGCTACAATATCAATAGATCTTTCATGTTCAATTTCTAATTTTCCATGAATGTTAAGCCCTTCAGGGATTTCCAAGTGAAGTGGGAAGTCTTTGCTGTTAGTCGTAATTGGTACGACTTTAACAACTCCACCACATACTTTATTACATTCATTGTTTGAGACTACTAAAACAGGTCTATATCCTGCTTGTTCATGCCCTGCAATTGGATTAAGGTTCAATTTTACAATATCGCCTTGTTTTACTTCTCTTCTTACCATGTGCTTTTCTCACTTCCTTTCTAGGTAGAAGAGCATATTTTTAATTAAAACACTTCACGTCCTACGGGTTCGCCCCAATCCATTTCTTTGGATTTACCAGGGTTTTCTTTTTCATAGTCAGACCAATATTTTTTATAATCAAAATTTTGAAATAATTCTTTTAAACTTTTTGGTTCATCTTTTTTACTTTTTAATATTATTTCGTCTTTATTGTTTACAGAAACTTCAAAGGCTATATTTTCAGAATCAATATGAGCTTTTCTTAATATTGACTTTGGCAAGATTAACCCATGAGAGTTCCCCCATTTCTTGAGCTTTAATACTAACATTATCGTCCCTCCATATAACAAACCATCTATTTATAGTATAGACATGTTTAAACATATTTTCAATAAAAAGGTCAAAATTTACACCTTAGAGACCTTTTGGAGACCATGACAAAACAAAAACCGCTCTAGAATAGTATCTAGAGCGGTTTTAAAATGGAGATGAGGGGCGTTAGCCCTAACATCTGTTGTTTTTTATTGATTTTGATTATTAATTTTTCACCATTTTGATGTTGGTTGATGTTGGTTAAAATTGAAGTTGGAGACCTTTTTAGAGACCAGTTTCTTCTATAGAATAGTAGCAGAATCAAACCAACTACAAATTAAGTTTAACATAAAAAATACCCAAAGAAATTAATCTTTGAGTACCTTAAAATGCATTTTATTTTACTTCATTTTTAATTGATCATCTAGAAGCTTACAAAGAGATTGATCAATCGCAATAGGCTCACGTAGAGTATCTATCACTGCAATGATTCAATTATAGCATAAAAAAGCCCGTAACTATTAGCGTAGTTACGAGCAATAAGTAAAAATCATCCGATTAATTTTTACACTATATATTGACTAAAATTATTATAACACAAAAAGCCGCCTAGAGATTATTTCTCTAGGCGGCTTTTAATGATGTATTTTACCAAACTTATTTTATTTTTACTTTAGACAATTACTCGGCACTTATCAAGATTAATAAACTTGTTTTTGCCTGTTCCTACACAAGCCCAATGCCAAGTTTTGCCCTTGCTATCAACACTTGTTGCATAGTAGTTCATTTTCCAGCAAGTACCTACTTTAAAGTTGCTACCAGTTACAGTTGTATTAGCTGCAGCATGTCCTGCAGTTGGTTTAACAACCATGATCTTTGCGTGAATTTTAGAATTATCAACTACTGGATTACCGTGGAAGTCGCCTGTCCTGCCATCTAACCACATTTCATGATTAGCTATTTTGAAGAACCAGCCACTTACTTTGGTAATTCTGTAAATCTTACCTTCATCAGCATGACCAACTTTCTTTTCATTATTAGGAGCGCCCCAAAATGTAGCGCCACCTTTTTGTTGAACTTTGAAAGCACCTTGATCATCAAACTCAACTGGAGCTTTCCATCTTGAACTCATTTCAGCACTTCCTTTACAGTCTTTATTGAAATCAGCTTTAGAGCCATAAAATACTGATAAATCAAGCGGTTGGTAGTTGCTGAGAACGCCTGTAGAAGTATATTGAAACATAATTAATCGCTTGAAGTGACGAACTTGACCATACAATGCACGTGAGTGAAAGCCATATTCAGCATTCATGCTATTATATTGCGCTACCCACAAATCATAGTTCTTACCTACATCAGCCCAATTGTAATTGTTTTCATCAGACAATCCCATATAAATAATTGGCTTCTTGCCTGTTACTTTTTCCATATACTTTAAAGCTTTTCTTGCATAATCTGCACCACCAAGAACAATTGCTGATCCTTCATAATCTGCAACAGAACTACCAAGATATTTTGCATAAGGCTTAATTACTGACCAGAATTTATCAACATTTCCTTTATAGTCATTACCAGAAAAGAAGTGATAAGCCTTAACTGGCATTTTTAGTTTGATAGCTTGTCTGATTTCGGATTCAAAATAAGGATTAGTGTACCAGTTGCTTTCAGTAGCTTTGATAATTACAGCATCAGCACCAGCTCTTTTTAATTTGCTGAGATCAATCCAATTATTATTAGATGAAATATCTACAACATTAAGCGTGGACATTTTGAACACCAGCTACAGTAGTATTACTTGGCTTTTCATCAATGATTGGTTCAAGATCAGCATCAGGCTTTTCAGCTTGTGGCAATTCTTGATCTGCAGTTTTTTCATCAGATTCTGCTACTTTCATACCTTGATAAGCTGCTTCAACTGCAGCTTGAATATAAGGCATATATTTCTCAACATCTTTAACTGGAATTGGAAATGCTGATAAACCATCTTTGATTAAATTAACAACGTAAGCTGTTTTTTGTTCACCAGTCCAATCATCATGAGTTTTAGCCTTTAAAACTCCCCACTTAGCAAGTTGATTGATAGTTTGTCTGATTTCTTGAGTTAGATCAATTTGTTGATCTTTAGTTCTAATTACAATGTGGTGCTTAGCAAAATAACCTACTAAAACAACACCTGCATAACCTAAAATCAATCCTAAAAGCTTAATAACAAAATCAATCCAAAAATCATTCATGATTCTTTTCACTCAACTTTCTTTTTAATCGTTTGATTTCTTTTTCTGCTTTTTTTAGCTTTATATCTGTATCACTTCTTGGTGGATCACGCTTGTTCTTCATCACTACTTGATAAAAAGTTGTAATTGCACCAATTAAAGCAGCTAAGCTTCCTATCAAGTTGCTTAAATCTTGCAAGCTTACCACCTCACTTATAATGAGCAACAATCAAAGTTAAAATGAACAAAACTAGATTACAAAATGCCATAAGCGCCATAGGTAAATAATGTGTCATAATCACATGCATAAATGTTAATGCTACTAGGGCTAGTGAAATAGCACCAACAGCAACTAACAGAACACCGATTATCCATTTATTCTTTACAAACAAAATCGTGCATAAAAATAACGCTAATCCTGTTAGGACAATTAGCGTATCTAGTCTCATATCATTTTCAATGTTTTTCAGATTTGGTGGCCAAAAGAAATATGTTCGATCATCAAATAAGAATAATCCGATCACAACAGTCCAAATGCTGATAATTAACTGCAATGTATTGCAGATCAGCATAGTTGAATCAGATCTAATTTCATGCCATTTTTGTGTCATTTATTCTCACCTGATTCAATTAATACTTCTTTTCAATTTGTCTTGCATCAAATGCAGCAATTTTGTTTTTCATATCACCTGTTGGGTGAATACCATCTGCTGTACCGTGTACTACAGTTTGACTGTTAAGACCTGATTCAGAGAATTGATCAATTACAGGAACTGAACAAAAAGCACCAACTTTTTTAATGATTTCAGCCTTTTTAAGATTATTTTGATAACTCATCCAAGAATTACCGCCATTTGTTTGCAAAGGAGTACAAATATAAATCTTGCAGTTAGGATAAGCGGCTTGAAGTGTTTCAATCGCCCATCTTAAAGCTGAAGCAATACTGTTTCTAGTTAAATCTTTATAGTGCTGTTGAAATACTTCATTAGTATCATCAGCCAAATTACCACATTGATCATGTTTACCATCATTTGTTGAAATAGCAATTCCAATAACATCAGGAATATCATCAGTATGTCCTAATCCCATGCCAGCATCTCCATCAATATTAAACCAACCATCAACTGGATGTTGCCATTTAATAATTTGATCTTTTTCAGACGTCCATCGTAGCATTCTTCTAACTTGATTAGAAAGAACATTATCTGCAGTATCAGTGTTATTAGGTACATTAAACGTTACAGGGGTAATATTTTTGCCTGAATCAAACCAGTCTTGACAAGTAGCCCAACCGACAGCGAAGTTGCCAATCATTTGTGCATTTAAATCTTTCTGCACAATTGTCCCAATCCCTGCAACTTGATCTGACCAAATTGAATCTCCAAAACAGGCATATTTTTTATTTGCAACTGGATGAATAATTGGATCTATTTTAGGATTAACAATTTCTTTTTCAATCAGGTCACTATGTGATGAATCTTCAACCTGCATGTCAAAATACAAATTGAACTTAAAATTTTTTTGCTCGCCATTTGCGTCCAGATTACCTATATACTGTTGAGTAGCACCTAAATCCATATGCTTGGCTTCTCTAAATGCAGTACCATCTTGACCGCTAGCCCAGCAGACTTGACCTCCAATAATTAGATAATCATCAGCCCAAAATGGTAAATAAATATCTGCACTGCCTGGTCCTTTTTTCACTTTTATTTTGACATTATTATGAACTTTTACAATAGTTCCAGACAAGCTATTGGCTGTAGCTAAATAAATATAGCCATTTTCAGGTGCATTATAATAAACTCTGTTAATTTGACCTCTGTCTTTTAAGCTAGGCTCTAATAAGTACTGTGATGTTTGAAATGCTGGATTTGTAGCAGCAGGGCTATAATAATCTTTATTTTGATAAGTTATTGATTTGCTAAATAGATGTCCTAGGTGATTTGTAGTATTTGTTTCCGGAATGTCAACTGTAATGTAGAAACTAAATTTAGCAAATCCAAATGACTTTACTTCATTGTGAATACCAGTCAAAGAATTTGTACCTACATTTTCAAAATATCCGCAGGATTGTGTATCTGCAGATGGATTATTATAGTAAACAGGACCAGCTATAGTAAGATAATCTCCCTTTCTTATAGGTTGATTTAATTTAAGAGTTTGAGTATTAGTCGTTGTAAGTTCAACTATTTCTCGTGTCTTAAATTTGATAGCTCCATTATATGGACGGGCTACACCTACTTCTAATTTACCTTCTTGATATGGTTTAACTGTTATTGAAGATATAGTGACATTATCGCTGTCATCAATGCCATCAAAAACAGCGGGTATTATTACTTTTTTGGTTAAATCTAATTTCTTATCTGCATCAAGATTGTACATGTGATATAAATCCATATGTGCGCTTGAGACTGAAGACATTAAGTATTTTCTGTTTTGATCAACTTCATTCTTTAATTCATCATCAGAAATATCACTAGTATTGCTATCAGTAAATTTACCACAGTCGATGTACTGCTTTTCATTACTATCCCAGTAGCACCAATGCAGATTATCTCTAGTTACTAAAATTCCTTCATGCCCATTTGGATATAAAGACTGTAACTCAGCTAAATTAGCAAAAAAATATGGACCAGATTTGCTAATTCCAGTAAGAGTTTTAGTCATTGAAGCTTCTTGATTACTTAAATATTGTTGCAGGGTGGCAATATCATCATGATGTTCTTTTCTAGTAACAACATTGCCTGCATCAATTTGAGCTTGAACTTGTCCAATTGATTGAGAAAGTCTATTCAGTTCATCTAAGACAGTATTTGAAGTTACTTGAACACCTTGCAGATTATCTTCAGCATGTTGAATTTCATTAGTTACTTTTGTTCTTAAATCTTGTAGTGCTTGTTCAGTTTCTTGATTGAACTTTTCAGTTTGATCTTGAATATCTTTAGTAAATTGATCAGATTGTTGCTTGATCTTATCAGAATATTGTTGATCATACTGTCTAATTTTTTCTTGTAAGTCCAACCATGCTTTTTCGAGTTCAGAAACATAGAACTTTCTAGCTCCCAGCATATTCATATGACCTGCTAGAACTTTAAAGACAATATCAACACCAGTGTTTGCTAATGTACCATCATCTTGAACGCCCATGAAGCCAATTTTGCCGTAAAAGATACCGCTTTTGGGAAATGCTTGACTGATCAACCGATAAATAGCAATTCCACCTTCTTGAGTATCAGTCACATCACCCACAACATGAATGTTAGCTGCATCTTCAGCCATTGTGATTTGAGGATTATCAGGATCACTATCATCAATAGTATAATCACCAACTTGGCCTTCAATAAATGGACGCTTGCCTTGAATGTTTAAAAGTCTACCGTGACTATACCAGCGGATAGCAAAAGGCGTACCGTTATCACCGACACGCCCTTTAAACCAGTTTGAAATATCATATGCTTGATAACCTTCCTTATAAATATCTAAAGGAATTACATATGCATTTCCATCATTATCAATAGATGGGATAGTTGATAGATTATGTTTTCTGTTAAGTTCTACCACGGCTTAACTCCCCTTTCACTTTCAATGTTTACTTCTTCAATCTGCTTTGATCTGTCAGATTTTTTATTTTTCTGATAGTTAATTTCTTCAATTACATCAGATTGTTTAGGTGTTACATAATTGATTTCAGATTCATCAATACCAAAAACAGCTTGATTGAGTTTTTGAACTTCATCATCTAAAACTTCAATTTCAGCATCATATTTTTTAGTAATTGCAGCTACATCTTTATCATGCTTAACTTCATCACCTTGAACTCTAAGAGTTAAGTTCCAGATTTGTTGCTGCAGATCATTGATTTGAGTTTGAAAACTGCTAAAAGTCGTTTTTAAAGCATTCAGCCAATTTTCAAGCTTATCAAACTCAGTATTACCGTTTTGCCAGTTCCTATTAAGATGTTCACGATAGTTAGCATCTTGACTAGCATTTGCTTCAACTTCAAAAACATTTGCCATTTAACCACCTCATTTCTTAGTAAGTGAACCTTGAATAGCAGTAATTTCTGCTTTAAGAGCTTCAATTTCTGCTTTATTTGCTGCAATTTTCTTACCATGTGCAGTTAATTTCTTTTTATTCTTTACAATTCTGTTGTAGTTAATAACGTGCCAGTTACCAACATGGTTTCTCATTGCATCATTATCATCAACTAGATCAAGCACATCATCACTATTGATTGAAAGATCATACACATCATCATTCAAATCTCTATAAGAATCAGCTAAAGCTTCATATTCTCTTTGTTGTCTCAGCTGGTAACTAATAGGATCAGTTCTAAAAGTACCAAAAGTAATTTCATTAGCAGTTTCATCATCTTCAGGGTGGCTTTCGATAGCTGTAATTCTAGCTTTTTGTGCTTTGTCACCGTTTAAAAGCATTAATAAGCCTTGATTACCGATTTCAACTGTTCCGCAATACTTAGAAAATGCTTTGAAGTTTGTTCCTGTTACTGTAAAAGAAACTTGTGGTGAATCATGAACTAAGCTTTTAGCTTTAGCATTTAATTCAGCTTGAGATAAGTTTGATTTTAAATAAACAGTTTTAGCTTCAATGATTGGGTAACCTACACTAGCAACAAGCGGTGAAGTATAAATTTTTTTGCGTTTATATTGAACGCCGTGAGTTGTTTTCTTTGATGTAGAACTAGGTTTTACTGGAACTTTCTTACCATCAATAGTTTTGCTGATGACTTTCTTTTCATAGTGCTTCTTATATTGAGAACGATCATTACGCTGCTTACGCTCTTTTTTGTATTTAGGGCGTTTTTCTTTGTGAGATTTGCTCTTAAACTTCTTAGTTGAATCTTTGCTCTTATGAACTGATGCTTTTCTAGTCTTTTTAGGATTGGAATATACAGTAATTCTTGTAGTGATATTACTGTAATTTTCTTCTTTATTGATCTTTTGACAGTTAACACGATCTACAAAATAAAAAGAATCTTTTTTACCTAGCTTTTTGGAAATGATGCAAGTTAAATTATCAAACTTGTATTCAAAGCCAAAATCTTGACTAAGTTTCTTCAAAAGCTGATCAGCATAGCCTTTACCGAAACCATCAGGATAAGAATATTTCTTCATAGCAAGCTTTTCATCACCTGCTTGATATTTGAACTTGATCTTTGTTCCGCTACTGATGAAATCTAACAACTTACTAAGTGGTATCTTGTCATCAATCTTTTTAGCAGGAATCTTATTTTTTGAAGTCTGAATATGAGATTTATTTTTATATCTCACTTTTCCTGTTTTAGTTTTATACGGATCTTTTTCAGTAATTCTAGTTTTGATAATTTCAGTTTTACTGTATTTGATAACTTTACCCTTGCATAACTTGCTAATATACTTCCAGTGAAGTTGCTTAGCAATTTGAATACCACTAAGAGTTACTGTTACTGGATCAGTTGAATCATCTATTTGCGGTTGCTGCAGATAAAAGCGTTGCCCTTTTTCTACAATCTCAGCAAATGGAGAAATCATCGTAAAAGCAGGGTGGTTATTTACATATTGTGATCTTACATAAGAAGTCGGCTTACCATACTTGTTTGCATCAACAGCATAAAAAGTAGCTTCAATTGTTGATAGTGATCCAAGTGATTCTTTGATTGTCACATTGTTTGTAACAATTGGTGCTTCTTCCCCTTTTGGTGTTTTTATATAAAGCATTTCATCACCTAGTAATAAAACCTAAGGTCAAAACTAACATATGTTGCTCCATAAACATTGAAGCTGTTCCAACCTCTTTCAATATCAATATGACCATGATTAGTGTTTTTGTAATCAAGCTTGCCATCTACCATGCACATATAACCATCAAGCTCTAAAACACCAAAACTACCGTTGTATTCAAACCTTGTGCCATTTTTGTTGTTCTCAATGATCAAGTTAGAACCATCTTGACACTTGATAATCCCATGAAGTCCTTTAGCTCTTAATGCAATAGTGCCTGGATTGAAAATGTTTATACTTGTGTCATTCTCAACAGCATAAACGGGATTCTCTCCCCCATTTTCAAAGTGAGTACCAATACCAAAAAGGCCTAAAGGATATTGATTAGCTGGAATTTCATAGCCTAGTTCACCAGTGCTATGAGTTGTCTCAGCAAAACCTTTAGCACAATAAAGAGTGATTGATGCAGTTCCATAGCCAGTTGTCCCCACTGGAGTATATTGTGGTTCACCTGAAACTGAAACTTCCCATCTGATGTGAGGAATATTTGCTAAATAAATGTAGAAATAATACTCACCATTAAAAATCATTGATAGAGCTTCATACTTCAGTTGTAAACCTGTAATATCACTGCAGTTCATAGCAATTGTGATGGTAAAAGTTTTAGGTTGTACTTTAGGTTGCTGAACAATGTTTGTATATCTATTCAGTTGTAAAACTGATTGCGTCCAGTTACTACCAAATGGTGAAATCATTTGAACTCTGTAACCTAGCTTATCAAGATCAAACTTTTTACCATTTTTATGCTGAACTATAACAGAACTCATTAATAAGCACCTCCTGCATCTGCAGTATTAAGATCATGGCCCTGCAAAATCTTAACTTTAGGATAAATAACTCTTGCTAACTTAGCAGAATCAGCATGAACATCAATGTAAACATCACCATCAACTGAGTTTTGATCATTGTTACCAACTTTATTAATAACAGTCTTTGTTTTAGCTGATGCTGGTGTACCATATCCGTTTGCTTGACTGAATCTAACAGCATTAAGATCAATTAACTTAGCAAGCTTACCAGATGGACTTTCAGGCGCTACTTGTGCCCTTGCTTGAATAGTATTATCAATTAATGCATCAGCACTTGGCTTTAATACATTGATAATTCTTTCAACACCATCTTCACCTACAACAGCTAACTCAGCACCATGAGTGATTCCCCCATTGCCATACCAGTTATGAGCTTGCCAGAATCTTTTAGCACCTGCAGCATCTCCATATCGTCCTTTGATGTAGTCTTTCATACCCATCAGTTGAGCTATAGGGTTAGTACGCCAATTGCTACCATGTCTACGATAAGGCCCATAATCTTCAAGTTGTCCGATACCATAAGCAGTTGAACGAGGATTCTTTGCGGTAGGTCTCCAACCAGATTCACGAGTGATAATCCAGTTCATATCAGCCCACCAGCTACGAGGAATACCAGCTTGTTTCATCCAATGAGTATGATCACCTGTTGGCATTCCTGCTTCACCAGATGAAATACCAAACAAACTGCCTAATTTTGCTAAAAACTTGAAGAAACCCTTACCAACTTGAGATTTGATCAATTTTTCAATAAAGCTGTTAGCTTTAACTGAAACTTTGTCACCACTCTTTTGAGACAAACCACGGACACGACCAAATAAAGGTTTACCTTTACCAACTACTGAATCAAGCGTGTTCATATGAATACCTTGTGATGGACTTTCAGCACTAAAGTATCTGTTACCACCTGCATAAACACCAACGTGTTCATCACCGTGATTTCCCCAGAATACTAAGTCACCCATCTTTGCTTGATCTTTGCTGATGTGTTGTGTCATTCCGTATTGAGAGCCTGAAAAGTGAGGGAAATCAATTCCGTAAGCATGTTTCAATGCATACATTACAAGTCCAGAACAATCGAATGTCGTTGGACCTGCAGCACCCCAGACATATCTATGACCTTCACCGTATTTTTCAACTGCTTTAAGTAATCCTGTTGCTGGACCACTATCACCATCTAACTTAGATGATGCCATGTTCCAAAGTTGTGACCACCAATCTTTAGCAGCATCTTTAGATTTATCAAACATACCTTTACCAAGTTGAGTAAAGATACCCTTTAAGCCTTTATTGCTAAAACTGAATAAATCATTTAATGCTTTTAAAGGATGTCCCACAATCTTAGTTGCAAGATCAAACCATTTCTTTAATTGCTGACCTTTTTCAGAAATCCAAGAACCTAAACCACCAATAAAGTTTTCAATGCCTTTAAGTGGGTTAGTACCTTTAGCAAAATGAGTGAAACCTAAATCACGTGATTGAGATGCAGAAAATACTTCCATACCAGGTTGCAAAAGAAAAGGAACATTAGTGCCATTTACAACACCTAATGCTCCTGTTTTTGTATCCCAGATTGTTTCTCTGTTACCAGTCTCAGGTGAATCAGAACCATCATTCAAAAGCGCCAAAGTAGGTTTTGTGATAGACGGTGTGAAGTTTCCTAAAGTACCAGTAGCAAGCTTAACTTTTGGAATTAATCCAATAGCATGTTCTTTACCACCAAATGAGTGAATAACATTATCAATTCCTGAAATACCACCATTGATGACACCAACAATTCCGTTAATGCCACCTGATGCAGTTCTTTTGATTGATTTCCAGACATTTTCAAAGAAACTAGCTAAACCATTCCAAAGATTGTGCCACCCTTTTTTAATATCCTTACCTGTATCAGACATAGCTTTTTGCAATTTTTCAAAGTTCTCAGCACCTTGCTTTTTTGCATTTCTTGTATTTCTTTCAACAGTATCTTTGATATTATCCCAAGTTTTAGCACTATTCTTTTTAACGTTCTTCCAGTTTTTGCCTATCCATGAACTAAAAGCATCAAGATTTGACTTACCTTTCTTTTTTAGATGATCAATATTCTTAAGAATACCTGTTACACTCTCGCCAGCTCGCTTTTTTGCTTCATTAAAGCCGTTTTTTGCGTTCTTCTTTAGATTATCTATGAAAGAATTAAAACCTTTCAGGCTTGGCTTTTTGAGCTTTAAGTGTGGTAAGTGAAATCCTCTAAACTTACTTTCAATCCATTTAATAGGGTGAAAACTTTCAAAGTTTTTCTTTAGGCTATTGACCCATCTTCTAAAACCAGAATTATTCTTATAAAGAAGTGCTGGAATGCCTAATAATGGACTAGCTACAGTTAAGGCAAGCTCTTTACTGTTTTTATGAGTAAATGACTTAGCATCATGAATGCCTTTGCCAAACTTCTTGCCTAAATCAGAACCCCATTTACCAATTTTGTTGAAAGTGTCGTGAGTTGACCAACCTAAATTTTCAAGTGACCAGAATTTTTTTGGTGGCTTTTTCTTGTTCCAGCCGTTTTGAAAGTTCTTAACAGCGTCTCCGCCCCATTTTCCGACAACTTCACCGATCTTAGCTCCGACTGCTGCTCCTAAAGGACCACCAAAATAAAGACCGATTCCACCACCGATAGCTGATCCAGCACCTTTACCAATGTCTTCATATTGTTTTCTTGAACCGACTTTGTCTTTGATTGCATGATAAATATCAATTCCAGAATTAATTGCTACACCAGCACCTGCAGCAACAGTACCCACTTTTCCTGCAGTGCTTAGATTCCTGAAACCACCAGCTGAGCGTGAAGATTGAAGCAAGCCATTAAGTTTACCTGCTCCTTCACCTTTGCCAAATAAGCCTTTACCAAAGTTGACTGATGCTTTAAATCCTTTAGATACTTCAGATGCTAAAAATCTACCTGCAGAACGTGCTTCATTGCCAGCCCATTTTGCAGCATTCCAGATATTCTTGCCTAGTCCTTTAACACCTTGACCAATAATCTTTAATTGATTAAGAAAAGCTTTTCCTAGATTTTTACCAGCAAATTTGATTCCTTTACCAATTGTTGAAAATCCTTTGCCGATAACTTGACCAATCTTATGAACTCTAGTAGCTCCGTTTGATAATCTGATTAAAGACTTATCCCAGATATTAGTTAAACCGCCTAATGCTGATCTAAAAGTAGAAACAGGGTGAATTAGTTTTGAAATCGCACTAATGCTACCTTTACCCAGCCAGCCTAATAATGAGTGACTGCCTAGTTGAATACCAGCAATTGATTTTAAAGGTGAAACAACTGCAGAAATTCCTTTAATAGCAGCAATTGACATAAGAATATTAGCAATAACTCTTAAATCGCCTTTGTTCTTTGCCAAGCCGTCCATAAATTCTTTAAATTGATGTAAAGAATCTCCAGACTTTTTACCGTTATCTTGAATTAATCCAAATGATTTACCAATATCAGTTATGATGCCAACAAAATCTTTCCAAACATCTTTGGCTAAAGTACCTGCAATTTTAACAACATCTTCTGCAATGCCTGTAATATCACTTTTATGCTGACCAACATATTTCAGAATATCCATGCCAAAAACTGAGATCTGTTGGATACCACGACCAAGCAATTTAGCACCATCTGTTACAGGTCTTGATCTCATAAGATCAGCTAATTGTTGCATTGCTGAAGTTTTCATGTTGAAAAGCGGTTGCGTCATGGTTGCTTCAAGTTTTTGCCATGCACCATTCATTTGAGCTAATGCACCTGCTTGAGTTTGACCATAACCTTTGAAAGCTTCACCTGCATATTTAGATGATGCTGCTAACCAAGTTTGAAATTGCTTTTGAGTAACATCACCAGTTGCAAGCATTGATTTTAACTTTTCTTCACTGACGCCTGCACCTTTAGCAAGCATTGAGTAGAAGTTAGGTACTTGCTTAGCAATTCTGCTTAATGATCCAAGTGATACTTTACCAGTTGAACCAACTCTCATCATTTGCATAGACATTTGCGCAAATTGCTGAGAATTTAAACGCCCTGCAGCTGAAACACCAGCTAAAGCAGTTGTTAATCTATTAGCACCTGAACGACCAATAACACTCCAGTTCATCATGTTCTTTTGAACTGTAGCAATATCTGAGCCAGTAGCACCGATTCTAGTTTTCAAGAATCCGATTTGATTAGTAAGAGCGCCTATCTGCTTTTCAGATAAGCCCATTGCTTTAAACTGAGCCACAATACCGCCAGTGACTTTGTTTAAATTCATACCCTCGCTAACAATACGCTTGAAACCAGAAACAGCATTAGAAAAGAGATTTGAACCTAAATTACCAAGTGCAGAACCAAGAAACATATCTCTAAAAGTATGAGATGTAGCTTTGCCTTCTTGATTTACGCCTTTTAATCTGTTTTTGATTCTATCTAATACATTGCTTGAATGATCTTCAGCTTGAAAGTTAGTTTTAGAATCTTTAGGTATATCTTTTATCTTGTCTTTGATGTTCTTCAGCTTATCAGTTGCATCATGATCATCAAGCTTGTAATTAGTTTTAATATCTTTGTTTAGCTTGTTATCAATATCTCTGCTAGTCTCACTTGCATTAGCCTTAATTTTTTCAGTGTTCTGCTTAAAATGCTGATCTAGCTTATCACCTGAATTAGAACCAATAGCATTAAGAATATGATTAATCTGCTCTGAATCAGTTCTAACTTTATCAACAGGGATTTGAACATCAATAACAACTGAACCATCTGCACTTGCCATCTAGCTATCCCTCCTTTCTTGTTTGTGCTTTGATCATGTCGAAAATATGCTGAGTATAAGCCATGCTTTCAGCATTATTACGCCAATCATCTAATGCATAGTAAGCTTTAGCATTTTGCCAATCAGCAATAGAATCTTTATCCACATCACTCAAAGGTTTTTGCCTGATTTGAATAATTTGCTTGATCTGAGTTTTATCACTCAGCCCATCAAAAAGAGCGTGAAACTGATTCCATTGCAGTTTTCCACGCTCTTTTGTTAGATCAATATTGTATTGCTGAAGAAATCCAGCATAAATAGCACCAGCATCTTTGTTGTAATCAACATACTTAACATATTGACTGCCACCAGATTGACCAGTGTTTTTGCCATACGGATAATCACTAATTTCATTGTTAATTGCTCTAATAGCAAATTCATAGAAATCAACGTTATCCAGATCAGGCTTGTTAGGTGTATTGCCAAAGAATAGATCAATTGCACCTTCAATTTTTTCTTCATTGCTTAGTTCAGGCTCTTCAAGCAAATTAAAGTAGTTAATGACTGTATCAAACGCAAAATCAACAGGATAATCAACACCTTGATAGTTAATTTTTAGATGTGGATCATCAGTTAAACTAAGCATTTAGATCACCTTAATGATGATTCTTAAACTTAGCTAACTTTGCTTTTTTCTTTTGTTCTTTCAAGTTGGTTACTGATTCATTTGCATAATCTTCAAGTAAACCTAATACTGCAGAAACAGCTTCAGTTGAGCCATTGAAATGCTTATACAAATATTCACCGATACCTTGACCAAGCAAACCATCAACAGTTGAAATTACGATCTTGTGAGTTTTATCCATCAATTGATCAGCAATTTTTTGTTGTTCTTGATAAGGCTTTTCAGAAATCTTCTTTGTATAAGCTGGATCATCAAACTTAGCATAGACAGCATCAATCTTTAATCTTGAAGCAGTTAACTTTTGTCTAAATTCATCATTCAAAACAACATGAACTTGCTTACCGTACAAATTAATATCAGCTTGATTATCAACTTTTAATTCTTGATCAAAATTGATTTTCATATTTATTCTCCTATCGTCTCATATTGATTACGTCTCTGTTTTACTAACTAATACGTATTAAGAATGACTTGTTCCACTTGTGCTTGGTGATAAAGTACCTGAACCTGAACCACCTTGAGTTAAATGTGATGTAGCTTGATCATTGAATTGAATAATCTTAACATCTGTCATTCTTCCTGCAGTTGTATCAGATGCTGATGGCATTGCATCAATAGTAGCCTTGTAAGTCCAAGCTTCAGTTTGACTTTCAGTCAAAGTTAACATTCCATCAGGAATCACAGGCTTACCATCAAAGTTAACAGTGCATGAAAATGTTTGTGCTTGGTTAGCAGTACCACCAGTAGGAACAATAGCGGTAACAGTACATGCTGTTTCAATAGCTTGACCGTTAACAACATAGATACAACGTGATTTAACAGCATTACCCATCTTTAACCACATTGATGAAACGTATTCTTGACCTGGATTTCCTACATATCTGTTACCAGCAACTGCTAAAGTAACATTCTTGCCAGTGACAATAGTTTCAGTGTGTCCTTCACTTGCATAGTCTGACAATTGTTGTGATGTATCAGCTGCAGCAGGTGTGATTGAATTAATACCAACGGCTAATCTAGCCCAATCACCAGTAGTAATATCTGAAATTGCCACTTTGCCTGAAGTATCAAATGTTGGGTGTCTATCAATGTATAAAGAATCAACCCAGTTTTCTACAGCACCTGATTTATCAGGATCAGTGCCTGGAATTGCCTTTGTGTTTACAGCCATAATTTACCTCTTTCTAATTACTTGAACTGAAAAGTCCAATGAGTAAGTAACATTGTTCTTCAAATCTTCCATGCTCTCACTTGGAGCGCTTGAAACATTGATTGAATTAAAGATGAAACTACCGTTTGAACTTTGCAGATCATTCAAGCCATGCAAATAATCAGAAATCTTATTCAAATCAGTTGCAGCTAATACTCTGTTAGCTGTTTTTATTGTGATTGAGTAGTTATAGTTCCAAGTTGAAATGCCAGCCATATCAGTTGTTGAGCTTGAACCTGGATTTTCTACAATTCCTAATTGATTTACAGGCAATAAAAAACCAGGCTTAACATCAAGCCCAGTTCCTTGTTTTATTGAATTACATAATGCTTTTTTTAAATCTAATTGTGTTTTTGCCATAACAAACCTCTGATCAAAGCTTTTTGAACGTTATCCATTGCTTTGTGATTACCCTTCATACGCAAATCCCAACGCTTGGAAGTACCAGGTGTTGTGTAATTATGAATTTTATAAGTTTTACCAGCTCGTTTTCCTTTTTTAAATGGTCCGATAATTCCATAAAATTGTGCTTTAGCATATGGAACGTTATACAAAACACAAGAACCATCATCAGCAATATCAGTTTCACCACGTAAAGTTGTTCCATTTTCATGATTGCCCTTTGATGAACTAGGTACATACTGATTCATTTCTTGCATAGCTTGTGTAGCCATTGCTTTTCTAGCTCTTATGATATTTTCACTGCTTAATTTAGCTTTTAAGCGTGTCAGATCAACTTTTACATGAACAGGCATAATTACACCTCTTTAGATAATTGAAAGCTTGTACCCGTATAAATCGTTTGAGTACAGTTCAATATCTTCATTCACATTGGTTATTGTGTAAGTTTTGCCCTCATAGACTACTTGAGAGCCTAAAGATTCATCTGTTTTAACATCATCTTTAGAAAAATTGATAAATGGTTCAGAAATATCTTTGTAAAGCATTACTGTTCCATTTGCTACAATTGTTCGATCATTGTTTGAACCACTATAGACAGTTCTTAAATGAACAACACAATTATCAATTTCAACTGGATCATCATAGACAGATTCACCATTATCATCTAAGCCTTTCCAGCGTTTAAACTGGATAGACTGATGACAAAACGCCTTATTAGGTTTTAACCAACCTACCATTCAAAGACACCTCTTTCTTTAACTGGAACGCCTGCATAAAGCAAACCAGTTTCTAAAAGATAAGCCCACGCTAGGTTATAAATACCATCGTGTGATTGATCAGCTGCAGTGCTATCTAGAGTTATGTTAGTGCCATCAATTGAAGTAGATTTGACAGACTTATCGGCAATTTCATAACTTGTTGAAGCACCTAGATCAGACGTGTAATCAATCTGCAGTTTCAAAGCTTTTTTAAACAGATTAGCTCTTTCTTGATCAGGATCATCTTCAATATTGTTTTCTACATAAAACATATGAGTAGCAATATTGAATAAATCTTCAGCATCAGATTCTAAAGCATTGTATTTAATTTCATCAGTGACTTTAATGCCACCGAACTTATCTTTGTAATCATCAAATGTTAGCAGCATTTCAGCCACCTCCTAATTAGTTATTTGCCTGAACCACTTGTACTTGAACCAGTATTGCTACCAGACTTAGTATCAGTTGAACTTCCTGCATCTGCAGCTTGTTTTTGCTTTTGTGCAGCAATTAAGCCCTTAGCAAAAATAGGATCAACAGTGTGAGTATAAGCAACAACACCAATATCACGAACTGGACGACCATCAGGAACTTCCCAATTGTCAGGCTTGGTTAATTCATCAACTGTTGCGTATGGATAATCTTCAGGCTTGAAGCTTGATTTAACACCAGTACCTTGAACATTCATAGTCAAAACAGAATCTTGTGATACATAGCTTGTACCACCTTTTTCTTTTTCTTCATTCCAAGTTCTAGTACCAACAATTTGGCGCTTATATGAAACCGCACCTGAACTAAAGATGTAGCAAGTTGATTTAGGTTTCTTTGGATCACTTAAATCAATAGGAATTTGATCATCAATAGTAATAACCATACCGTGGAAAGTGCCATAAGGTGCAACTTGTGATGAAACTTCAGAGCCGTGATCTTTCAAATCTTCTTCAGTCATCATAGCTTCAGTAGCTGAGTTGACAGCAATGTTAGTCAATTGATTTGCCTTATCACCCATTAAAGTTCTAGCAGCTAACCAACCAGTTGAGTTGAAATCAGAATTAGTAGGTGAAACTTCAGTCATATCAATCATTTTTGCTTCTTTAATATCAGGAACAGCAAAAACACCTTGAAGCAACTTGATCAATGCATTTTCATCGCCTGCAGTCCAATCTTCAGTCATAGCTTGACCAATAGCAGTTGCAGTTGGTGCGCCTGAAATTAATGCTGAAAGTCTAGTGTTTGAATAAGTCAAAGTTTCATAGAGCTTCATACCATTCATTGAACCAGCACCGATGCTGTTTGAAGTCTTGTCTACATTGTCAGACCATTTGTCAGGCAAAACTTTCTTAGCTTTGATGTATGGGATTTGAACAGTAACACCAGGTGCAAGTAAATCACCGATTTGAGTGTTGCTTGTTAAGATTCCTGAGTTAATTAAATTGTTAGTATCATCTAAGTGATCAATTACCCATTGAGTAAAAACTGGAGGAATAATTAATTTAGTTAAATCTGTAACAGAATTTGGCATCTATATTCTCCTTTATTTATTAAACATTGCTTGATAAGTAGCAGGATCTTTAATGTAAAGAGCTTGCATTTCATCAAGGCTCATCTTTTTAGGATCTTTTGGAGTTTCAGGGTTAGGATTTTCGCTAGTTCCTGCATGAATGTTTGTCTTTTTAGGCTTTTCATCTTCACTGGGTTTAAAACCTTGTGGGAATTGTTCTTGTGCATTCTTAACAGCTTCATCAACACCATGAATATTGCCTTTGTCATCAAAAGTAATTGAATCCATGTCAATAAGAGCCATCATAGCCTTGTTATTGTAAGAACCAGCTCTAGTTAATGCTTCATTAAGCTTTGAAGTTTTATTAGTTTGAACAATTTGATCTTGAAGCTTCTTTTGTGCAGCTTCATTTTCTGCTTTGTTGTCCTCTAATTGCTTCTTCAAATCAGCATTATCACCAGCTAATTTTTCATAGTCTTTAGCTTGATCTTTATATTTAGCAATTTGATCTTTATAGCCTTGATTTTCAGTCTTTAACTGATCTAATTCTGCAGCTTGATCTTTGTATTGCTGAACATCTTTGCCATATTGAGCCATAACAGCATCAATTTGCTTATCATCTAGACCTTGATCTTTCAAAAAATCTCTTTCCATAACTAATCTCCTAACGTTTAATTTTTACGTGGTACGACCACGAAAAGAGCATAAAAAATAAGCCTTTTTGATTAACGTGTTCATACTCAGGAACACGTTAATCACGAAAAAACGTGATTTAACTATTCAATTAATGACAAAACACGCATTTTGTTAGCTAAAAATGCAATTTTTATCATCATTCTTAACAAATTATGTGTTTTGTTAATTATCGTAGACTGGTTTTAATCGAACATCTACATTATCATCTTGTTCAATTTCATTATTTGTAATAATTGCTGCAATTTTCCCATCAACATAAACAACAACCCTTGAATAATTGTTCATAGGCTTGTTGTCTTGCTGAGTATTTTCAATTACTCTTTGAAGTTCTTTTTGTGTCATTTTGCTACTTCCTAACTATTTTCTGCATCAGAATCATCAAGCACTTTCTGAATAGTTGCTGATGAAACTTGTTCATAGCTTCTTTCACGTGCAAGAAATCCATGATCATTAACAATCTTTCTTACTTTGCCTTGATAACCTCTAATGCTCGATTTGATCTGTCCAACTTTTTCATCATCACCAGCATGTTTTGCTAATGCTAGTTGCATCTTCTTATTTCTGATCTGTCTTTGCATGTAGCGTTGTTTATTTCTTACTTTTTCATTTGCTACTGCTTTTTCAGGATCATATTGCTTTTGTGTATTAGTTGTCACACCTTCAATATAAGGAATAAGAGAATGACCGCAATTAATGCCAAAACAACCTGAAGGTTCTCCATAACCATAATCATAAATGCTAGGATAACCATCAACATAACGATCATCAAATGTAGAAACAACACAAACAACTTGACCTTGTATCTCTGAACAAGCTGGACGTGCTGCAGGGTGTGAAGTCATAACTGCAAGAACAGTATCATAATCTTTCATGCTACTCATTCTTGCATCATTGTAGGTTCTAGCAACAGTAGTATTCATAGTAGTTCTAACATAGCTTTCAACTGATCTTTGATTACCAGCTCTATCAGTGATTGTTAAACCCATACCGCTGTTGTACATCTGACCTAGAGAATCATTTAAAGCTTTTCTTGCAGTCTTTTTGCCAACTGAAACATCAAGCACTGTTTTGTTAACTATCTTTTGATAAGTTCTTAATGCTGGATTTCTTCGGTAGTTTCTGCTTAATAAGCTTTGATTAACATTGTTGTTTATCTCTCTGAAAGTTTGTGCAGCATATGAAGAAACGATATTCATTGTATTTTGATTTACATCATGAACAGGCTTTTTAAGTGTCTTGCTTAACTGTCTATTCATCTGCTTTGTAACTCTGATACCGTTTTGTTGAATAATTGCATAGATAGCACGTTCACTTTCACCAGTTTGTTTAGATACAAACTTGATGATCTTATCAGTTAAGCCACCCATTTGAGATAATGCTGCAAGTCGCCATTCAAGAATTTTTTGCGGATCATCTTCAGCTTCAATGAGTTTAGGTCTTAACCTTTTAAAGCCATCAATCAATATATAAAAGATTTTCTGTTGCAGAGCTGTATAAACATCACCGAACTGATCAGCTTGTTTCAGCATCTGCTCCAGTGTCAGTATTCTCTTCTTGGTCGGTCGATTGTTCACTATCATCACCACTATCTGCATAATTCATAGGCATATTATCAAAGTTTGGTGTTGGTGCGTTTTCCTCATTAGCTTGTTCAACCCATTCTTCAGCTGTAGCTTGATCTAAATCATAGTTTCTCATTAAGAATTGAACTTTAGGCATCACACCAGCTGAAACAACTTGCAAATCATCTTGTCTTTGCTGTTCTTTGTTGATGAATACACCATCATTGAAATCAATAGCAATATCTAGATCATCTAACTTACCACTCCATAATATTTGACCATCATCAAATAATTCAGGCGTTGAAGCTTCAGCAAGAATAGCTCTCACAAGTTGCTTTAACATCTTTTCTACTTGGGTTAAATAAGATGAACGTGTTTGATACGTCTTTGAATTATTTGTAACCACTTCAGTAGCAGTTTGAATACCACTTGGTGTTGCAGTGAATGTACCTTGACTGAAACCAGTTTGATTTTCAAATGTTGAAAGATACAGTTGAATCAATTGATTGAACTCATCAACTCTAATATCTGAAGTAACATCTTTGATTGTGTCATCTTCAAGACCATAGCCAACTTGATAAACCATTGTGTCTGGATCATACATCTTTGGATGCTGATTAAATCTGTTTTGCTGAGTAAGTAGCATATCATGTAGATTTTCTTTACCTAAAAAACTTTCAGGAACAATGATTCTTCTTTGACCTTGTTTCATCTCCCAATAAAGCTCTGTATATGCTCTATTTAATGAATTGATTGTTGTTTTACAGTTATCAATCATAGATAGACCCATTGAAGAACCTAGATTTATATTGTTATCACCTGGATTACGATAGAACGCAAATAATTGAATAGGTGAGCCTGTAAAATCAGTTTTAGGAGTTAAATTGGCATACTTATCAAGCGTAGCAAGCGGTACTTGAGTACCTACTGTTGATTGATCATCTGATCTGTATAATTCATTGCTGATTTGATAGCCTTTAGCAGTCCATTGATGAAATTCAAGCAACGTATAATAAATCGTTTGCTGATTTTCAATTTTAGTTGATCTGAAAGCAATAGCTACTTCATTAACATCATTTGAATTAGCTTCAAGCGGATAAACTTGATCAGCTGATGCAAAATTGATCTTAATTTGATTGTTTTGAACTACAGGACGACAAACACCAGTGCCAAGTGCAATCCAGCGTTGTAATTGTCTTTCAAAGTTCTCATTGAAGTTATTAGCTTCTAATGTTTCTTGAAGTACATCATTAGCATCAGAATCATTCAAAATTCTGATTGTACAGCCCTCATTAAAGATTAAACTTGCTAAATTCTTTGATGCAGTTGCTACTACATTTGAACTTTGAACAGGAACATCAACAATATCACCGTAACTGTTACGCCACTTATAAGGTGTTAAATCATTTTGATAATATCTTTTGTCCTCTCTGATTCTGCTAACTTCATCTGCAGATAATGCAATTCTAGGGTCATCAATAATATTATCTAAACCAGTATTCATTCCTAACAACTCACCACCTTTATAAACTGCATTCTTAATAGTTCCTAGTAAAGTCACATAATCACCTGCTTACTACACAAAACATAGCTGTGATCATTGATATTAGTAAATCAAACCTAAATCTCTTGCGTTACTGACACACATGTATTTAAAAGCATCAACGGTGTGATCATCTTTCTTAATTACCTTTGGTTTATCTGTTCTTTCTGTATCCTCGTCCCAACGGTATTTTCTATGTTGTTCAATAAAGATTTGATTATTCTCAGTATCTAGATAAAAAAAGCGACCTTGTGCAAGTAGATCCTGTACAAAGTCAATCATGTCTTTTTCTTCTAGCTTTTTAACTTTGCCCCATTTAATACCAAACATTCTGTAATACTGCATCTGAAAAGCTGAATCTGCAGAATCCATCGTCAAGTTAGTAGGGTAGATATTATATTTTTCAGTTAACTCATTAATCCAATTATGAACATCATCAGCAATTTCACTTGGTGCTTTAGGATTTTCTTTACCATCAGGTGAGTAATACCAAGTATCAAGTAAAATCACATTGCCTTTATAAGTAAGACCGCAAGCAACAACAGTTGATGCAGATTTTGCATAACCGTTATCCATACCGTAATAAATACCAGTTAAAGGATCATCAGTTGGCAATTCATTGATAGGTTGAAAGTTCTTCATGTTATAAACTGCATTGCCTAAACCAATGATCTTACCTAGATAAGCCCACTTGTAATAGTTAGGATTGTGCTTTTTATATCGTTCAATACGCTTTAATTGTTGTTCATTTGTAAAGCCTAGCTTGTCATCTAAGTAAGTTGAATGATCTATGAAGTAGTCAGGGTCATCTTCTTTATCTTTTAGCCATTCATTAACCCAATCATAAGGATTTTGTGGCGGATTGTAGCTGCAATAAACTTTTACTTGATCAACATATGGGCTTTTTTGTCTGATGAATGTATCAAGTGAACTATCAAACACGTACGCTGACTTGTTATTAGCAAATTCTTCAAACCAGCAAGCAACTAGGTTACCTGCAATATTTGATTTCAAGCTTTCAGGTTTATCAGCTCCATAAAAATAAAAGGTACTTCCTGATGCTTTGTGAACTATCTTCATAGGTGAAACATAAGACCTAAACTCATTAGTCATATGTAGCAAGTCAATAGCCCATTGAATCTGATGATAAACAGAACCTCTTAAATTGACTTTGTTTTCTCTGATAACAGCAATGTTAACTTTCTCACCACGCTGAATATGCTTCTTCATCATGATTACAAGTTTGATGCTGATTGTTGAACTTTTCCAAGAACCACGACCACCTGCACAAATAACATAAGGACATTTAGTATTCCACATTGCTTTGTAGTGCGGTTGAACTTCTTCACTGAGTTTAATCCTCGTCTTTGTTGCTGTCGTCATAGTCACTCACTTCTTCATCATCAGTAAAATCATCAACAATAACTGCTTGATCACTTGAATCATCTAATTGCTTTAATTGTTGTGCTTGTCTTTCAGCAATTTGGGCTTGTGCCCTCTCACGTTTTGCTCTAGCTCTATTAAGAGCATTGATTGCACGTTTAGTCTCAGCTTTTTCAGCATGTTCAATTATCCAAATAGAAGCAGATACATCATGATTATTAAAGACTTGCTTTGAAATATTGATCTTAGCTTGTGCAACTAGCATTGATTGCCATGCTTTTCTTTTTCGTCTTAAATCAGGATCAGCTCTTTCATGGTCACTCCATGTTGAATAGTTTGTATCTGCTAGTAAACATGCATCTTTCAAAGATGTTCCAGACATTATGTAACCTTTAACCTTTTCAATTACTTCAGGTGTAATTGTCGACGGTCTTCCTGCTCCTTTTTCATTTTTCATCTACATAATGTCACCTCTTTGATCATAATTTACTAGTTATGCAATCAGATAAATCAACTTTGATATTCTTCATCTTTTGACCATCTGTTGCACTTTTAGGATAAGGCAATGCTAATTTCTTTAATCTTCTTCTAGCTTTCTTGTTTAAAGGCATCAGATATTTATGCTTGCCTGCTAGAACTTTCATCTTCATGTTTTTATCCCAGTATTTTTGTAAGAACTCTAATCTTGTTCCTTTCCAAGACTGCCACAAATCGTTGTGTCTTCTGCAGAAGTCTGAAATATTCTTTGAATGGTATCTTCTACCATTTAAAATGTAAGCTTTGTCTTTTGGACCTCTGCCAACATATATCCAATTTGTAGCTTGGTAAATCCCCCCTTATGGTTTTGCATAGGGTCAGAATAAGAAACAATTAATATATCATTTGGGTTATATTTCTTGAAATAGTTAATTGCTTTAGAAACTATCTCTGAAACAAAAACACCTTTATGATTTCTAAGAGCTACTCTAGTTAATTCACAACATTGAAACTGAGATAAATTATAAGGTGCGCCAATTCTATTGTTTGAGCCATGACTAAAGATAACTACACCTAAAAAATGCTTGTCTTCCCAGACACCAACTGAAAATAAATTACCTGCTGGAAGCTTATGTGCGTAATGCCAATGTTCACAAGCGTATTTAGTAGCTTCTTTAGTTGCGAACTTCACCTGAATCATTGACTTTGAACACCTCACCACATTTAGGACATTTGACCTCAATTAGATCATCATCTTCATCAATATCAGTAGGTTCATCAATTCTTGTATCAACATCATCAGCTGGATCAAACTCAATATCTTCATCAAATCCAAAATCAGTCATATCAATATCAAGAATATCTTGTAATTCTTCATCAAGTTTCTTGGTGTCCCAATCTGCTAATTCTGCAGTTTTGTTATCAGCTAATCTGTAGGCTTTAACTTGCTGATCTGACAGATTGCTTGCTACTACAACAGGTACTTCTTTTAAGCCTAAACTTTGAGCAGCTTTATATCTTGTATGACCTGCAATAATCACATTATCTTTATCAACTACAATAGGCTGTTGCCAACCAAATTCATGAATACTGTTTGCTACTGCATTAATTGCATCATCATTATCTCTAGGATTGTTTTCATAGGGCTTAATTGTATCAATCAGTTTATTTTCTACTTTCAAGGCTAATCTTCCTTTTCTAGATCTTTAATTCTGCAGTCAACAATTCTTGCTAATGAAATCAGCATACTTCTTTGAACCATTAGCAAATTAAATTGATTTTCTGAAATCATTGCATGACCTTGAAGCTTAGCTGCAATCTTTTTAGCTCTTTCTTTGTACTCAGTGCTTTCTTTTTCTAACTTATCAATAATTTCTTTCATTGTTTGTTCCTTTCTTGAAATTAACCTTGATTATCTTAGTAGCTTTCTTTTCTTGCTTAGTTTGAATCAAGTATTGAACGCAAAAATAAATGAATGTACTAATCAAACCAACTGCAACAACAATAATCATCCAGATCAAGCAGCCTAATGCAGTTAAAAAGAAATCCATCTGATCACTCCTTAAGATTAATCAAACAAAAAAGAACACCTTTTACAGTGTTCTTATAGGGTAAATGTTTGAGTATTAAAAATTAAAAAATCTCTGCTGCTTTTTAGCAGCTATGATGGTCTCGGGTAATGCTCCCGAACTTACTCAAGGATTCAGTTTAAATTATTAAGCAGCATAAATAAGAAAAATTGTACTAATTACGAACAAACAGCCAAATAGCCCTTGAAGCTCTACTATTGAGCTAAACCATCAGAACGCCCTAAATTAATAGGGCTTGGCGTAATCCTGACTTTGCGAGTAATATTCCAATTACGCCCTTTACTGTAACGTAAAATAGTATTTTCATTTTACTGAACTTAGCAGGAGAAAATACAAGTTATGCTTGCTGATAAACAAGCAACGAGCAATTCAAGATTTGAACTTGAATCATTCACCATCTGGATTTAATCACATGAAAAAAACTAAGGTGAACGAGTGAACCACACTCGCTCATAATGCTGAGACAAGAATTGTTCTCAGCAAAATATCACTAATTTATGTTATGTAGCGTGAATGAATTATAGGAGGCTTGCCAATCTTTTTTGACTGGCTATAACCGCTATGGGAATCGAACACCAAATTTGATCTGAGCCTTTTCCATCAGTCATCAGATGCTAACACCAGTGCGGTTTACCTTTAACTCTTAATTTGGATCAGATATTTAAGTAGTATTAAACACTTCGTGTCGAAAGACCTCTTGCCTAATCTTTCGACACTATTAATCTACTTCATTTGGTCTCCTTATTGCGACCAATTTCTGTACAAATATTGTGCTAATTTACTGCACTATCTGTCCTAAATGTCTCCACTTCTTAATTTTTATAAACTATTAAGTCAGGAATTAAAGCATAATGTTTATATTTATATTTCAACTTCTTAACTGGTAAGATTTCAGCAAATTGACATAATGCTTCACGTCTCAAGTTGTAATAGTGACTGCTAGAATAACCCATCTTGTTATAAACATTAGTATCAAAATCATATTTGATATATCTAAGATAGAGCAATGTTCCATAAGGCTTTCTTGAACCATTAGAACAAGATTGAATTGTTTCAAAAACTGCTCTAACTGCATTTCTTGCAGCTTCAATATCATCATATTGTTCTGCTTGTGCTAAAAAAGCCATATCTTGATGATTTACGTGAGAATGATTTACAACTCCAGATGGATCTAACAATGGACTTGATAAATCCGTAGCGCTGATTCCTGAATAGTTCTTTATTTTTTGAAATCTATGATCAAGAAAATAACCAGCTTTTGCAGCTGTTTTATAATCATCTGTTTGTTTAAACAAGTCCACTGCTAAAACCCCTAACATAAATAGTCCCTCTTAAAAATTTATCTATTCTACATCTATATATTTCTTAATTGCCTTAGTAGCAATCATTGACATAGGTTCATTCATTTTCTTACTGTATTCAGCTAACTGATCATAAGTATCAGCATCAATCACAATCTTCACTGCATGTCCTCCTATCTGCATCATGTAAGCAATATTTTTAAAAGATCTGCTTAATTCTTTAGCTACTTTTTCACTGTTCATTGTTAGCACCTACAGTCTTATTTTGATCTGATACTTCATCTGATGTTTTCTCTGACGTTTTATCACTGCCAGCTTGTACTTGATCATTAGTGTTAGAAATACCCGTCTGAGTGCCATTTTTTGAAGAATCTGAGCTAGTAGGTTGATTAGTTGTTGAACTGCTACCTGTATTTTTGCTTGGATCAGTTGTTGATGGATTTGTTGGCGTTGTTTCTGGTTTCTTTTCATTTAACTTATTGATTTCACCTTGTAATTCTTGATTATCACTTTGAAGTTCAGTGATTTTACTTTGTAATTCAGCAATTTTACTTTGAGCATCAGCTAGGCTCTTATTTGCTGCAGCTAATTGATCTTGAAGTTGTGGGTAGTTGGTCAATTCATTAATGATCAGCTGACTTAAATCAATTTGCTGACTACTTGCAGTTGTTACAAGTGACTGAAGCAGATCATAGTTATCACTTAAGTTCAAAACTACATTTTCAATATCAACTTGTACAAGTAAGTTTTGATCAGCAACATTGCTTTCTTGAACTTGCACAATCTTTAAACTTTCCCCATCTGATAAGGCTAAATATTGTCCTGTATGAATTGTAGGTAAGTTTTGAATTAACTTAATTTGCTTAACATTAACATTCTTTTCAGTTTGATCATCATTATTCATTAATAACGCTCCATTTCTTTCTTCCTAAATATTGAATTTTCTCATTTGCATCAATGGTGAAACATGCATCATGAGTAAAATGAACTTCATAAATCATAAAATTCTTATTTATGAATGGTTGATAGCCTAATTTTCTAGTTATTCCATGCCTTTCTAATGATTTTTCAGTGTAAGCATTAAAAAGATCTTTAGGAGTAGTAACTGTTCCTTCAGGCAAATACCAAAGTCTTTTAAGTTTCATAAATCTTATATCCTTGTTTCTTGCAGTAATTGAACAACTGATACAAATTATCAAACTCTGGTACTGACATTTTGACCCCATCAAGGCAATAAGACTGATCATCATATGTATTTTGTCTTACTAACTTAACAACATCATGATCAAAGCCATCACTTAAGATGTATGATTGACCAACTTCCAGATCATAAGCATGTTTAACCTGTTTCTTTGTTTCTTTTGTCATTTTGTTAAATTCTCACCACACATAGGACAAAATCTTATATATGCCATTACTTCATATTCATTATTTGGCAAAATAAATTTTGACCATAGTTGATTTCCATGTTTGATTTCTAAAATGCTTCTTCTTGTGTAATGAACTAAATCATCACGAATTCTTTTAACGCCTCGACAGTATGGGCATTGCTCTTGTTTATTATTCATTTTCATGCTCCTTACGCATTCTTAGTGTCATTGAAATTGCGTCCGCAAATGGGACAGCAATTAATAGGAAAATAAGTAGTCCATTCTCCATCTACTGCTAAGAAATATTTTTCTTCATTTGTGCAAATCATCTCGCATTCCTGATAACAATCTACTTTACAGAGTGGGTTATCATAATAATCATAATCAGCTTCATAACTGTTAAGTTTTTTGCCAGTCCATTTAACTTGTTGTGCTTTACCATACAGATTTTTAGTAATCGTAGATATGTCGTCTTCATACAAGTAGCCATCATCTTTATATGGATGACAGTACGGGCACTGTTCTTGTTCGTTAGTCATTTTCAAACTCCTTATAATTCAAATGCTCAGGACTAGCACCGCAAACAGGACAAAAGACATTAAATTCAGCAACAAACATGT
>ERZ1090866.92-NODE-92-length-39264-cov-9.538422_pt1 | contig 39264 bp, 44 predicted proteins | sample MGYA00478477_ERZ1090866 | MGnify/ENA primary metagenome ERZ1090866 (study PRJEB33644, sample SAMEA5815737) | chicken gut metagenome | biome: Chicken; feature: Gastrointestinal Tract; material: Caecum | place: Ireland | collected 2019-01-01 | study: A study of the... | reverse complement strand
TTGCCGACGACCACGCGCCCGTCGGCGCGGACGTCCCGCTCGTTCCCTCCTGATACTCAACCGCTGTTGCGGTGATCCTGTTGTTTTCGGCGGTCTCCGCCGCTTCTTTCGCTGCGTCTGCGGTTTCTTTTGTTTCGCTTATATCCAACGCAAAGGCATTAACGATTGTCTGCAATGAGCTCAAATTCTCCGCAGCGGCGGAGCCGTAAAGCTGCAAATACTCCGCGAACTTGCCGTCTTTGAAAGCGTCGCAGAGGTCTTGCAGGCTATACTCGCCCGACTCGTTGCTGTCGTCAAGTCCCGTAAGTATGAGCTTGATATACTCCGCCGCCTGATCCCCACTCAATGCGTCCTGAATGGCGTTGATTTTGTCGGCGAGCAGCTTGCTCAACTGATCGAACCACAGTTTGAGCGCGGTCGGAGACAAGCCGCCGACGCCATAAGACGCCGCCGCGTTCGGTTTGTCCGCAAGCGAAACAACGCCTTTCGATTTCAGCTCCGCAGGAGTTATATTCGAGAGTTTTTTCAGACTCATGTATGTAGCCTCCTTTAATTTTTGAGCCGTCCGACAACACGATAGCGGAAAGAGACATAGTACAGAGAAAACGGCTTCATGTATTCATCGGAATAGATGTAATACTGTTTTTCAACCCACTTTTTCTCCTTTTCCTTGATTGCGAACAGGCTTTGCTCCGTCGTATTGAACGTAAAGTCCGTGAAGTCCATGTCGTCGAACGAGAACAGGCTGCTGTTGATACGCGCGATCTGTTCGTAAGCCTTTCGGTTTGTCCTAACCTTGATTTTTGCCGCGGACGAGCTCAACGATTTTGTCTTGATGACTGTCGATTTTTTTATCGTGCTTTTCGTGAGGTGCGGAATGTCGCAGCAGTCCATTTTCGTTGCGCACCCGCTGTAAATCGTCCGCTCGTCAAACGTATAATACTGCCTCGGAATCTCGCCCTGACTGTTCCGCATATCGAAGTTGAACGAACAGACGACGCCGTTCTCCGTGCCGAAAAAGATGTTGTCAAACATACTCTTGACGGTCGTTGCCTTGCGGAATACGCCGCCGATATGATTGCCTTTACCCTCGCACAAATACGCCTCGTAGCCCGTCAAATCGCCCGTGAAAAAGTCATATACCTCGTGCACGGTGAAGTACACGCCGAGCGTATAGTTCTCGTCTCCGATCTGAACGGTAACGCCCTCGTCGAATACTTCCGTCGTCGCGTTCCCGCTGTCGTCGGGCGCGTTTACGACCGTTCCCGTAAGGTCTTTCGTCTCGTTCGTATCGGCGTAATAAACGGCATTTGCAAGGCGTATGGGCAGCTCGACGATGTTGTCGTCGTTTCCGCAGGTGCAATACTTCGCGCCTTTCTTGCACTTTGTGCAATAATGCACGGACGCGCCTTGCAGCTCCTCGAAAATGGAGGTTGCATAGGTGTACTCGGGATATTGCCCGTCGTACACGCCGACGCCCTCGATGTAATACCACTCATACTGCGGGACGCCGATGTCGTGCGTGTACCGCTGCCTGCTGTCTGCCATGAAGATGTTGCCGTCCACGAGCAGAAGCAGGTAACCGTTCCACTCCTCCAAGACAGCCGTCTCCAAGTTCATGTTGACGAGCTTTGCGTCGATGAGGCTTGATCTATGCTCGACCGCGCGCTCATAGCGAACGGAGAGCTGACCGACGCCCTCGACGCCGAGGCGGGAAACGAACACGGGATCGTCCAAGAAGTTGATACAAGCACCGAGACAGCCCGATCCGCTCAACCCCTGCTGCGCGGGGTATATGCGCGGCTGTATGTCGTTGCCCGAATCTGTCGCCGTATGGAAATAGGTCAAGCCGTCCTGCTGCGTGTCGCCTTTCAGCACCATAAGCGTGTCGGCAACGACCACCATACCCGTAATGGGCGATATTCCCACGCCGTCCTGCATATAGTTCAAAACGCCGAAATACGACGGATCGGCAAAGCCTGTACTGTTCCTGCCGCAGTAAAAAACGTGATTCGGATAACTCGGGTTTCCCGAAAGAAACACGCGGTTATCGTAGATCGCCGCAAGCGTACACTCCGTGATGAGAGCTGCAATGTTGTCCGTCTCCTCCGTTACGCCTGAAACGCTCGTGTATGTCTTTTTCGCCGTTACCTCTATGCCCGCATAAAACTCGGGGTACATGACGTTCTCTGCGCCGTCCTCTCCCGCGACCTGTACGACGTCCTGCGGCTTTGCGGGCGCAGTCGTAAACTTGATAACGCCGTTTGCAAGGTCTGCCGTGTAGTCAGTTCCTGCCGATTTTACGACGCCGTACACCTTGACCTCGGACACCTCATCGAGCAGGTTTTCGTTCAGGTAGAAGTCCGTCGTCGTCCCGTCGGCAATAAACGTATGCCTGAACTTCGGTTGCAACATATTCCTCTGCTCGTACTCCGTGCCGTTGTCGGCATTTGTACCGCTCGGAACGATGTTGATATACGTCGTCGGGATATACGCACTATCCACTACCTTGTTGACCGTCTCGCCGTCGTAGAAAAGATAATTTTTCCCGTCGATGATGTACAGTCTGTTGTTGAAAATAAAGGACGCACTTCTGCGATTGTTCATATCGCTGTAAAGGGCGTCCTGCGTCTTGATGACACCCTCTTTATACGTCATCGTGAGACGCTCGCCCTCGGCAAGCACGCTGCTTGCATAGGTGAGCTCGCGCGTTTCAGGATCGTAGCTCATCGTGGGCGTCAGATCGTCGCCGCTGATAGTGGCGAGGGAGACAACCTCGACGATGTTTTCCGAAAGCGTCTGTTTGAACGTATGGGTGCCGTTTGTTGTCGAAGTCGGAGCAGGCACCTCGATTGTGTCTGTAAGAACGACGTTTACCGTGTTCGGGTAATTCGCCCACAGATACAGCTTGTTGCCCGCGTGAATGAGCACGTCTGTAACGGTATTCCCCTCCGCGTCTTTGTGCGCAAAATTGAAAATACCGTAAATCTCGCTCGCCTCGGGCAGCACAACGCGCCGCCTGAAACCCGCGATAGTCTCGATTGCCTGCCCCTGCCCCGATTGATAGTCCTTGAACATATTGACCATGTAAGCAAGACGCCGCTCGTGTACCTGCGTGTGATCGCTTGAAAAGTCCACGCCGCGGAAATCGCCGTAATAACGATTATAGACGTCCTTTTCGGTCAATAGGTTTTTACTCGTTTTGTATGCCATGTTGCTTACCACCCGTTCACGTTTTTAATTAAAACGGGCGAGGTATCTTTGTGAGAGAGCACGATCTCCTGTACACGTTCCCTGTAAAGGCTCATGTAGTATTCGGACTTCTCGGGCTCGTCCTCGATCCAAACATACGCAGCAACAAGTATCGGCATAAGCGAGCAGAGCTCATCATCAAGATCGAGCTCCTGCGTGTCCTCCGTCGTTGCGCCCGTATTTTCAATCGCGGTCGGTCGGTGCTCGTAAAGCACCTTGTACACTCCGCGCTTGTCATAGGGCAGCAGAATGATACTGTCGCCCTCCTGCTCGTAATTTTGATTGAGCAGGGTGTTTTCCTCCTCCTCTCTGATAGGCGGACTACACAGAGCCATGAAGTCGGAAACAAGTTTTTTCACGTCATACCGCGTATAAGCCTCGTATGCGGGAATGTCTGCCACTTCGCCGCCGTACAGATACTGATACAGCGCGACGTTTTTCACGGAATACAGATACTCTCCCGCAAAACGCAACCGAATACGACCGCTTACAAACGCGCCCTGCTTTTTGATAAAGCCCTTATACGGCACGAAAATCTGTTTTGATTGCAGCGGAATCTCGCCGAAAATGCGCCATTCCCCCGTGTCCGTAATGTATTCTTCGAGGTACAGAACGCCGTTGCCGTCCGCCTCGAAGTAATACGCTTTTGCCCCCTCCGCCTCATAAGTAATATCCTCGATCTTCTCAATCGGCGAAAAGGTGTCCTGCCTTATCAGGTTTGCAAGCGGTTTGTGATTGATGAGGCAATGCCTTATTGCAGGTCTGACCTTGCAGACCTGCAATAGCGCACGGTTTGCCGCGAAATAAAACCTGTCGCTATCTTCGAGAGTGGTCTCAAACCCGAGCTGCGCAGTCTGTAAATAGAGTTCAGCTACGTTCATGACCTACCTCCCGCGGCACCTGTCTCAAAGCGCGGTTGCGTCGGAAAGGGACGTTGCGTTCACGGCGAGAGCGATGTGCTTCCATGTGTTGAAGCCGACACCGAAACGGCAGTACCCGTTCCAGAAGTAGTTGCGGGTGTGCTTGTCGATGTCGCTCGTGATGTCGAGCGGGACGCGGTTGTAGAACATATTGCCGAGCAGGTTTTCGTTTGCCTCTTTCGACATAACCATGAACCTGTCATCGGTCGTCTCCCACCCGTCGAGCACGACGAGCGTCCAGTTGCCGTACTGCGTGTTGATGTCGTTGTAGTCGCTGCCGACCGTGCGCTCGGAACCGATGACTTTCTTCATCATGTTTTCGAGCTTCGGGCGGTTGCAGGGAACGACCACGATGTCGGCGACGTACTCCATGACTTCGCCGTTTTCGTCCTTGAAGTTCCTCACCTTGTTGGCGAGAACGCCGAGAGATTCTTCAAGCACGCCCGCGGAGCCCGTGATCTCGCCGTAGAAATAGTTGCTCTGCGTCTTGCCTTTCATCTTGTCGGTGAAATACGGGTGCGCTTTGTGGAACAGGGCGAGCTCGTCCGCACAGGTCAGATCGACCTTTGCCTTGTTGAACGTCATCGTCTTGTTCGTGCCGTTGATGAGTGCCTGCGCCGCGATTTTGACGCGCGTATTGTAGTAGGCGCGGACGAACTTGCGGGGCTTGTTCTTCATGTCGGCACCGATACCGAACTTCGCGTCGTCCGCCATTTTTCGGGTAATGGTGAACTCTTTGGCGAACTCGATGTGCTCGATAGTCTTTTTGAACGTGGGCTCCACGTTGTCGTTCTCGGCTCCCTGACCTTCCTGCTTGCTCATGAACGTAGAGAAATCAGACTCGCCCATGATCGTCTCGGCGTATCTGTTGGACTTCTCCACGTTGAAAAGGGTATCGAGAATGGTCTTGCGCTTCTCGCAGATGTTCGACTCGTTCTCGATGAGTGCCTTGATCGGGTGCTCGAACTTCCCGAACATGGGATCGTTCTTGCCCGACATTGCGCTGTAAATGAAATTCGACATTGTTGTCTGTACCTCCCTTTATACAATCCTGACGACGATAATATCGCCCGCCGCCGCTGCACCGTTGAGGCTTTCAACCGTTACAACGCCGCTCGTGGTCGTCGCCGTTACCTGCAAGCCGTCCGTGTGCAAGGTTACTTTGCTGCCCTCAACGAGGCTCGTAGGAGCCGCCTGTACGGGCACCTCGTAGAGCTGATTCGGCTCCACGCGCGCAGCGGGAATGAGACGCTTTGTCGCGTCCGCCGCGCAGTCTGCCATAGCGATAAACTCGGGCTTTACCGTAGCCCCGCATTTCGTGAGCTTACCGTCCGTGAGAACGAGAGCCTCGCCCATAACCACCGCCTCGTCCTCCGTTACTTCGTGGAAAACGGGCTCGGGCACGTTCATTCTCGCGTTCTCTATCTTGATGAGTTTGAACATAGAAAAATCTCCTTTTTATTTTTTTGCTGATTCTTTGTAGAGTTTGCTGATCTCCTTATCCGACAGATTCGGAAACAGGTCTCTCCACTCTTTGAGCTCCTTTTTTGAGATAGCGATCCCGTCATCTTTGGAGCCTGCGGGCACGGCAGATTTCAGATGAGCTTTCGTTTCGTTTAACGACTGCTGTTTCGTCGCTGCCGCGACGCTCTTGCGCACGCTGTCGGGGTTTGCCGCCGCATACGCTTCTTTCGGGGACAGTCCCAAGTCCCTAAACCTCCCGAACTTTGCGAGATTTTCGATCTCGCGGAGAGATTTCAGACCTCGGGTTTCGGGGAACTCGCGCTGTATCTCTGCAAAGTCAGACTGCATTTTCTTTTCAAATTCAGCCTGCTGATAGAGCTTTCTTGCAGCGTCCTCACGTTGACTCTCTGCCTTTTTCTTCCGATAATCGTCAAGCGACATATCGTCCGATTCGGCAGCCACTTTTTCGAGCCCCTCCAACACATTGTCCGACTTTACGCCCAGCTTGGCGAGCGTGTCCGCGCTTTGAGCTTTCAGGGCTTCGTACTCTTTGCCCTGCGCTTCGAGCTTCTTTTGGAGAGCCTCGATCTGCGCGTCTTTCTCGTCCTTGCCCTCGGGTTTGGCTTCGGGCTCTTTCGGCTCTTTGTCCTCGTCATCGTCGCCGTCATCGCCCTCGTCCTCGTCGTCCGTGTCGTCATCGGTATCGGCGGCGTCATCGTCGCCGTCATCGCCCTGATCTTCGTCCTCGATTACGTCGGGGATAATGATATTCCCGTCGTCATCATACTCGAACTCGTCGTTCTTTTCGGTTTCGTCGTCAGTTTCCTCGCCCTGAACGCCGTCCTTTTTTTCTTCGTCGAGCTCGATATTCTGCTCTTTTCCCATGATCGTCTGTTCCTCCTTTCAAATTTTTGGGATAGATTACTTTTTGCCGCTCTTTTTCCCGCTCCGAAGATCGTTACCCTTTACGACCGTAGCCTTTGGCGAATCGGAGCCCACGGACTTGGGAGCCTTGATAATGCCGCCCTTGTTCGTGGCAAACCTGTTATCTCTGCTCGGTTTCATAAAAGCTGTCTCCTCCTTTTTTAAGATTTTTGAGAAACAAAAAAGCCCCACCGCCACCTTTGGCGAATAGGGCTCTGTCTCTCGGGACTTTGGCACAAAACAATGTTTACCGTGCAACCGCACAAGCTATTCAGTTTTCACGTTCCACAGCTTGCCGCACTTCCTGCACTTGAACGTCAACCCGTCAATCTTGCTGCTTTTATGCAAACCGACGCGGGCGAGCTTCTCTTTGCAATGAGGACAAACGATATGCGTAATATCAGATTTCACAGCAGGCGTTATGCTCAACATCTACTTGTGCACCTCCTATTATCTATGATAACACAGATTAAACGGCGTTTAGTCGCAATTTATAATGAAATAAGGCTGCACGGAGACCGCACAGCCTTATCTTTTTCGCTTCCAAATCTTGTATAGCACTACCGATAGCGCAATTAAAACGACCGCGGCTATCGCAAAATACAGCCTGTCGCTGCCCGTATCGCTCCTCCACGCGCCTATTATTAACGCGCCCGATAGGAATAGACACGCTATCCCGCCAATACCAAAGCCAATCGCGCCGCTTTTCCTGCCTCCAAGCTCAAAACACCAAAAGACCGCCACTGCGCAAGGGATCAACGCAAGTAAAACAAACAAAATATCCATTATTCGTATATGCGGACTTTCCCTTTTGCACCGTAAACGCTTACGTTGCAGTCGCGGCTCGTCAGGTCAAATTTATTTGACGAACTTTCTTTGCTCAAATTAAAAGAGTACCTACCCTCTCCGTCGTAATTGAGCTCGATATTCGCACTTATCATTCCGTCGTGCCAGCCCTGAACGATGACGCCGCACAGCACCGTAACGCTTTCAAACTGAAAGTTTCCCGTTTTACTTATTTCGATGTTTCCGACGCAGGAAAGAACGTACCTATCCAAACCGAGAGCATTTTGACCGATATATTCGATGTTTGAATCCGCAAGCTCAATACCTATGGTAAGGTATTCGCTATAATTTTTTGTGCTGATCTCCACCTCCTCATAATCGGGCGTCTCGTCGCTTTGTTGAGTTTGTTCTTCATTGCTGTTTGGCTGATTTTCCTTTGCCCCGCAAGCCGTAAAAGCAAAAGAAGTGAAAATCACCACTACAAGCACGAAAAGCAGAATAACTATCCTCTTTTTTCCTCTTGTTTTCATGACATAGGCTCCTTTCCCTCTCGGGATAAAAATAAGGGCGGCACCGATTAAGGAGCCGCCCTGCATAGAGTTTGTATGTACCCCTTAATTGTTGCCACACAACCTGCGAGTTACAGGGAATAAAGGATACACCTATGCCGAGATGTAACCCTGTAACTCTATTTCGTTGTGTGGCATTATCAGTATAGCATATTCATCGAAGAATGGCAATAGTTTTGGCATAGTACCAAAAGAACTCCTAAAAATCTCTGATAATTCTGCCATTTCGGACGGTAAACCCGCACTTTTCGGCGAGAGCAGCCTTTTCCGCCTGCGTGCCGTTCAGTTTCAAGATGTACTGCAACAGAATACGCTTTGCCCGTTTTGCCGTGTACCCTCTATAATCGCCGTCCTGTATGGTATATCCGCGATAACAGAGGATCAGCAACCGCTCGCCGTCAGAAAGATTTTGTTTGAGCAGGTATTTTACCGTGTTCTTTTTCTTTGAGCCCGCAATCGTCTCGCCTTTCGAGTTCTTTTCCGACTCAATATCGGACAGACCGACAAATGCCACGGAGAGCTTGCTCATGTCTATCCATTTTGACAGCTCGCCTATCGTCGTGCGCTCGTCCACGCCCACCAAGTCAGAGAGCGCGTCGTAATAATATGCGTCGTACACCTGCTTTATGGCTTTCGCCTGCATTTCCTCCGACAGAACTTTGAACGCGCCGCCGTTCATCATCTTTTCAATGTCTTTCATAGACTGCGCGTAAATTGCCCTGAAACGAGCGTATTCATCGTCCGTAAGCGGAATTTCAACGCCGCCATAAGAGATAGTATCTCCTATGCTGCGCGGCAGCACAGAGTAGCCTTTTGAGTACAAGTCAACGAACTTGTCGCACACGGCGTCGCTCATGGTCGTATTGCCCATTCTCTCGCCGAAGATCATGCTTGTAAGCATGGCGATCATGTCCGTATCGTCGCTCTCAATCGCCTTGTTGAGGTCAGTTACATAGTTTTTCGCATAGAACGCTTCGTCGATCTGATACGCCGTCGTCGGACTAATACGCTTTGTGAGCCCGTAAAACACGTTGTAGATGTTCCGCGTCGGAATACCGAAAATCTGCCCTATCGAATACGCCAAATTCTTGATACGAGACGCCACTTTCGCGTCGCTTTCTTCTCCCGACACGATCCCGCCGACGGTATCAAACAAGTTCACCGCGCTGTCGAGCAGGTCATTGAGTGCGGAATAGGCATAATTGTCGAGCTCGTACCCCTCTGCAATGCGCGTGTACACGTCTCGGATAAGCGGCAAGCCGCCAAACAAATTGCCTATGAAGTCCACAAAAACCTGCTGTCCCACCGTCTCGTCGTCGTCCCTGTCCTTGTTGTACAGCCAACTGAAAAGCTGCGCGATAGCCGCCATGAATAGCGCAGAGGTCGCAAGAGCCGTTACGGACTTAAACACTTTTTTCCGCGCAGCTTTTATCTGCGTGCGCAGAGTGGCTATGCGCTCCGTGTCCGTAGTCATTCGCAGTTTTGCTTTGAGCGTTGAGAGTTCGCCGACCGAATCAATGACGCGCCCGATGACTTTCATGCTGTCCGCCGAGAACATTGTTACGGTACGCATGATCTCATTGCCCGAACGCATTGCCGCCGAGCGTTCCGTTGCGAGAGAGTTCTGCTGCGTTTCGAGGATAACCCGCTTTAACAGTTTCCCCGCCTCTATCTTGTTTGCCTCGGTGCCGATCTTTGCTCCGCCGTTCTTTTGCACCTGCACCTGACAAGCACCGAACAGGCGGCGGACGACAAACCTATCCATTTTGCCGATAGGAGCCATAAGCGCATTAGAAACCCTGCCGACCTTATCAAACAAGCCCTGCGCCATAGCCGCCGTATTGTCCTGCGCGCGCAGCTTTGCGAGCGGGCAATAGGTGTCAATGCCCTTTGAGGACACAAACATTCCGCGCGTAATGCTGCTCGCGTCAAGTATGCTTGACGCCGCAAACAATGACGAAAGCTGCGTAACCCATACTTTCGGGTTTGCGCCGAGCTGAAACTTCGCGTAGCTTCCGCGAATAAAGCCGAGTACGCGCATACCCTCGCTTGACGAGGCGGGTATTCCTTGAATGTCAGAGATGAGCTTTGAAAAATACCTGTTGCCTTTTGCCCAAGTGTTTGCGCTCTCCGTCGCAACGCTTACGGGCTTGTTTGCGTTACCTCCTATATCCAAGTTGTAGAGCTTGTTGTACGTCTCAATCGCGGGCGAGAGCGCGGCATACTGTGCGACGGCGTGAATATGCCTGTTGAATACCGTGTCCGCCGCTTCGATAAACAGCTCCTGTTTCGCACCGCGCACGGTATCTTTGTTGAACGACGCGCTGCTTACCCTGTCGAGCTCGCCTTGAATATCGGACGTATCAACATTCTTTGCGATGTTGCCGCGCCTGATCGGGTAGTAATAGTCCTCCGTGGCGTTTGTAAAGCCGAGCCGCTGCATATCCCTTTCGGCTTTGAGTTTCTTTGCGTCCTCGTTAAAGGCTTTTTCCAAAATCGCTATGTACTCTTTGTCCGTTTCCGACAAGAGCTCTGCAATTCTCGCCTGCTCCTCTATGGCGGCGGCGCGAAGGTCGCTCTCCTCTGTAATTTCAGGGGCAAAGCCGTCCACACGCACGCGCTTCCCGTCCGCGTCCGTAAACGCAAACCCGTTCTGCGCAAGACCTGCCTGCGCGTGCGCACGTTTAAGCGTCATGTAGAGACTGATGAGGTGCATTCTCGGAATTGCAACACCGCGATATTCGACCGTTTGCTTCACCGCTTGCGAGAGATACTTCCTGTTCTTTTTCAGGAATGCGTCATAGTCCTGCCTGATCTCCATTTCGGTGATTTCGGCGTCAATAGCCGCCTCTCGCAGTTCCGTAAGCATTTCGGTATAGAAACCGCTCTCGTACATATCCATACGCCGCGCTACCGACATAGGATCGCCGAATGTCTGCATATACGTTGAGCCCGCAATCTTCCTAAACAGACCGACCTTGACCTGCTCATTGTTATGTATGGTCTCGATGTACCGCGTCGCTTCGGGTACGGCGTCAACCCACCTGCCCTGACGATAAACTTTATTGAACTTCTCCACAAAGTTTGTGAAGTAAGCCATGAGATTGTTTATCATGCGCAATTCGTCTTTCGTATAGCCTTTCGTCCCGTTCGCCACCGTATCAAGCATATCTTTAATGCCCTCCTCATAGGTATCGGCGAGCAGCGGGTTTTCTTTGGTGTACCACGTCCGCAGGTCAGCCATGATTTTGCGCGTGCCTGCGATATTGAAGTTGCCTCTGAACTTGATTTTGCCGAGTGCCTCGATAGAGCTCTTGAACACATCGCTCTTATACTGCGTGGAATTGAGGAACGTGCCGAGTTTGAGATCGCGCATTTTCTGCGCCTGATCCACGATACTGTTGATGAGTCTGTTGTTCGCGTTTGCTTCACGCAGCCGCTGTTTGAGTTCTGCGATCTGTTTTGTGTACTTCTCCACGAGCTTTGCGTACTTCGACTTCCTGCCTTTCTGCTCGTAAGCGTTCAGAACATCGCGGGCAATCTGCTGACGCAGGTCTTTAATAGTCCGCGCGTCTCCATAGGTCGAAAGCATAACGCTCTCCGTTGCATTGTTGACCGCCGCCCGCGCGTCCTCATACATCTCGACCATTTGCAGGAAACAGTCTGCCTCATTTACCGCGTCAATAAAAATACCCTCATCGGCTAAAAGTTGCGGGAGAGTATCGGGCGCAATGCCGCCCTCTTTGGCTCCCCAAACGAGGTTGATACTGTTTTTCCTGTCAAAGCGATACTGTATCTCGCCCTGAATGTGCCGCAGGTCGATTTTGTGCATATACCGACGCAGTACAGACAACCTACGCATAGCCTCGGAGACTTCTCCGTTGCTGTCGGCGTACATATCCGTAAGGACGGTATGCTCGATCATGAAGTCTGCGATTTTTAACGCAACGCCGCCGCGGTAGCCCTCTTTTACCGTGTTGAGCTTTTGGAACAGATAGTCAATGACAGCCTGCCTGTCTTTCCCGCGCAGCTCGCCCTGCATTCCGATTTCCTCGAATACAAGCCGCTCCTCAATAATGGAGTTGATGACCTCCGCCGCCTCCGCTTTGGTATATACGCGCATACCCGTATTATTCGCGGCAAAGCGGGCTCTCTGCCCGACGGAATAATTGCCGCGTGTCTGCGCGTTCCCGTCCTCGGAACTGTCAAGGGCGAAACGCACCCCGCGTTCGCTCGTGAACTCGGAGAGCCGCGCCGAATACGCCGCGTTGATAGGCACAAGCGTTCCGACGGCGGCGGAATTATGGCTCGTGCGCGTTCTTACGCGCTGCGCGTCGGCGTCCCAAGATGAAAATGTCTGCCCTTTGAGCTTGTGCTCGCCGTCCATAATGCGCGCGTCGTATCTGCTCAAAGAATTTTCCGTAAAGCGAATCGCCACCGCAACACGCTTTACGCCTGCTTTCGCAAGCGCAGCCATACGGTGTCTGCCCTCGTGCCCGACAATACGCATTGTCTCATAGTCCACGGTGAGATACGGCGTCTGCGTTTCACGCGAGAGCGCGTCAATATCGAGATTGCCCGCCTCGTCGTAAATCTGATTGCGGCGCGTCTGATTTACCGTCGTTGCTTTTACGAAGTCAGCAGGGTTGATCCACGTCGCGTAAGCCTGCGTATAGCGCGGGTTTGTTGCCCCGTAGCGGTCGATAAGGTCTGTTACGCGCTCAGACGTCCACGCCGCCGTTTCGTTTGCACTATCGACGTTTACCACGCTGTCAGAGAGAGCGAAACGAATATCGGCGTCCCTTGTGGGCTGCTTGTTCGTCGTGAGCTTAATCTGATTTTCAAACCATGCGACATAGAATCTGTCGCCCGTATTGTCAAATCGTACCTCCACGCCGTCGTAGCCCAACACGTCGCGGATAGCCTCGTGCAGCTCGTTCGGATAATCTCTGTAAGCAAGGAAATCGCTGTCAAGCAAGCCTATCGAATTAAAATTCTTCGCGGCTTCGCGTATCATGTAGTCCTTTGCCCCGACTTCCCAATATTCCTCGAACATATCGCCGAGAGGAGAACTTTCGGGATCGTAAATAAGCGGGTGCCGTTTGAGTATCTCATACGCCTGCTTTTGCGTAATTTTTACGTCGAAGAGATCGCCGCCGTCCGCCGTCCTGTTGATGACGATAGGTTTTGTGATGTTGAGATACGTCTTGTGAACATTGTCCCCGTAACTCCGCGAGGCTTCCTCGCTCGTTGCAAAGTAAAAGCCTGCCCCAAACTGATCGTTACCTTTCCCTATACGTCCTCTGTCAAAGGTGAAAAACCTGTTTGGAGAGCCATGATAGGTAATGCGCAGCTTTCCGTTGTCATCAACAACCTTGCTGTCTTTGAAATACTCTCGCTGCCCTTGCGAAAGGCTTTCCCCTGCGCTATCTGTTTTAGGCAGCGCAAAGCGCACTCCGTCAAGCCGTTGCAAAATGTCCGCCCTCTCATCTATTCCCTTGTCAATGCTTCTCTCGTACAATGTATAGGGAATATTCTTTTCTGTAAGGGCTTCCAACAGCCGCTGATTCGGGTGGCGTGACGGAATAAGGACGCGCTTAATCTCATTAAGTCCGACAGCCCTCCTCGGTTTTGCCTCAAACATATCAGTTTTCATTGCCGCAAGCGCATTAAACAGTGTACTGATTTTTTGAGCCGTACCAGCATTGAAATTATAAAAGTCCCTATATTCTTTTTCCAAATATCCGAGTATGGAGGTGGGTGTTGTACGATGTGAGCGAGCCAATTCAAGTAGAACTTCCTCTGCTCCCTCCTGCAACTCAATATTCCTGCCTGCCATAGAGTCGATAATCTCGCTTATAGAGCTTTCATACCTGTTTCTCGCCTCGGCAATTTCACTTTCAGCTTTTGCAGACAACATTGCCTTCGCGCTTTTAATGTCCTCAATAGAAGAAAAATTCTTTGCAAGAGCGGCTGCCAAAGTATGGGTGCTTGCATACGTCGTTTCGGCACTTTGAGTAGGTGAACTCCGCATAAATTTGACTATATTTTCCAATGTATAATCAATATGGGTTTCATCGAATGAACGACTTGCTCCCGAGGACGTAAACCTATCCGTCCGAGTTCTGATACCTTTCTTTGCAATTATGCCGTTAAAAAGCTCGTCGATCCACGCCTTATACTCTTTGTTGCGTGCGGAAATTTCCGAATTTATTTTGCCTCGCAACCTTTCGGAATAAGCGGGTACCATGTCGGTATCATCTTTATTTATTGCGCCGATTTCCCGCAAATAAGCATATTTTGTTTCAATGCTGCCCGCAAACTCATCGACAATATTTCCGTCACGATTGTTTGCCAATTCTTGCAGCTCATCGACCGTCAGACGTTTACGAATGCCTCCAATATCCCCAAACTCATTCACATAGGGCAACAGCCTATCAATGATTTCTCTTGCCTTTGTCTCGTTGATTTCATACTCAGCCTGCGGAACAGTCGGAGTCCAAGCGTCCCGAGAATAGACAGCATTTTCAGGCTTCGCTGGATCTATCGTCTCTTTTCCGAATACAACAGTAATATCTCCAAAATCGGTAAAAGGAATATCTGCTTTTGTAACCGCAATCGAGGGCATAGGAAACCCGCCGAGGTCTAATACTTTCAGCAGATTTTCCTCGGTAAGGTTATGCAACGCCACAAGGTCGTTTGTTTCCTCGACGGCTCCCGATACAGTTTCGCCGTCAAGCGCAAGAGCGTAGCGTATGTCAACATCTTTCGTCGGTCGCTTATTCGTTACAAGTTTAATTTGCTCGGGATAGAAAGCAACAACCTGATCCCCGCTGTCATCGACGCGAGTATCTTTGATCCAAATGCCGTCATATCCCTCCTTGATGAGCTTGCTTCGGAATTTTTCAGCCGCCTCGCGCGCGTTTGTCGCCGCATAATGCTCACGACCAAAGCCGCGTTCGTGCGCGTGGGTACCTGTTATCCACTCCATGAACTCATCAAGATCATCGCTCATCTGCAAAAAGGAATCGCCGTCTTGCAGTCGATAATATTCCGTCTCGTTCGCTTTAATTTGTTTGTTGTTTTTCTTTATCGCGTCAACAAGAGATTTTGCCTTTTTTGCCTGTTCAGGGCTCATTTTCATGTACTGAACATAATAATCTTCGTCAACGCGATAGCCAATGTCGTTTTCTCCTCGGCGACTGAATATATTATCCTCCGTAAAGTACAACATATAATTCAGCCGACCAACCGTTTCTTTGAGCTCCGCATATTCTTCTGCAAGCTGCTCACGCAAACCGATATTCTCTGTCCGCAGCTCCTCCATTCTCGCAGAGTTGTCCGCGGGAGCGTAAATTTTCGGGTTTTCGATATTGAGATAGACTTCTTGAACGCGCGCCCTTTTACCCCGATACTCGTTAGCATTGAACTCTGCAAAATTCTCCGCTACCGCTTTGCGGGGAGTGAACCAAAAACCTATATGCGACGTATGATCGTTGCTTGCGCCGCTTTCCGCAAGGTCAAAAACGGTAAAGTCCGCAGCCGTTCCGTGATACATTTTGAGCAGCTTGCCGTCCGCGTCCACGATTGCAGACTTGCCGAAAAATTCCCTCTGCTCCGCATTGAGCTTTCCGCCGTCGCTGTCCGTGTCGGGCAAGGCGAATTTTTTGCCTTTTTGCGATTCAGAGTTGACATTTTCCGCGTTTTGCGATATACTACTTGTAGAAGTAGTTTTTATCCTCCGTCCCGTTTCGGACGTAAGGCTCGGGGCTTGCACATCGGGCGTCGGAGAAGTAGACTGCTTCTTTTTTGTTATCCAAGCACTCTTTAATGTGAGTGCTTTTTTCTTTTCCGAAACAATGGTAATTGCAGTAACTCTCCCGTCAATCTCCTTGGTGAACATGATCCCGACTTGATTGCCCTCGTCGCTGCGAGTAATTGTGTCAGGAGAAATAATTGTCTCGATGATGTCCTCGAAATTCTCCTGCGTAACGGCAACCTGTCCCATAGGGCTTTCCGTAGCAGCGTTTCCATGTCCGTTGAGAATATGCCTAATATCGCTGCTGCTCAACGCAATGCTTTTACCCTCTGCGCTTATACCCGTTGCCTCTTTGATTTTTGCGGCGGTTTCAGCGTTGATTTTGCCTAAAAAGAGCCTTTGCTCACCCTCCACCCGCGCAGCGTTTGCAATAAAGTCTCTGACTTCTGCGTAAGAGCGCGCCACTTTATAAAAACTTGTTTTTTCAATACTCGCAATCTCATCTGCGGTAAATGTTTCAAGCGTTTCGAGGCTTTCAGGCAGAGCTTGCTGCATTTGAGTAGTCCCCGCCTGTTCGGAGGCGTTCTCTACGCCCAAATACCGCTGATTGCGCGCGGAAAACTCCTCGAACAGCTTTTTGTACTGCCGATAAAGCCGAGCCGCCGCCCCTGTGAGCTTTTCGTCGTTCTGATAGTCCGTGCGAGCCTTTTTGAAAAAGCCGAGTATCTTTTCTTTGAGCGTCTGCTTTTTCCGCACAAGGCGTTCAAGGATATTCTTGTTCGAGAGCGTCTGTTCAGCGAAATGCGCATTGATCTCATCGCTGACCTGCAATGCGCTGCCCTGCCCGACCGCAGCATACCGTTTGCGAATTTTCTCCTTTTCGGCGTCGGTCATGGTCTCCAAGCCCTCGGCAACGGTCAGAGAGCCGTCTGTATCGTTGTAAATTGCGTGCGTAAGCTCGTGAATGAGAATGCTCTCGCCTGACCTGCTCTTTGCCTCGGGGTTGATGATGATACGATTGTTTTTCAGGTCGATTGCGCCGTCCGCATAAGAGCCGTTTGCCGCCACGAAAGACGCTTCTTTGCTGAACACAACGCGAAGTCCAGAGCGCGCGGAAACACGGGCGCAAGAAAGCACAAAGTCCTCCTGCACGCCCGCAGCTCTGCCCTGACGAATAGTCGCCCTGATTGCAGCCTGCCCTGCCGCGCTCAAATTCTTGTATTCGGAGATATTCTCTCGGGCGTATGTATCAATCTCCGCCGCCTGCTCACGGAGCCTGTTCTGCGCCTCCGTGTGCTGTCTGACGCCTTTCTGATAGTTCTGCTCGTTCGTGTGTATCTCGCGCAGCACGCGGTTTGTTTCCGAGCGCGTAAGAGCCTTTGACATGAGCCCGCTCTCGTAGTCATACACATAGTAGCTGTCCCCGCGCTTTGTAATGGCGATGTCCGTGCTGCCCTGCGTATAGCGATAGGTGCCGTCGTTGCGCAGATTTACCATGCGAGGCAGGTGCTTTCTTGCGCTCTCGGGAGCGATTGCCTGCGCCTCTTTTACATGGCTGCGCTCTTGCTGATATTCCTGCACGCCACCGTTCGCCACAAACTCGGTAATCTTATCGTGGAACTGCTCATTTGTGAGCGTCTCCCAATTATCAATGCCGAGCCTGTCGGCAACCGCCTGACGTTCCGCGTCCGTTGCATGCTCCACAAACCTGTTGAGGTCTGCCTGCGTGGAAAGTTGCTGCCCTGCAAGCGTTGCGTCCCTGAAACGCGCCGTGTCCATTGAAATCTGACCGACCGTATCGGCAACCGCAAGCGTCCGCAGTACGGAGTTCGTTTTGAGGGCTCTTGACATCGTTTTTCTGAACGACTTTGCGTCCGTCGTGTCGATCCCCTCTCTGATCTGTTCCGCCGTAACCTGAATCGGCTTGCCGTTCTGATCCTGATACCCGAGCTCATTGAGCCGCGCCGCGACCGTTTCCGCGTTGTTATAAATATTCTCCGCGCTCGCCGTAACAATCGGCTCAAAGGCGGCGGAGGTGTTCGCTTGTTCGAGCACGCCGAGCAGCATTTTCTGACGTACCGTGCGCACCTCGCCGTCCGTCTTTTGCAGGCTCGTTTTCAGCTCGTTAAGCGTGTTCTGCACAACCTGAAACGTCTCGTAATCGGTCTGATTCTCCGTCTGATAGGACGAAATCTGCTCTGCCGTGGTGATGACGTCGCCCGCCTTGCCCTCGTTGACAAGCGTATTACCTCGCGTTGTGCTGCGAATATTCCTGACGGCGACATCTCCGCCGCCCATAATGGCACCGCTCAAACCGCCGACAAGAGCAGCATACGCAACTTCCTGAAAGGTTGCGTTTTTCGCGTTCGGATCGTAGGTCATGCGCTTATACACGGGATCGAGAATTGCCTGAACGCCCTCCTCGAACGCTTCGCCCGCAAAACCTTTTACAACGCCTTTGAGTAAGGTGTTGCGTGTAGCAGACTTCGCAACCTCTTTACCAAAAGACTTTGCTATGCTCTTTGTAACGGAGCCAATGCCCGCGCCGAGAGCGGTTGAAACGCCCTCCATTGCGCCCTCCGTAAAGCCCGATAATGCGCCGTAACCAAACTCTTTACCCGTAAGCTCGCCCGTTTGGTCGTATGCTTCTTTCGTCGCACGCCCTGCCGCGCCCAAGCCTGCAATACTGCCCGCAATGAGCGTTGCAGCCACGGGAGACAAGGTACCGCCCGACGCAACCGTAATTGCACCCGCTGCGGCAACACCTGCGATTGCGGGCAAGCTCGTACCGATACCGCCCGCAACATCGCCGACAAACTGCCACCCCTCCGAGGGGTTAAACCATTCGTCCGCGTGATTGTAATTCACCCAATCGTTTGCTATCTGCTGTTCCGCCCAATCGTCTGCGCCAAACAGCTTTGCAAGCCCGCCTGCGGTATAGTCCCAAATGCCCTCGATACCGCTCAAAAAGCCTAAACCTATCTTTTCAAACGCATACCCTACACCGCCGAGAAAGCCGCCTTGATTCTGTTCACGTTCTGCGGCAGCTTGTGCCGCCGCCTGCGCAGCGGCTTGTTCTGCCAATGCCCGTTCATACTCCCTTTGCTGTTCTTCCTGCTCGCGTTCATACCGCTTTTCAGCCGCGCGCTGCGAATAGAACTCCGCAAGGGACGTAGAGAGTCTTTTCGTCGTATCTGCCATATAAATACACCTCGAAATCTGTTATCCGAAGAACTTGTTGTAGAGCTTCGTGTAGTGGTCTCCGTAGCTGCTTTCGCGCTTGCGCACAAGATAAACATTGCCGTCCTTTTTGTAGTAAATCTGACCGCGCAAACCGAAAATAGATCCGTCGGCAACATCGCGCGCAATGCTTGTTATCGCCGAATCTGTTACCTTGCCTCCCGACTCGATACGGTACTTGAAGCCGCTATTGTCGATCAGAGAGAAGTTGTTGCCAACATCGTCCATATCGGTAGAGCCGAATATCCACCAACCGCCGTCATTATTGAATCTGACATCATTTGTAACCACTTTGTAAAGGCTGTCGTAGGTTTTCTGCAACGCCTTTTTGTTTTCCTCGCTCGTCCACTCGTTATTGAGAATTTTATCAAGCTACTTTTTCGCTTCGGACGCGGACATGGAGCCCGAATTGAAAAATGCGTCGGAGGTGTCGATTTGAGAGTTCCATTGCTCCTTTTGCTTGTCGTAGTCCTCCTCGCTGATTTGCCCGCTTTGGTGCAGGTCGTCGATTTTGTCCGTATCTTCGTTCGCCAAATCTCCGCTCTCGATAAGCTCTTTGCTGTACTGCGCCATAAGCTGATCGTACTGTTCCTGCGAAACAGAGCCTGTATTGAGTAGCGTTTCCAAATACGAAACATCGAGGTCTGCGCCATAATCGGAAATCATCTGCAACGCCTCCGTGTAAGACAGAGACTGCTGATCCGACTTGTACTTGTCCGCCGCCGCCTGCAACTGCGAAATCTGCGCCTCGTCGAGCCCGTACTGCGCGCCAAGAGAGGCGATCTGTTCGGAGGTGTACTCGCCCGTATTTGCCGAAGTAAGCAACGCGGCGTAATACTGCTTTTTCTGCTCCTCCTCGGCTTTTGCCTCCTCCGCTTTCTGTTGCTGATACTGCGCGAGCTTTTCGGCGTTCCCCTGCATATTCTCGGCGTAAGAGAGCTCTGCGTTGAGCTTGTCGGAGTTTGCCTGCTGTTCCGCCGCGAGCTTTGTAGTCTCCGCCTGCGCGTTTGCGTTCTGCGTCTCTGCTCTCTGCGTGGCGTAAGCCTGCTGATTGAGATAATCGCTGTACCCGCTGCCCGAAAGCCCCATAGCTGCGAGCTGTTCCGCGTTCGCTCCATAAGTAGCTTTGTTCTGCTCGTAGCTTGATCTTGCGTCGATGACGGCGCGCTCACGCTCCGATTCTGCCTGTTGCAAGGCGTTCTGCTTGTTCTGCTCAATCTGCGCATTGAGCTTGTCGAGCTGTTCCTTGTAAAAGCCCTCCTGTTTGAGCAAGAACTCCTCGTATGTATCGACCTCTCCGCTGCCCGTCGTAGAGCCTCCTGTCGCGCCCGTGGAGCCTGTTGTGCCCGCTCCGCCCGATGTATCGGGGGTGCTCTCCGTCGGCGTCTGCTGTTGCGCTGCGGCGGCGAGCTGCTGCCCGTAAGTCATCGGAGAAGTTTGCGGTTTGCTTCCGCTTGCTGTCGTCCTGTTGATCGTAGGCATTTTCTCCACGTTCGGGTTGCCGACAATAACGCCCTCGTCCGTAACGCCTCCGCTCGCACCGCCTTGTCCGATAATTCCCGTCATGTTTTTGAGGTTGTTTTGGTAGGTGAGATTCTGCGGGATCGTTACTGTCGGAGTGTTCCCGAGCGTTTTTTTCAGCACGTTCTCGTTTGCGGCAGTAAGCCCGCCGCTGTTGCCGCCGCCCGATAAGGTCGGAAGATTGACGATATTGTTTTGCTGCCCGCCGCCGAGATTTGCGCCGTATGAGGTATCAATTTTGGGAGTATTGCTTTTGGTGGAGCCGCCCCCGAAAAGTGATTTTTGCGTAAATTTACTGCTGACCGCCATTTGCCTGCCCTCCGTTATTTATTTGAGACATGAGGTATGCCTCATAAGCCGTCCTGTTCTGCTTTTCCTTGTCGAGGTCTTGCCGCGCAGCCGCCGCCTGCTGTTGTGCGAGCAGAAGCTCTTGCTGACGCGCGATCTCGTCTCTGATACGTTCGACGTTCTCATGCGCCCACGGATAATGCGCCTGCTCCATGTTCTGCCAAAAGATGAGAAGCGTCTGCGGGAGCTGCGTGTTACCGTATGCGCCCTGCTGAAAGTTCTTTCTGTTCTCCTCCCATAAGAGCTCGCGTTGCTTGTCAACGTCGATTGAAGCGTCCGCGGAGAACAGATACTCGTCGTTGTAGTACCACTCGCCCGCCTCGTCGCGTTCGATGAAGTCATAGCGGTTGAAAAGGCGGTTTTGCATACGCCCCTGCGCGTCCTTATACGTTGCAGGACGCGGCTCATCGGCGTATGCGAGATAATACTGAAAGATAATCTGATCTATCTCGGCATACGCGGCGTTTTTCATCTGCCGCTTGCTGTCAAGACGCCCCGCCGCCTGCTGCACCTGAATCTGCTTTGCCTTGCCGCTCTGCGCACTTGAATCGTACTGCCCCTGAAAGCTATCCGTGATACCGAGAATGCGCTTTGCCTGATCGTAGAGCCGCTCTGCCTGCGCGATGTCGCGGGAAATATCGACCTGCAAATCGAGCTTGCCGAACAGTTTGAAATTGCTCTGATTTGCGCGGAAAACCTTTTTGAAAATGGAGTTGTCGTACTCTATCGGCGCATTCTCGGGCGCAATGGGATAAACGCCTGCGCCGAGGAGCTTTTCATTGATACGGCTCTCAATCTTGTTGATCGCCTGTTGCTGCGGGCGTATGAACTCGCAGTCCGACTGTCCGAGCAGGCTGTCCTCCTCCGAGGTATTCTTGCGAATAACGATAGGCAGGATATTCGGTGTATAGAACGGCAGTTTTGTCGGCTGCATTTTCGGCACCTGCACGTCCACAAGCAGAGGCATGAGCATACCGCTCGAATCGTCGAAAATCGGCTGTCCCGTCTCGTCCACCGCCTGTTGCTTGACGGTCTACATGACGACCTGCCCGTCCTTGATGACCTCGCATTCCGCAGGAATTATGGTGCCGTCGGAACGCTGAATATCTCGCACGATCTCCTCGTAGTCCTCGTCTTGCAGCTCGTAATCGGGCTTTTCGCAGGTGCAGAGCTCTTTGCGCTTGCCGCACTTCGTGCAGATATACCGCTTGCGGGCAAAATAGTCCTCGATGTCCGAGAGCTCCGTGTCGCCCGACCAAATGTACTGACAAACCTTGTCCTGATCGTTCTTGTAATAGCAGATATACAGCGTTGCGGTCTTATCGTCCGCGTTGTCATCGTTCTCCGCCTCGTCTGCGACGTCAAACGTAACGCCGTACTTGCGCACGATCTCCTCTTTCGTCGTCTCGAACTGAATGAAGCAATACTCCATGTCCTTGATGTCGTAAATGCTCGGCTGCCCCGTAAACCTCTGCGGCGAAAGGCAGCTTATACGAACGTCGCCCACCGTGTTATGCGTGGTGATTGAGTTGTCCCACTCGATGAGCCACACGGAGCCGCCGTAGATCGGGTTGAAACGCTCGTCCATGTCGTTGAGCTTTTCAAACGGGAGCTCGTTGCGCTTGTTTTGGAGCAGGGTTTCAATGCTCTTTGCGTTCCGCTCGTTCTGCTCGCTCCACATTTTCGGCGATACGGACGGATTCGGCAGATAGCTTGTTACCTGACTTTCCACAAGCTCATAGGTTACGTTGCGCACCTGCGAAGCGTCCACCTCGGAGCCGTCGATTTTCGGGCTGCCTTTGTACTGTTCGAGGTGCTGTTTGAGCTTTTCGTAAAGCACGTCAGAATTTGCGCGTGCGTCGTCGTATAAGTCCTTGAAAAAGGACAGCTTTGTGTTTCCGTTCAAATCAATTTTCATAGCAATGGCTCTCCATACCGTTTAATGATTATCTGCCGTTCCTCCTCGCTCGCGTTCATGTAGTCCTCCAAGATGTCGGGACGGTACTTGACCTTTTTCGGAGCTTTCGGCTGCGGCGGCTGCGTCCAATAGATTGCGAAGTAACGCAGGGCGTCGGGCGCGTGCGTGAGTTCGTGCGGCTCTTTTGCCGCGTCCTCGGGATCCTTTTCGTCGATGAGGAGCTGCGGCAGCGTTCGTATGAGGTTTGTGCAGGTGCGGAATATCTTTAACCGCGTATAGGTCTCTCCGTTCGGCGCGACACGCTCTTTGAGCAGCTCTTTGATAGCGAGCCAACCCGCATGGCGGTCATTGTTCGACCTCACAAGTTCGAGCCCGTTCTCCTCAAACAACAATGCTCTGCTCTTGCCCGTCTCCTGCGAACGATTCCACAAGTCGGGAGGCGCGAGCCGCAGTTTCGGTTTATACCAAGTCTCCACACTCCCGTCCTCATTCTCACGCAGCTCTGCAAGTTTTACCTTTGCCGCCGCGTCCGAGATGATAAGCCCGCTTTGGTATATCTCGTGAAATACATAGGCGATATTGTCGTTGCTGATTGCCACCTTGTAATGCGCGAACATATCAAGCCCGTAGTCCAACGTGTTGTAAATCGTCCAATCTTCGGGGATTCGGAACGGCTCGCAGGTGTGCTTACTGTAATCGAACTCGGGGAAATAGCTGCCTCCGAGGTTAGAGAGAGCCTCCTCCGCCGTGCGCGGGTACTCCTGCTTAACCATGACGCCCAAATCTTTGGCTGTTCTTTCGTACCACTCCTGCGTTCTGCGAGGATCAGAAAACACAGAGAGGAATATCTTGTGAAAGGCGTTGTCCTCTATCCACAGGCTCTCAAAGAGCGTTCCCTTTTTGATTGTGGATAAGCCGATGACTTTACCGCCCGTCGGTCGGTTGATTGTCGGGTACGCCGAAGTCCAAATCTCCTCTGCGTACTCCTGAAACGCCCACTCGTCAAGCAGCAGAATGTTACCCGTAAAGGAACGCCCTGCCGACGGCGACGAGGGAAAGGCTTTGAACGTCGAGACGAGCTTCCCGCTCATATCCGTTATGAGCACCGATGTAGCCGTCGCGCGCCACACCAAGCCGCCCGCCCGTAAAATCTCGGGCTGATTATCGAGAATGACGCTCATACGGCGTACAAGCTCTTTTGCGTCGTCCTCTGTCTTTGAGAGAGCGACGACCGTATGCCCGAGATTGAACACGAGGTCATGCGTGCAGTAGTAAAGCGCGATCCACGTTATGCCCATTTGTCGGACTTTGAGTATCAGGTTAAGGCGGTGCGTATCGAAGTCGCGGAGCGTCTGATTCTGCGCCTCCCACCCCCTGAAAGGAATGATGATCTCGGGAGAGTCTTTGTCCTCGATGACGCAGTAATTGTTCGCCCAATAAACGACGTCGTTACGGCAATACTCAAACTCTGCCCGCATGATGTCCCGTATGTAGTCGTTGTAATTGACGGCGGCGGCTTTACTCTTTCTTTTTCCCGTCATGGAGCCGCCTCTCCACCCGCTCGATGAGCGCGCGCGTCTTGTCGTCCAAGCCTACGCCCGAGACGTTCGTCTCAACCTCCTGCTTGTCTTTCTGATTGTGATTGTTCACCGCCTCGAACTTCGCATAGATCGGGTTGTACAGCCCGCGCAGGGCGTTTGACGTGAGTTTGCCGAGCTGTATTTCTTTCGCGCGTGCATAGCAGTCCTTAAATCGGGGGTGCTGTTCGCACCAATTTTTCAGCGTCCCCGTCGTTACGCCGATACTCGCCGCAAACAGCTCGAACGTCGGATAAGCCGCAGGCAGCATGATAGGCGTCCTTGAAACCACCTCGCCTTTTGCGTTGTACACCTCTTTGTACTGAATATCGACGTCGGGCTGATTGAAGAACTCCATGAGCTTGTCGCAGTATTCCTCTTTGTACTTGCACGCCGCCTCATTCTCTTTCTGAAAGCGCGTCTCCTCTCCGATTTTATTGCCCTTGACGAATTGACCTTTGGTATTTCTCTTTTTCGTCCCTGCGGGCTTTTTTGTCTGACTCATTCTGTCTATCCTCCGATAAAAAACAAAATGAGCCCTGTTACTCCGTTTCGGAATAAAAGGGCTCTAACCTCAAAGGGTATTCGGCACATTATCTACTTACTATCTTACCACACACTTTTACGCTTTTAGTCGCAATTTATTATGCTTCGGCGTGGCTTTGCTCGACGTCCTATATACTTGTATATAACTACTTACATTTCTGCTTTACAGGAGTATTATATACAGAGTATATATAAACTATACGAGCGCAAGATTTTTTGCGATGTCGTAGATAAGTTTCTTTTTTCGCTTGTAGTATGTATTCTTTGATATGCAGTAGGAGGCAGGCGAAAAGTCGTAGCCGCGCCTGTTCTGAATGTCTCGCAGCATATCCATTCTGATACCGACCTCGATTTCCTCCAAAGCGGCGTCAATGATTGCATTGAGCTCCACATATCGCGCCAAAACCGCGCCTGTAACATTGCCGTACTTTATCGCCCGTTCTCTGCGGGTGTAGTCGGCGCACACCGTCTTGACGATCTCGACGACCGATGACGGCAACTCGAATTGAAAATACAATTTCGGTTTTGGCATAAGCCTGTTTCCTCCATTCTGCCGATAGTCTTAATCGGCGTTGTTGAACCTGTTTTCCCTTTTGGTCGCCAAGTTCATAGCTGCTTTGACCGCCTCGACGTCAATCATATTCTTTGCCGCCTCTATGGTCTCAAACGTCTTGTCGGTGATTTCCTGCTCACTCTTGTTGAGCCGCCTGCCGACGGGCAGGACGGCGGAATTGCGGACGAACGCGAAGATTTGCAGGCGGAGCATTTTGTTCTCCTCGCGTGCCTTGTCGAGCGCGTCCGCAAGCTGCCTGTTCGCCGCCGCCGCGAGGCGGTATTCCTGCTTGTAGGTTTCGAGCTCGTGAAGCGGCTCGTCGTCCATGCTCTGACTTGCCGCAGGCTCTGCCTTTTTGCAGGCTTTGCCCGACGCCATGCGCCTGATAGACACCTCCTGTCCCCACTTGTCAATGCGGCTCCTTTTCAGCTCGCAATGACCGCGGCGGGAGGATCCGTCGGCGATATAGTGTTTGCAGTCCTTGCAGGTCTTGACCTCATCGTTCATTTGAGTCCCTCCCTAACTGTCGGCGCGACGGGAGCGAACTCCGAGCAGACGATCCGCACCTCTGTTGTCTTGCCGACGATATTTTTCTGAATCTGCTCGCAATCGTGCTTGTATTCCTCCGAATACTTACAGACGCTCTCTTTTGCGCAACAGTTACACTTATAGCTCGTGTTCATTGAGCACCTCCTTGACGATTTCGTCTATCTTGTCCGCCATTGTGGACGGTATGAGCTCGTCGAACTCATAGTAGAACGCCATTTTGATACGCTCCGCAACGTCCTCGACAGCCTTTTTCAGCCCCTCTTGCAGGTTTATATTTTTCTCTTTAAGCATATCCGCCCGATTTTTTTGCATTATAGCGTCAGTTTTAGTTTCATCAGCTTTATGCCAAAGAGTAGTGATTTGTGTTTCGAGACGCCCTATCTCGTTCACGACCTGCTCTTTCCACTTTACAGCAAGCCCCTCCGCGTCCTCGCATACCGTTGTGGGCGCAAAGCCCATTTCGTCGAACTCAATCATCAAATCAAGCAGACGATCCTTTATGTTGACCTCTCTCCTCGAAACGGGCTCTCTCGGCTGCCGAATTTCGGGAGACGCGGCTCCCTGCCTGTAAGGAACCACGAGCACGTCATCTCCGACGCTGCTTTTCAGCTCGTCGAGATCGACGCTGCCGTCCTCCACGAAAATAAAGGTTTTAATCATGTTTGCTCCTCCTTGTTTCTGCTCTATGCTTTGCGTCATATCGGTTATGGCACCTCTGGCACAACGCCCGCAGGTTGTCGGGGCTGTTGTGTTCGGGCGTATGGTCGAGGTGTGCAATCGTTAAAACGACGCGGCTGCCGTCCCTGACGGCGTAGTTCTCAATGCCGCAAAACTCGCATTTATTGTCTGCGCGTTCTAAAATCGCGGCTCTTATCTCTTTCCAATTCGCAGGGTATCGCCCGCGATTTTCAGGCTTTATCGGCATTTGCACCTCCTCAAAACGGAATATTAGGAACGCCGAGCTGCTTAATAGCCCTAAAAAGCTCAACGATTGCCTCTGTTTCCTCACGGGAAAGAATGATAATCTCATCGCTGTTTTTGTTCTCCACATTGTAATTCCGAAGCGTTAAAACGCCGTCAGAATTAAAGCTCGCCTGACATTTGAGCGAATAATTACTTTTCGCCGTAATATATTCGACCGCTTTCATTTCCCTGTCAATGAGTATCATTCCTGCCCCTCCTTGTAGGCTTTCTTTGCCTCGTCGATGTAGCTCTCTATCATTCTCGACAATTCGTCGAGCCTGTCCTCCATGAATGCAAAATCGTTGAGCTGCTCTTTGTAGGCGTTCTGTTTCTGCGTCCTGTAAAACTCTGCAACCTCGTCAAGCTCCACGATTTCAACGGTTTGAGGGCAGTTTTCACGACCGTTGAACTCCTCCACGAGCGCGGCGATGTCCTCATCGGTCTTTCCGCGCGCTTTGAGCAGCTCATAGTCATCGCCTGCGTCTCTCACGATTCTCTTTGTTTCTTTGTCCCTGTAAATGATTACTTTCATTGTTCGACCTCCTATATCCACCGCACCTCTGTTGTCCCCGTGTAGCCCTTTTGCCACACAAACCACGCATACGCGACGGCGGAGCCGCCGCCCTCCCGCATACGGTCAAACTCTGCGTTTTTGGCGCATAGAACGCGCTCGGAAAAGACGTAAACGCTGCGGGGGGGGTGTCCCTAAACAGTTCTATGTAACGGCGTTTCCCCTCCAAAAATGTGAGTTTGAGAAACATATAGCACTTGCAGCCCTCGTGCAGAAGTTCCAACGCTTTTAGCACAAATTCCGTCGCGTACTTGTACGGCGGGTTTGTCAGAATGTCATGCTCGAACGAGAACAGTTTATCCTCCTGTTTGAGAAAGTCCAAGACCAAATGCTGCTTTGCGTACCCCCTGTTCTTGATGTCGCTGTTGAAAACGTCGTAGCCGCGCTCCGTGAGCCTCTCGGAAAGATGTCCGCCGCCGCAGGCGCACTCCCAAATAAAACGGTGCGGCTTTTCAACCTCCAAGAGCTTGTCAATCGCTATCGGATCGGTGGCGTAGTAGTCGTCCGCCTCCCTCTCGTTCTCCGTGTGATTGCTCGCCCCGAGGGTTTTCCAAACGGAATTGACGTTTCCTCTCCAATCTTTCGATGTCATTGCGCCACCCTCCTGTACTGTCTTTTCCTTTGGCAGCTCTCATCAATAACCGCGTTGAGCATTGCCATTGTAGCAATGACGCGCTGCGACGCGATCTCCGCACAGTTCGCCCGCACGAGAGCCTCCGCAACAGGCGGACAGACAGCGTTGCCCATGCGGGCAATCTGTTTTGCCTCGCTGTACCGCTTTCCGATATGAGACTCGATGTCGATGATGTAATCGGGTGGGAAGCCCTGCGCAAGCATGAGCTCCCGCGCTTTGAGCATTCTCATTCCGATGTCGGAGATGAAGTACCGCTCGCCGTCAACCTCCATAATGAGAATCTCATCGGCGGCTATCGAATAGCCCGCGTATTTGTTCAGAAGCTCACGGACGCACGCCCAATTCCCGAAGTCTTGCGCCGCGTCCATTTTCTGTAAATACGTTTTGACGACGTAGTGCCTCGGCAAGGTCGTAACCGTAGGTAGCGGGTTATCGACGCGGGACGCATGGTCTGCGCCGCCATAGTAATGCAGCAGGTTTGCCGCCGCCAACGCGCTATGGTCTATCGCCGTAACCGTCGGAGCGGGCTCTGAAAGGCTTGCGCCCGCCTGACGCTCGCCGCCGAAATACTTTGTCAGATAGCAGGCACTCATCGCATACCGCGGCGAGCCGTCGATTGTCATAATCGGCTTGTTTAGCTCCTGCCCGCGGACTTCACCCTTGCCCTGTTCGGAATGATACTGAATAAGCGACGGAGCGCAAAGGTAATTCCTGTTGCCCGTGGTCTGCGTCGGGAGCGGCTCGTTCACACCATGCGGCACGTTGTTTGTGTTGTTGCACATGATATACGGGCTCGCGTTCCGCAGAACGAACTTATCAAGTCCTCGCGCGATCCTGCGCAACGTGTTCTCGGCAAGCTCTTTCTTGCGCCCGAATATCGACGGACACGGAAGCGACCAATCTATGCACTCTGCCGCCGTCCTGTACGGCTTCCTGCCCTTTCCGTGCGTAGGCTCGGGAAACACAATAGGCTGCCCGTCCCGCCGCGCTATGAGGTAAAAGCGGTTGCGTATCGTCGGCGCGCCGTAGTCGCAGGCTTTCATCTCTTTCCACGAAACCGCGTAACCAAGCCCCGCCGCGAGCCTGTCTCCGTCCTCGCTGTCGGGCTCTATTTTCAGAAACTCGCAAGCCTCCAAAAATGCGGGGTGTTCCTTTTCAATTCCGCCCGTGAGCATTGCCACAAAGCCGTTGAATGTCTCGCCCTCTCGGGCGGGATCAGGGCGCATTTGCCCGTCTATCTCAATGAGCGGGCACCATGTTTTTATCTCGGGGACGTTCTCCATGAAGATGACGCGCGGCGCAACGCTCGACATAGCCCACCGTAACACCACCCACGACAGCCCGCGTATTTTCTTATCGACGGGCTTGCCGCCTTTGGCGCGGGAGAAGTGCTTACAGTCGGGCGAAAACCACGCTATACCGACCGCGCGCCCGCCCGTAACCCGTTCGGGATCAATGGCGAACACGTCCTCCTGAAAGTGGCGTGTGTACGGGTGATTGACCTTGTGCATGGCGATTGCGTCCGCGTCGTGATTGACTGCTATATCGACGGGATAGCCAAGCGCGAGCTCCATGCCCGTGCTCGCCCCTCCGCCGCCCGCGAAGTTATCCACGACAAGCTCTCTGAACAGGTTATCCTGAAACATTTTTATCCTCCGTTTTCTCCTCGCGCTCGTATTTCTCGGCGTCGAAGTATCTGCAACCCTCGTGGTCGTCTCGGCACCGTTCGGGGCACCTCTTTTTCTTACAAAACGCACAGCAGAGCTCTCTGTCCTCGCATGAGTTCGGGATCAAGCATTTCATGCTTTTTCCTCCGATAAACGTCTTTTCAAATAATCGTTTGACGCTTCAAGCGTGGCGATTTTTGTTTTCAGTCTCTTGATACGCTTTTCATAGCGATTGATGAGCTTGCCCCACTCGCAGCTTTCACAGCTCCCATAATCGAGACACAGGCTCCCTTTATACGGACATTTTCTGTTTTTCATGTTTTTCCTCCTCGTAAATTCGGCACTTTTCGCAGAATGCCTCATACCGCTTTCGCGTTCCCTCCGACATGAGCTCCGCTCGCCCGTAGTAGATAGAGAACGTCCGCGCCTCTTTCATCAGTTCTTTCTTCGTGTAAGTCAGCTTTTTCATGCGCGTTACCTCTCTGCCGTTGCTACCGCGCGCAACAGCGCGCGGCGCACGGCGTTCTGTTATCCCAAAATCACGACGTTTCCCGTCTTGATCTCTTCGACGAGAGCGGTCTCGAAAAATGTTCTGATGTACTGTTTTGCTTTCATCTTCCATGCCCCGCCGTCCGCTTCATACAGGGCAAACGAATTGCCGTCGCTGATACGGAACAGGAACTCCGACTCGGGCTGTTCCACCTCGATAAATGTACGGAACGGCGCGAGCTTAATGATAGGCGAGATTTTGACGTCGGAGGCGAGCATTGCTCCCTGCTTTGCCACCACCTGCTGCGTGATACCGTCGTCGGACGTTTCGACCGACTCGATGTTTGAAACCTTTTTGAGAAGCTGCAAAAGGTTTGCCGTGTGCTCCGTCTGAATGAACAGCGAACGGATCGCAATCACGAAACGCTCGTAGTCATAGCCATTGCCGAAACGGAATCTGTTGCCCTCCGCAACTGCGCTGTACGGCTTTTCCCTGTCTTTCTCGCCGTCAAGCGAAGTGATGACCGACACGCACGCCTCCGACTCGATGTTGATGTAGATAGGCAGAACAAACCGCTGCATTTCCCTCTTGACGATTTCCACGATAGACGAGAGATCGGAAAACCTGATCTCCGCCGCGACGTCCTTGCGGGGCTCGATTTCGACGAGGCTTTTTGTCGCAAAAGTACGACCGTTGCTCTCGATGACCTGCACCGTGTTCTCCTTGACGATACGTTCGATGTCGTTTACGATGTTGTTGTTTTCCATTGCCTTATTCCTCCGATTTTTTGATTTTGACGATGTGGGTTTCATGGACTTCGCCGAAGATGTCGGCTTGTCCGTCGATGTAGCCGCAGCCGCTCTCAACGAGCTGATAGCTGTTGTCTATCAGAGCCATTGCCATTTGCGAATGTACGGCATTCGTGGGGCGGAGCTGCTTCTTGACGGTGGTCTTGATGTTCACCGTCGTTCTGTTGTTGACGGGCGTCAGGCAGAGCTCAACGGTGAGCTTGCGCGGCTTCTCGTCCGTGTTCGGGTTTTGAATGTTCTCGATTACCTTTACGAGCTCATAATTGATACGCTCGATTGCGGCGGCGTTTGCGAACTCCAAAACGCTTGTTACTTCTTTCATGCTGTTTGTCCTCCATGTTTTTGTTTTATGCGTCAGAACGGAATGTCCCCGTCGTCGTCAAACGCCTCTAATTGCGGTTTTGCGCCCCGTCTCCTCGGGGCAGGCTCATCGTACTGCCCGTCGTCGTCTCGGGCTCTCTGCGTCAGAAACTCGACGTCCTGCGCCACGATGTCAACGGCGGTGCGCTTTATGCCCTCCCTGTCCTCGTAGTTGCGCATTTGAATACTTCCGACCACCGCGACCTTGTGCCCTTTCTTACAGTACCTTGCGACGTTCTCGCCCGTGCCGCGCCATGCGGTTACTTGGAAAAAGTCCGTCTCCCGTTCCCCGTCCGACGAGGAATACTGTCTGTTTACGGCGAGCCCGAATCGGCACACAGCTATTCCGCTGTTCGTCTCCGAGAGTTCGGGATCGCGCGTCAGATTGCCGATAAGGATAACCTTATTCATCGTCCGTTACCTCCTCGATCCTGTTGACCGACACCTCATACGCCGTCTTTTCGACGACGCCTTGTTCGGTCTGCTTCTGATACACACGCGATTGCAGCCGTCCTTTGATTCTGACGCGCGCGCCGACGTCAAGACGTGCGATGTACCGCGCCGTTCTGCCCCATACAATGAGCGGAACATAGTCCGACCGCTGCCGATCCCTGTTGACCGCGAGCAACACGTCGCAGATGTCTCGTCCGAGCGGTGTTGTGCGGCGCACGGGAGGTTTGCAGAAAAAGCCCGTGAGCTCGACCTCGTTTTCGTTCCCTTTGTACTCCGCCACTTCCAACGCGAAAAACACGACGATGAGCCTGCTTTTGCCGTCCACCATTTTGTTGTAGGTGCGCACCTGCCCGACAAGGCAGAGCTCGTCCCCGACGTTCACCTCGTCGCAAAGGACGACGGGCATATTGACGGGTATCAAGTCCTCCGCGCCGCTCATTCGCCTCACAGACAAATCGAACGCATAGAACAATTCCCCGCAGCAGTCGTACCTTTTCGGCTCCGTTGCAACCATGCCCGCAACCGTTGCGGCATTGTTTTCGTTTTTCATGTTTCCTCCGTTATGCCCCGTTCATCTTTGCCGCGTTATACAGCGCAGACACGAGGTAATTTTGCTTGTTTTTTATTTCGCCGCTTGCGACTTTGTCGTCCACTTCGATTATCAGGTTATAGAGAGCCCACCGCTTCTCGTCGCTTGTGAAAAAGTCAACTACTGCCTGCATGACCTCCAACGTCCCGACGGTCTGCCCGTTGATTTTTTGCTGACGTTTTCCCTTGATGAGCTCAAACAGGCTTGTAAGCCTCGGTTTGATGATTGCGGGCGGCGAGGAAAAGAGATCAAGAACGCTTGTTCCATTTGCTTTGAGTTCTTCCTCCCACATATCGCAGCGCATAGTTATCTGATCCGTGTAGAACTCGACGCCGCTCTCAAAGTTCTCGTCTGCCGCACGCGACCTCTCCTCTGCTTCGTCGTCGGGAAGAACGGGAACGGGCGGCGGCTCGGGTTTTTGCTCCTCGGGCAGCGGGCTGTTGTCCCACCTGTCTCTCGCCGCTTTTTGTCGGGCGGCGGAAATCTCTGCGCGCTTTTTGATGTTACGCAAAACCCGCTCCGAACAGATTTTCCCTTTTTTCACGGTGAACAGATCGTAGTTATGCGTTATTGCGTAGCACAGTTCGGGCTCAACTTGCAGATCGTAGGCGATGTTGTCGAGGTCTTTCTCCATGATGTAGCCGCCCTCCTCGTGCAAAATCTCGACAAAACACCAATAGAAGCCAAGCCCTTGCAAGCCGAAGTCCTTGCGTATGCCTCGTAAGCTCAACCTCGCACCGTAATCGTGTGGGAAATATTCTTTTGACATTGTGTACCTCCCTATCAGTACGCGGAGATTGATACCTTGACTTTCGGCTCCCTTGCGTACTTTTTTACGACGGTGAGCTCAATCACCTGCGTATCGTCGCCATAGGCGATATTGTTGAGCGCGTCGCAGATGATTTTTGCTATGTTGTCTGCGTCAGGCTTTTTCTGCGGGTGTATGGCACCCGCAGCCGCCTCCTCTGCCCGTTTCTTTGAAAACGACTTCGGGATAGGAAAATGAGCCTCTATCCGAACTCTCACGGGCTTGTCGAACAGGTCGTAGTTCGTCGGCTTATTCAGCCTGAACATCAGCCGCACCATGTTTTCGTACTCGACGTCCGCGTCAACCTTTATCGCCTGCGCAAAGCCGTTGATTGTCGAAAACCTCGGTCTCCTTTTGCCGACGGGCGCACCCGCTATCTCAAACTCCATTGTCAGCCCTCTGCGCCGTCTGTATCGCCGAAGAAGTCAAACTCGCCTTGTTCCTCGGGCGTCGGCTGTTCTGCCGCAGGAGCCCCCGTTTCCGCCGCCTGCGTGGGCTCTGCGAACGCTACCTCGTCGTACTCGACGTACTCGGGCACGCCGCCCTCTTTGATGACGGCATTGTCGCGGACAAATGCGTCCTGCATTTCGATAGACATGACGCCCCATTGAGAGATCAGATGACGGAGCAGCGTCTTGAACGCCATTTCGTCAAAGTTCTTGTACCAAAACGAGCTGTATTTGTAGAGCTCATTCTTCGGAATTTTGCCGTTGACGTAATCGTCGTACTTGTCTGCATGGAACGCGGGAGAGTATGTATCGGCGTGCTTGATCATCTTCGCTTTCGTCCAATAGACCTGCTTACGGAAGCCGTTGAGCAGCTCAAAGTACGCCATGTAGCCCACCGTCGGCAGCGCGTCGCGCTCATCGTCGTTCTCGATGAACTCAAACATCTGCTTGCCCGTGAGCTTGTCCCTGCCTTTGTACTCGCCCTCTTTGATTTCGAGCACGTCGATGTCGAGATACTGCCCCGAACGCATGGCGAGCTGTTTGTAGCCCTTTGCGCCGAGCACAAACTGCGCGTTTGTCTCGATGATGTTGCCCTGCCTGTCCCGCTTGTCAAACGGGACAAGGTAATACTGCCCGAGCTGCGGCGACGGGGAAAGCCCGAGGCTTTCGCCCAAAAGCGCGCCCGAAAGGATAGACCTCTGCGTGCACTTCTCCAACGCGGGGTTTGTACTGACCGCCGAGATGATACTCGCGGTAAACCGCTGCGCGTTCTTTCCGACCGCCTGCGAAACGAGCCCCTTGATCTGCTCCTGATTCATGAAAACCGAGAACTTCGGTTGATTGCTCGAAAGCTGCCTCTGATTCGTCGTTGCTACTGCGTTGCTCATGATATGACCTCCTTAAATTGCCGAAAATTTGATTTTGTTCTCTTTGAGGAACCGCTGCAACGCTTTGAGCTGTTCAACGGTGCCCTCCACCTGAAACCGCACGATCTGCATTTTGGGCGCAGGTGAAGCAACTTCTGCCTGCTCCTGCGGCATTTCCTGCGCGGCTTTTGCCGCCGCCTCTGCCGCCGCCTGTTCCTGCTTTGCTTTCATCTCCGCAACGCGGGCGCGCTCTGCTTTGAGCCTCGCGTCCTCCATGAGCGCGGCGGAGAGGTCGAGGGTGCGGAAGTAAAACGCTTTGACGAGCTCCTCGTCCTCCGACTGCAACGCCTCGATTGCCACGAGAGCGTTGCGGGCGTTCTCGAATACGGCGTCGATGTCCGCTCTGACAGACTTCATCGTCGTGGAGGCGTTCAGCCACTTCGGGTTGTGTATGCGCTCGTAAGGAATGAGCCCCGAAAAATCTCCGACGGTCGCCTTGAAGTATTCGATGATCTCGTTCTGCTTTTCCTGCTGCTTGCGTTCCTCGAACGCCTTGACCTGCGCGTCGATTTCCGCGACGGTGCCTTTGACCTTTTGCAGCACCTCGTCCACCTCGCCCTTGAACTTCTCATACGGGGCGTTATAGACCTTGCCGATTCTGATACGCTCGTCGTTGAGAGCCTTGCAGAATGCGTTGAGCTGCGCCCTGTCCGCTTTCGCCGTGGCGATTTGAGAATCGTCGTAGGTTACGCCCTTATACTGTTCGAGCGTTGCCTCCACCCTTGCGAGCAGCTCCGCGTTGTTCCACGCGATCATCTTCGGAATGAGCTCCTCAACGGGGCTTTTCAGAATGAGTGCCAATTCGTTTGCCATAAGTTTGTCCTCCAAAAATTTTGATTTTTGTTACTCTTTGTAAATCGGGGGTAGGAGCAGCGGCGGTCTTTGTTTCCGCTCAACATAGCCCCAAAACTCTTTTTCCCTCGTGTAGAGGAATTTCATGTCCTCCATGAGAGCCCTGCGCAGGAACGGGTAATGCCTCGTGATAAACTCTGTATGCTCGTTCCTGCCTGTCTGCTTGATCTGTACTTTCAGCCACGCGAACGTCCAACCAAGCGTAACGAAGTAGTGTAACACCTGCGCGTAGTAATACTCGGGAATGTGCCCGTCCCACTTTTGCAACGCGGCGGCGGAGTGTATCTCCGTGGTCTTTATCTCGATAAACCCGCGCGCCTTTGTCTCGATTTCCGTAAGCTCTCCGTCAAGCGAGGCAAACATAAACCCTCTGCGGTACACCGTCTGCTTATCCTGACGCACCTTGTACTGCGGATAGTCGAGCGCAAACAGCTTGACGAGCATATCCTCCGCCCTTGTTCCGTACTGCACCTGCGGTTTGTCGGAGATGTCCTCGGGCTCGCGGAGCCCCACTTTCTCCTCCCAAACCTCAATGTTTGACTTGAACGGGGACAGTCCGAGGATCGCCGCCGCGTCCGAGCCGCCTATTCCCGTTCGCCTGAACGCGAGCCACTCGGGAGAGCCGTGTTTCAGTCTGATCTTTTCAAGTGCCATACAGCCCTCCCGAGACAAGAGAAAGAGCCTACCCGAACGGCGGAAAGTCTGCGCTCCGTCCCGCCGTTTCCGACGGGCGCGGGCGCAAAGATATTCGCCACAGATAAGCTCTTTGTACGTTTGAAGTTTCTCATGATCTCTGTCTCCTTTTGTTTGTTGTGTTCGCCGTCAATCGTCAAATGCGCCCGCGGCGGTGCGTTCGTCCATGCCGCTGTTGAGGCAGGTTACATACCTCTGCATTTGCCTTTCGGCGACAAGCTCCTGTACTCTATCCCACTCTTTGCGGGTTACGCGCCCGCTCCGCATTTTTCCGAGCAGCTCCTCCACCTCGTCGATCCTTGCCTCTATCTCATCGGCTTCATCTCCGAGCTTTCGGCTCAACTCTCGGTCTTTCTTGGCGAACGCCTCACAAGCACGCTCATAAGCCTCGTCGCGCTCGTTCATGAGCTTCGTCCTCATGCTGTCGAGATTGAAAAGTGCGCTTTCCACCTGCTTAAACGAGATTGTTTTCATTTGTGTTCCCTCCTCAAAGCCTTGACTTGTTAGCGGCAAAGTAATAAGCCGTCTGATACTCGCCGCCCGCCTCATCGACATACTCGATCTTGAAAGCCGCGTCCACGGCTTGACCGAATTTGCCGCTCCATTCCTGAACAGATACGGAGCGTATCTCCGAGAACTTGTGTTCGCGCCTGAACTGTCTGATCGCATTCATCATCAACTGTTCCATGACGACCTCCTGTCAGACCGTAGCGATGTACAGCTTCACGACGCCGTTTATGCGCGTAAGCGCAAACCTCTTGACGTCAACCTGCGGGACGCCCGACTCCGCAATATGCGTCTCGAACTCCTCGCGGCTCATTCTGCGCCCGTCGATGATGATCTCCGACGGTGTGCCAAACCCTTTTTCGCTTGCCATTTGTATGTCCTCCTTATTTTGCTTTCGCGTATTCTCTGAACTCTTCCTCGCGTGCTGCGCGCAGCTCCGTAACGGTGCCGTCTTTCAGCTCGGGAGAATCTGCCTGCACCTTGCGGCGAGCCCTTGTAATGCTCTCCATTTGCCGCAGGCTTCCGTCTGCCGCAAGCTCCGCAAACGACCTTGATGTGTCGATCCCCATGCGCTCGAAACAGCCCATGAGGAGAGCCGTGTCGCTCTTTCTTGCCGCCTCGTTCTCCGTGAGCTCCGCGCGGACGATTGATTCCAACCTTTTCAAGCGTTTCATGCCGTGCCTCCTTTACGCCGATTTCTGCGCATTTGCGAGATAATCTCTGATAAGCTGCCTTACGAGGGTGCTCATCGAAAGCTCTTTCTCTGCGGCGAGCTTTTTCAGTTCCTCGTGGGTAGCAGGCGAAAGACACACTCCGAGATAAACCACGTCTTTCTTCTTGCCCATAAGCAATACCTCCGTAAAACAAAAAAATAGGTATGCCAAGTTAAGGCAGACCTACTATCAAGCCGTTTTATGAGGGATAAAAAAATAGGCTTGCCTCAACTCGCAAACCTATTGTAGAATAACATATTTTTTATATGCGGATATTGACATACACCTTCGGCTGATTTATAATTTAACAGACCAGTGACGAAATTCGATTGAGGATATGAAGAATGATAAATAAAGTTTTGGCGGGCGTCTGCGTCTGTGCGCTTGGTATGGCTGCGGCAGTACTTTGCTCTTGCACAACCGTGCCAGAATTTTTAGACGGCGCGGAGAGCATAAGCCTAAGAAGGAATGAGGCCGACAGCAACATTGAGGTGCTTGAAAAGACGGACGAGATAAACAGCGTGCTTGCATTTTTTAAAAATATCCAATTTGTTGAGGAGGGCATTACTGGCGAGCCTGCCACAGCGATAGTCATATCCGTTGATGGAGAAAGTAATTCGATTATATATGTTTATAGCAGCGGGGCTGCCTTGGCGCGTTTCTTTTTAATTATAGACTGTTATAAATGGAGCTTGCACGGACGGGATTTGCAAGATAAGCAAACGATTTAATCACAAAGCTTTTTTACAAGCGCAAAAAAGCTGTCTGCATTTACAGAGCCGCGCTCGGCAAACAGAACGCCGTCATCCAGACTGGCCGTGACTGAGCCGTTTTTATATACGATAAGGCTGGGCATGGAGTTGTCTGAGCAGGTTACGCCGACAATAACCGAATCCTGCACATCGCCGCCAGGCTCGCCTTCTTCAGAGAACTCAACGCCGCGGAAATAGCCGAGAATATCATCTATTTCACCAGAATCGGTAATAACGACGGTATTGTTGACATATCCGCCGCCAAGGACTATCTCGGTAGCGCCGTGAAGGAAGGAAGGCAACGCTCCGCACGCAGAAAACGCAAGTATTGCCGCCGAACATATTGCAGCAACGCAAACTACCGCCAACTTTTTAAAAATTTTCATTGCAGTATCCTTTTGAATTTAATTGTATTTATTTTAAAACATCGGTATGCAAATGTCAACCATTGTATACACCGTCATTATTTACAGGCAAAACCTTGCATTATTTTATTTTAGCGAAACAGTAAAAAAGCTGCGTTGCCGACTGGCAACGCAGCTTCTGATTTTAAGTTGATTTTAAAATTTACTTACTTAGCAGCTTCGATGTTCTCGATGGCGTTCTGAACGGCAAGAACTATTCTTGCAGAGCTCTGAGTTGCATCGCCAAGAAGAAGGTCTGTTTTGCCAGCCTTAAGAGCTACAAAGCCATCCTCATCCTGGGTTATAGGCTGACCCTTAGTCTTAGGATCGGTAGAAACACCGACCTTAATCTTCATAACATCGTCTACATCGACACCCTTATATCTTGAAAGAAGTTCAGCTTCCTGTGCAAGATAGTTATCTCTGTCGGTCCAGGTAGCAGATGCCTGAACATAGTCGCTTTCTACGATGGTTACAGACTGGATTATGTCCTCTTCAACTACAACCTTAACCTTAACGCCGTAGTCGGGGCTCTTACTATCCCAAGGATTTGCATAATGGTATTCACCTTCTGCTTCGCCGGTAATAACGCTGTCGCAAGCGGCAAAACCAACTACACCAAGAGCTGCAACTGCGCCAAGGGCTAAGCCGATAAGCGCTTTCTTCATACCTTTCATAATTATCTCCTTATATTTTAT